>OFLS01000088.1_pt1 | contig 60056 bp, 70 predicted proteins | sample 1540891 | NCBI WGS metagenome assembly OFLS01 (sample SAMEA4413038, study PRJEB24355) | metagenome | biome: human; feature: gut; material: faeces | place: United Kingdom | collected 2010
AGCAGATGCCACCAGTTGAATATGAAAACCTATATTATCAACGACTCAGAAGTGTCTAGGTTATCCGTGGCGATTCAAAACGAAATAAACTTTTAAGTATCAGAAAGGAGTCTGGGCGAAAAGGAGGGATGAAAAAAGCTGAAGTTTATGGAATTATCCAAGGAAAACTTGTGGAGCTTATTAATGTTTTAGCCCCAGAGCAGGGATGGGGAAGTAAAGCTGCTGCCGTGAGAGTTCTCATTGAACCTTTGTGGGAATTTGTTGAGGAATCAGATTTTATGATTGATAACCAAAGTAAAAAATATAGATTAGCAACTGCTAGTCAAGATGCTTTAGCTGAAACTATCATAAAATCTTGGTCGCAAAATAATGAAATTATTAAACAAGCTTTTGATGCGAATGTAAGAAAAAAATAATCAGTTATTAATCGGAGCTTCGGATTTGAGTGAAAGATATAAGCGCCAGTTTGAGGCGCTTATATAAATACTATCCGACGAGCCTTATACCTCGAATGCCATCTCCAATCATATTTCCGTGATCAGCAGCCATAACGAAGTCAGCCCACCACTGCATCATCGGGCGTCTCTGCTCAAGATAATCGCTGCGGTTATATGCTCGACGTACCTCATTCTTATCCACGTGGGCCAGTGCTGCCTCAATAACATCAGGCGGAAAGCCTTGTTCATTAAGGGCTGTACTGGCGATAGATCGCAGACCGTGTGAAACGAGCACTCCACCAAAACCTGCGCGTTTTAGCGATGCGTTTACGGTCTGACTGTTCATAGGTTGGTTTGGCTTGATGCGGCTGGGAAAGATAAATTCTCGATTTCCACTTAACGGCTTCATCATCTCTAGTATCGCAATTGCTTCATCTGACAATGGAACAGTATGGTCGCGGTTCATTTTCATGCGTGCTGCAGGAATCTTCCACTCTTGTGCTTCTATGTCTATCTCTTCCCAGCGAGCTTCAGCCGCTTCGGCAGGGCGGGTAATAGTAAGAAGTTGCCACATGAACAGGCAGCGTGTGGAAAGGCTAATACTGGCTGTTCGCATTGTCTGCATCAATTGAGGTAGCTGATCCGGTCGAATGCTGGGCATGTTCTTTTTCTGAGGCTTCTCGAAGGCTTTACCAATATTAACGCTGGGAACAGCATCAATCAGCCCTGTGTTTTGGGCATAGATCATGACCTCATTAATGCGCTGGCACAGGCGACGAACGGTTTCCAGTGCTCCTCTGGCCTGAACCGGTTGGACGGCCTGAACCAGTGTGTGAGCTTTAATATCTGTAACGCTAACGTCGCCAATCGCAGGAAAGACATCTCTTTCAAGAGAGCGCCATATATCTTCCGCATAGTCCTCTGTCACGCTGGCTTTCTTCACATTCCACCATCGTTCAGCTACGAGCTGGAAAGTATTTGTTTTGGCTTCAAGCGAACTGCGCAGTTGTTCTTGCTGATACTCCTGAGGATCGATTTGTTTCGCAAGGAGAGAGCGAGATTCTGCTCGATAGTTTCTGGCATCGGCAAGCGTAACTGACGGGTAGGGGCCTATGCTCTTCTTCGCACGTTTCTTGGTGACAGGGCGAATGTAGCGAAACTGCCAGATTTTACTCCCGCTGGATTTAATCAGTAGCTCAAGGCCATCGCCATCATAGAGAACGTAGTCCGCTTCCTTGGGTTTAGCAGATTCGATTTCTTTAACGGATAGAGGTTTGGTTTGTCTTGCCATTGCCGGGTTTCCATAGTTTTAGGCACCTCAAAAACAATAAAGCTTTACGAGGTGCCTAACAAGGTGCCTAAAAGGTTCGGATTTAATTAGTTGGCATCAGACTTCGCGGGACAAATTGCAGGTACAAAAAAGCCCGCAGGGCTTGCGCCGTGCGGGCTCTTAGGACTTCATCGGATGACTCTGGTAATCACCGATGGAGAATTTTGGTGGAGCTGGCGGGAGTTGAACCCGCGTCCGAAATTCCTACATCCTCGGTACTACATGCTTAGTCTGTCTTTACATTCGCCTGGCACCTGCGGACGGACACGCCACTACCAGACTAGCCTGATTAGTTTTAACGCTTCAACCCCAGGCAGGGCTTCCACGCGATCTCTTTTGGGTTTGACCTCTCTTTGATCCCCGTCTTAAGAGCGGAAGCTAGGGAGAGAGGGCTCAGAGCAGGTTATTAAGCTGCTAAAGCGTAGTTTTCGTCGTTTGCGACTATTTTTTTGCGGCTTTTTACGAGGCCAACCGCCCCTCGGCATGCACCTTGGGTTTCGCAAATCCCGTCGAATCCAGAATCAGCCCCAATGTGTACGGTGAGTATAACAGATTTATGAATGTGCTTACCAGTGCTCGTTTTGAGGATTATGGCGTCAGGTTGGGTGAAAAATCAGCATCAACAACGATATAGCATCAGGGCCAGCAAAACTGACCCTGACAGGAAGGGGAATTAACGACCGGCGTGTTTCATAATTCGGGCTTTATCTACCGCCCACTCGCGGTCTTTGATATCGGTACGCTTGTCGTGCTGTTTCTTACCTTTCGCTACGCCGATTTTGACTTTGCACCAGGCATTCTTCCAGTACAGAGAAAGAGCAACCACGGTGTAACCTTCGCGGTTGATGCGCCCGTACAGGGTATCCAGTTCGCGCTGGTTGAGCAGAAGCTTACGGGTACGCGTCGGGTCGCAAACGTAATGAGTGGAAGCAACGGCCATTGGCGTAAAGTTGGCGCCAAATAGATAGGCTTCGCCATCTTTTAAAATGACATAGCTATCGCCAATGTTGGCTTTACCTGCGCGGAGAGATTTTACTTCCCATCCCTGCAGGGCAAGACCAGCCTCGTATTCATCTTCGATAAAGTATTCATGACGAGCGCGTTTATTCAGCGCAATGGTGGCTGATCCAGGTTTGTGGGCTTTTTTCTTAGTCATAGTATCCTGAAGTCATCGTCTTAAAACAGTCGTACCTCAATCTTCCCGCGAGGTGTAATGGGCTATCTTAGCACGAGTTGCGGTACAGCGTTTTTTTTAGCAGCAGATAAATGATATTATTTACACCGTGTTTATATGTGGAACCTGCTATGCCTCAGATTAGCCGTACCGCCCTGGTGCCGTTCAGTGCGGAACAGATGTACCAACTGGTAAATGATGTGAAGTCCTACCCTGATTTTCTGCCGGGCTGCACCGGTAGCCGGGTTCTGGAGCTCGGTCCGACGCAAATGACCGCGGCGGTTGACGTCTCCAAAGCGGGTATCAGCAAGACCTTCACAACGCGAAATACGCTGACCAGTAACCAAAGTATTCTGATGAGTCTGGTCGATGGACCGTTCAAAAAGCTGATTGGCGGCTGGAAGTTTATTCCCTTAAGCCCGGAAGCGTGCAAAATTGAGTTCCATCTCGATTTTGAATTCACTAATAAGCTGATTGAAATGGCCTTTGGTCGCATTTTCAAAGAGTTGGCCATGAATATGGTGCAGGCGTTCACGACCCGCGCTAAAGAGGTCTACAGTGTCGGCTAAAATCGTGGTTGAAGTGGCCTACGCATTGCCGGAAAAGCAGTATCTGCAAAGCGTTAAGCTGGAGGAGGGCGCGACGGTCGAGCAGGCGATCGTGGCCAGCGGCCTTCTGGCGCTGCGTGATGATATCGATCTGACGAAGAACAAAGTGGGGATTTATAGCCGCCCGGCTAAGCTTCACGATCGGGTCCACGATGGCGATCGGGTAGAAATCTATCGGCCGCTGATTGCTGACCCAAAAGAGCTGCGCCGCCAGCGGGCAGAGAAAAGCGCCGGAAAGTAACCGTTTCGCACGAAGATGCAGATATAAAAAAAGCGCTCATTGAGCGCTTTTTGCGTATTGATAGCTTTACTCCGCCGTCAGGGCAGGTTTGTTATCTATGTTGGTCAGCACACCGCTGCTGTTGAAGGTCAGGGTAAGCGTCTGCTGGGTAACTTTCTCATGCCCAGGCTGCTGACGGAAAACGTAGAACCAGGTATTGGTGCCAAACGGATCCGACATCATCGGGGTACCAAGAGCATAGGCAACCTGTTGTTGCGTCATGCCGACGCGGATTTTTGCTACATCGGTTGGTGCCAGATAGTTACCCTGGTTGATGTCAGGACGGTAAACCACTCGTTCCAGAGTGGAACAGCCTGCGGTCAACATAAGAAGAACCGCTGCGGCAGCAGTCAGCATTTTACAGCGCATAGTGATTTGATTCCTTTTTGGGCCCGAGCAGTACGTGGCTCATCTGTAATATGCCGATGATAATAGACCTTTGCCCGGTTGGGAACCTTCGGCTGCAGGTCTGTCGGCAATTTGCTGTTCACTATGACTCTGTGAAAATCAAAAAGTTTACGCGGCGAGCAACTCTTTCGCGTTTGCCAGGGTGTTACGAGTGACTTCACTACCGCCCAGCAGTCGGGCCAGTTCCTGCAAACGAGCGCGTTTATCCAGAGGGTGCATATGCGTCTCGGTCATTTCACCGTCGGTTTCCTTGCAGACGAAGAAATGGTGATGTCCGCAACCGGCAACCTGCGGTAAGTGGGTAACGCACATCACCTGGGTTGATTCACCCAATTGACGCAGCAGCTTACCGACGACCGCCGCCGTAGGGCCGCTGATGCCGACGTCCACTTCATCGAAAATCAGCGCCGGAGTTTCCATCTTACGCGCGGTGATGACCTGAATCGCCAGCGCAATACGAGACAGCTCGCCGCCGGAGGCAACTTTAGCAATCGGCTGCAGCGGTTGACCCGGGTTAGTGGTGACGCGGAATTCGATATGGTCTGCGCCTTCAGCCGTAAGATGGCGCTCATCAAACGCGACATCAATGGAGAACACCCCATGCGGCATCGAAAGTGAGTGCATACTCTCCGTAATGAGCTGAGTCAGCTCATCGGCGCTATTTTGGCGTAAGGCATGCAGCTGTTTCGCTGTATCCAGCGCCAGCTGATGATGCTCCACAACCCTCTGGCTGAGTGATTCCAGAGAACCCGCGCTATCATCCAGCATACGCTGTTCTTCCAGCAGTGACTGGTAAAGGTCAGGAAGCTCTTCGGGCGTAATTTGATGCTTCCGCGCGAGGGCAATTTGCCGGGAGATACGCTGTTCCAGCTCAAACAGGCGGTTCGGATCGAGATCGAGGCGGTCATGATAATGGCGCAGTTCGTCCGTGGCTTCGCTAAGCTGAATAGACGCTTCTTCGAGCATATCGAGTACTCCGGAGAGCTTACTGTCCATACCAACCAGCTCGCTGACCAGCTGCTTCGCGGCGTAGAGTTGGCTTTGCAGGTTGGATTCTTCGCCGTCTGCCAGCACCGTCAGCGCATGCTGGCAGGTGGTCAGCAGCTGACCGCTGTTAGCAAGGCGTTTGTACTCTTCATCAATTTGCTCAAATTCGCCCGACAGCGGGTTGAACTCGTTTAGCTCTTTTAACTGATATTGCAGCAGGTCCGCACGCGCTGCGCGCTCCTGGCTTTGCTGCTGATGCTGCGCCAGATCGCGACAGCTTTTATGCCACTGACGATAGCGCTCTGCCATAAGCTGAGTAAGCGCATACTCACCGGTATAGCCATCAAGCAGCGTTTTCTGGTGTTCGGGCTTAGTCAGTAGCTGGTGGGCATGTTGGCCGTGGATCTGGATTAGCAGCTGACCGAGCTCACGAAGCTGGGATAAAGGGACTGCCGTACCGTTAATAAACCCGCGAGAACGGCCGTCTGCGCTGATGACGCGACGAAGTAAACACTCACGCCCGCTTTCAAGCTGGTTCTGTTCCAGCCAGCGCTGCGCGGCAGGCGTGTCCTTCAGGGAGAAACGGGCGCACAAATCAGCCCGGCTGGCGCCTCTGCGCACCATGTCGGCTTCCGCCCGACCACCGAGGCACAGCCCCAGCGCGTCGATAGCGATCGATTTACCGGCGCCGGTCTCGCCGGTAATGGCGGTCATCCCGCTGTGAAAATCGATTTCCAGCTCACGAACGATAGCAAAATGACTGATAGTGAGTTGTGCCAACATAGCTGCCTTCCTGTATGAAAAACCATTACTGTGTTTTCGTACAGTATAATATGGTTTTTTATCCAGTAAAGGGGCTGGCTATAAAATCAGAACAATTTTTTCGACCAGCCAAGCTTGGTGCTTAATGTATTGAAATAGCTGTAATCTTTTGGATGAATGAGATTGAGGTGATAGTCACAGCGGCGGATCAGCACATCTTCACCATCCTGAATCGGCAGCGCTATCTGGCTATCGCAGCTAATCTCGAGGTCGCTACAGCGTTGAGAAAAGCGCAGGCGAATCGTGCTGTCACCGTTGATCACCAGCGGGCGTGCCGACAGCGTATGCGGGAACATGGGGACCAGGGTGATCGCATCCAGCGAAGGCGTAAGGATCGGCCCGCCGGCGGAGAGGGAATAAGCCGTGGAGCCGGTTGGCGTGGAGATAATCAGGCCATCGGAGCGCTGAGAGAAAGCAAACACCTCATCAATGTAGACTTCAAACTCGATCATATGCGCCACTTTGCCGGGGTGCAGGACGACTTCGTTAATCGCCGTGCTGATGCGCTTCTGGCAATCCTGCTGACATACCTGCGCTTCCAGCAGGAAGCGTTTTTCGGCGATATAGTGGCCTTCGAGGACATCGGCGAGCTGCTGTAGCGCGTTATCCGGGTCGAGGTCGGTCAGGAAACCGAGGTTACCGCGGTTAATCCCAATAACGTTAATGTCGTAGCGGGCCAGCGTCCGCGCTGCGCCGAGCATATTGCCATCACCGCCCACCACGACGGCCAGGTCTGCCTGCTGGCCGATTTCCGCCAGCGTCCCGGTCTTCACATTGCTGAGCTGCAGTTCATGAGCAATTTGCTGCTCAACCAGCACTTCATAACCTTTGCCAGACAGCCAGCGCCAGAGCATTTCATGTGTGGTCAGCGCGGTTGGGTGACGAGGGTGTCCCACAATGCCTATACACTTGAAGTGGTTCTTCATGATCTGGATGTCCTTGCGTTAAATGAATAGTGACAATCTGGCTGCGTTCCCTTGAAACCAGGAAACTGATCCCCATAATAAGCGAAGTTAGCGAGATGAATGCGAAAAAAAACGCGGAGAAATTCATGAGTAGTAAAGAACAGAAAACGCCTGAGGGGCAAGCCCCGGAAGAAATTATCACGGAGCAGCACGACGACGTTGAGGCGGTAGAGCCTGAGGTTTCGGCTGAGCAGGTGGATCCGCGCGATGAAAAAATTGCGAATCTGGAAGCTCAGCTTGCTGAAGCGCAGAAGCGTGAACGTGAAGTATTGCTGCGTGCGAAAGCCGATGAAGATAACCTGCGCCGCCGCACCGAGCTGGATATCGAAAAAGCGCATAAGTTTGCGCTGGAGAAGTTCGTTAACGAGCTGCTGCCGGTCATCGACAGCCTGGATCGCGCGCTGGAAGTCGCTGATAAAGCTAACCCGGATATGGCGCCGATGGTTGAAGGCATCGAACTGACGCTGAAGTCCATGCTCGACGTGGTGCGCAAGTTCGGCGTGGAAGTGATTGGCGATACTAACGTGCCGCTGGATCCGAACGTACATCAGGCCATTGCGATGGTTGAGTCTGAAGACGTTGCGGCAGGTAACGTTCTGGGCGTCATGCAAAAGGGTTATACCCTGAACGGGCGTACTATTCGCGCGGCGATGGTCACCGTGGCGAAAGCGAAGTAAATAAGCGAAACGGCTACCGCGAGGTAGCCGTTTTTCTATTCCTCTCAGCCAGGCCCCAGGGTTGCTATGACTCGGCCACGCTTTCGCGAATGGGTTTTACCGGCATCACTTTCACCCTTTTAATCATATTCTCCTGAACATCAAGAATATCGATATCATACTGTTCAATGCGTACGCGGGTGCCCGGAGCGGGAATCTCTTCAAGTGCTTCCAGGATAATACCGTTAATAGTTCGCGCTTCATCTTCCGGCAGATGCCAGTTAAAAGCCTTGTTGATTTCACGTACGTTGGCGGTACCGTCGATAATCACTGAACCGTCGTTAAGCGGCGTCACCTCTTCAGCAAGCGTAGGCGACATTGACGTCGTAAAATCGCCAACGATCTCTTCGAGGATATCCTCAACCGTGACCAGACCCTGAATGTCTCCATATTCATCAACAACCAGGCCCACTTTCTTCTTATTGCGCTGGAATTTCACCAGTTGCGTACTGAGCGGCGTACCTTCCGGCACGAAGTAAATTTCATCGGCGGCGCGCAGCATGACTTCTTTCGTGAACTCTTTTTTCTCCGTCATCAGGCGATAAGCTTCGCGAACCCGCAGCATGCTGATGGCATCGTCCAGCGTGTCGCGGTACAGCACAATGCGTCCGTGCGGAGAGTGGGTCAGCTGGCGGACAATGGATTTCCAGTCATCGTTAATATTGATACCGACAATATCGTTGCGCGGGACCATGATATCGTCAACGCTGACTTTCTCGAGGTCCAGAACGGAGAGCAGCATGTCCTGATTGCGGCGGGAGATTTGCGAGCGTGATTCATTAACGATAGTGCGCAGTTCATCTTTGCTTAAGGCCCCGCTCACGACGATGTCGGTTTTTATACCCATCATGCGCATCAGAATGCGGGTAATGGTGTTGAGCAACCACACCAGCGGCATCATCAGGATTTGCAGCGGCGCGAGCAGGAGGCTGCTGGGATAGGCGACCTTTTCCGGATAGAGCGCGGCAATGGTTTTTGGCAGCACTTCGGCAAACACCAGCACCACAAACGTCAGGACGCCGGTGGCAATGGCGACGCCGGCATCCCCGTACAGGCGCATACCGACAATGGTGCCCAGCGCCGAGGCAAGAATGTTGACGAGGTTATTGCCAATGAGGACCAGACTAATGAGACGGTCAGGTTTGCGCAGCAGCTTTTCGACACGTTTTGCCTGACGATTGCCCTGCTTGGCCATATGACGCAGGCGATAGCGGTTCAGCGTCATCATGCCGGTTTCAGAACCGGAGAAATAGGCGGAGATGACCACCATGACGATCAGCGTCACGATCAGCGTGGTGGTAGAGATATGTTCCACTTGGGATTCCTTAAAGACTTAGCTCATGAACTGTTGCAATACGCGGCTACCAAAGTAGGCCAGCGTCAACAGCCCCGCGCCAGTCACGTTAAACCAGACGACCCGGCGTCCGCGCCACCCTTCATGATAGTGGCCCCAAAGCAGGACGATATAAACGAACCACGCAACGATAGACAGCACTGCTTTATCAATATTTTCCGCACTAAATAGGTTGTGCATGTAAAACAGCCCGGTACACAGCGTCAGGGTTAACAGAACCACGCCTATCTGGGTGATATGAAACATTTTACGTTCAATGCTCATCAGCGGCGGCATTTCGCTACTGAAGGTCAACTTTTTATTCTTCAGCTGATAGTCAATCCACGCCAGCTGCAGCGCGTAAAGCGCAGCGATAATCAGCGTAGCATAAGAGAAGAGCGACAGGCCGATATGGACCAGCATCCCCGGCGTGGTTTCCAGATGCGTGATGTACTCGTTCGGCATAAAAGTAGCGAACGCGAGGTTGATTAAGGCGAAGGTGTAGACAATGGGTAGCAATAGCCAGCCGCGATTACGCGAGGCGACGATGGTCATCACCGTACAGATCATCAGGCTGACCAGCGATCCCACGTTTAACAGACTGAGATTTTGCCCGCTTTCGCCGCCGGGAAAAATGCGTGACTCCAGCGCGAAGGCGTGACAAATCAACGCAATAGTTGCGGAAAGAATCGCCATCCGCCGCCAGCTGCTGTTTTTTTGCAGCAGGCCAGGGACGATCAGCGCGAGGCTGATGGAGTAGGCGACAAGGGCGAGTAGAGCAAAAACAGGCATAGGGGTGTCGACTGTTGACTAAATAGTAAAGAGAAGCAGTATAGCGTCACGCGACTCTGGCTCCAACCGTTGCAGCACATTCGCGTTTATGTCGTGTTATACTGCGCCCATTCCGTTTTTGTGTCGCTGCGGCGACCGACCGTTTCCACCTCAGGCGAGAGACAATGTTTGATAATTTAACCGATCGTTTGTCGCGTACGCTGCGCAACATTAGCGGCCGCGGACGCCTTACTGAAGACAATATTAAAGATACCCTGCGCGAAGTGCGTATGGCGCTGCTGGAGGCGGATGTTGCTCTGCCTGTGGTACGTGATTTCATCAACCGCGTAAAAGAAAGCGCGGTAGGTCATGAAGTCAACAAAAGCCTGACCCCGGGCCAGGAGTTCGTCAAAATCGTGCGCAACGAACTGGTTGCCGCGATGGGCGAAGAGAACCAGGCGCTGGATTTAGCGGCGCAGCCGCCAGCCGTGGTGCTGATGGCCGGTTTGCAGGGGGCGGGTAAAACCACCAGCGTCGCTAAGCTGGGTAAATTCCTGCGTGAAAAGCACAAGAAGAAAGTCCTTGTCGTTTCCGCTGACGTCTATCGCCCTGCGGCGATCAAACAGCTGGAAACGCTGGCCGAGCAGGTTAGCGTTGATTTCTTCCCGTCTGACGTGGGTCAGAAGCCGGTTGATATCGTTAATGCCGCGCTGAAAGAAGCGAAGCTCAAATTCTACGACGTGCTGCTGGTGGATACCGCCGGTCGTCTGCACGTTGATGAAGCGATGATGGATGAGATTAAGCAGGTCCATGCGTCTCTCAATCCAGTAGAAACCCTTTTTGTTGTCGATGCGATGACCGGCCAGGATGCGGCTAACACGGCGAAAGCCTTTAACGAAGCTCTGCCGCTGACCGGGGTTGTGCTGACCAAAGTGGACGGCGACGCCCGCGGCGGTGCGGCGCTGTCGATTCGTCATATCACCGGCAAGCCGATTAAGTTCCTCGGAGTTGGCGAGAAAACCGAAGCGCTGGAGCCGTTCCATCCGGATCGTATCGCTTCCCGTATTCTCGGCATGGGCGACGTCCTGTCGTTGATCGAAGATATCGAAAGTAAGGTCGACCGCGCGCAGGCTGAAAAGCTGGCCTCTAAGCTGAAAAAAGGCGACGGTTTTGACCTGACCGATTTCCTTGAACAGCTGCGGCAGATGAAAAATATGGGCGGTATGGCCAGCCTGATGGGCAAGCTGCCGGGTATGGGGCAGATACCGGACAACGTTAAATCGCAGATGGATGATAAAGTTCTGGTGCGTATGGAAGCCATCATCAACTCGATGACGCTGAAAGAGCGCGCTAAACCGGAAATTATTAAAGGTTCGCGCAAGCGCCGCATCGCCGCAGGCTGCGGAATGCAGGTGCAGGATGTGAACCGGCTGCTCAAGCAGTTTGACGATATGCAGCGCATGATGAAGAAGATGAAGTCGAAAGGCGGCATGATGAAGATGATGCGCGGAATGAAAGGAATGATGCCGCCAGGGTTCCCTGGAGGCCGATAGGCTGGTCGCCATTTCTGCCGGGGCGCGCTTCTTTTCTGACACATGGTTGGCGCATTCTGGCTAGGACTTATACTCCGGTACCCAATTTAAGGGTGCCGGAGTCGCCCTTCCACAGCAGAGTTTATAACTGCTGATTGCAATTTCCCCAGAAATCAGTAAAATTTTCGGGCTTTTAATATGACACCGGGCTCCGTTCCTCGATGGGGCCCGGTGTTTTATTCACACAAGAGGATGTTATGGTTACTATTCGTTTAGCACGTCACGGCGCGAAAAAGCGTCCGTTCTACCAGGTTGTTGTTACCGACAGCCGTAATGCACGCAACGGTCGCTTCATCGAGCGCGTTGGTTTCTTCAACCCGATCGCTTCTGCGACCGAAGAAGGAACTCGTCTGGATCTGGATCGTATCGCTCACTGGGTTGGCCTGGGCGCTACTGTTTCCGATCGCGTAGCTGCGCTGATCAAAGCCGCTAACAAAGCAGCTTAATCTGTCACGGTGGTCATGATGAGCAAGCAACACACCGCACAAGCACCTGTTGAACCGATTGTATTGGGCAAGATGGGTTCTTCCTACGGTATCCGTGGTTGGCTCAGAGTGTTTTCCTCCACCGAAGACGCCGAAAGCATTTTTGACTATCAGCCCTGGTTTATCCAGAAGGCGGGTCAGTGGCAGGTTGTTGAGCTGGAAAGCTGGCGCCACCACAATCAGGATATCGTCATTAAGCTGAAAGGCATTGACGATCGCGATGCAGCGAATCTGTTGACTAATTGCGAAATTGTCGTGGATTCATCGCAGCTGCCTGCGCTTGAAGAGGGTGACTACTACTGGAAAGACCTGATGGGCTGCCAGGTAGTGACCACGGAAGGCTATAGCCTCGGCAAAGTCATCGACATGATGGAAACCGGGTCTAATGACGTTCTCGTCATCAAGGCAAACCTGAAAGATGCATTTGGTATCAAGGAGCGGCTGGTTCCGTTCCTCGATGGGCAGGTTATCAAGAAAGTCGATCTCGCTACTCGTACCATCGAAGTAGACTGGGATCCTGGTTTTTAAATTCTCCGAATAAACGGTAAAAAAACGGCACTATGGGGATTGGCTTGTGTTTATAGGTATCGTTAGCCTGTTTCCTGAAATGTTCCGCGCAATTACCGATTACGGGGTAACTGGCCGGGCAGTAAAAAATGGCCTGCTGAGCATCCAGAGCTGGAGTCCTCGCGATTTCGCTCATGACCGACACCGTACCGTGGACGATCGTCCTTACGGCGGCGGACCGGGGATGTTAATGATGGTGCAACCTTTACGGGATGCCATTCATGCAGCAAAAGCCGCGGCAGGTGAAGGCGCAAAGGTGATTTATCTTTCACCTCAGGGACGCAAGCTTGATCAAGCGGGCGTCAGCGAACTGGCAACAAATCAGAAGCTGATTTTGGTGTGCGGTCGCTATGAAGGCGTAGATGAGCGCGTAATTCAGACCGAGATTGATGAAGAATGGTCAATTGGCGATTACGTTCTCAGCGGTGGTGAGCTACCGGCAATGACGCTGATTGACTCCGTTTCCCGGTTTATTCCGGGGGTGCTGGGTCATGAAGCTTCAGCAATCGAAGATTCGTTTGCTGAAGGATTGCTGGATTGCCCGCACTATACGCGTCCTGAAGTGTTAGAAGGTATGGAAGTACCGCCGGTATTGCTGTCGGGAAACCATGCTGAGATACGTCGCTGGCGTCTGAAGCAGTCGCTGGGCCGTACCTGGCTTAGAAGACCTGAACTTTTGGAAAACCTGGCTCTGACTGAAGAGCAAGCAAGGTTGCTGGCAGAGTTCAAAAAGGAACTCGCGCAACAGCAACATAAACATGATGGGATGGCGTAAGCCCCCAATATCAGTTTACCCAGGATAAGAGATTAAATTATGAGCAACATTATTAAGCAACTTGAACAAGAACAGATGAAGCAGGACGTACCTTCCTTCCGTCCGGGTGATACCGTGGAAGTGAAAGTATGGGTTGTTGAAGGTTCCAAAAAACGTCTGCAGGCATTCGAGGGCGTGGTTATCGCTATTCGTAACCGCGGTCTGCACTCTGCATTCACTGTTCGCAAAATTTCCAACGGCGAAGGCGTTGAGCGTGTCTTCCAGACTCACTCTCCGGTAGTTGACAGCATTTCTGTCAAACGTCGTGGTGCTGTACGTAAAGCTAAACTGTACTACCTGCGTGAGCGTACCGGTAAGTCTGCTCGTATCAAAGAGCGTCTTAACTGATAAGCGTTTCACGCTGCATCCTAAGCGTGTTATAAAACAAGGGGTTAGCCATGTGCTGACCCCTTTTTTATTGGCGATGGCGGCAAATTGGCGGCAGAGAATTACCTAATGGCGATGGGCATAAAAAAACCTGCTTTCGCAGGTCTTTTTTTACAGCCATAGCTGATGCTGGGCGTAACGTGTCGGATGTGGTGGGGCCGGGTCAATTTCTCCAGGCTTAACAATAAATCTAGCAAGCGTTTCGTGAGTAACAAAGGTGCATCCGCAGTTTATATTTTGACACTGATGATATCTCTCTTTTGTCTCTGTGCTTAGATATCGACTTGACCGAGCGTGCGCAGCATCTTGACATAATGGACAGTGCATCATTTTTTAATCCCCCCAGGCGTTAATGAGCATAATAGTCTTGTGATTTGCAAATGCAAATTAAAGTTGATTTTGCAATCTATTCGGTTGACTCGTATTCAACATCCGTAAGCCTCACCTCAAGCTCTAGGCTCGTCGTGAATCCATTATTGCTCAGAGAGTGCACAACCTTAGTAATTGTCCACGATTGCTCGTCTATGACGCGCTTAAAGCCCGCAACCTGTACCGGCGTCTCAGGGTAAAGGTCTGCTCGCCCCGTCGCCAGCCTGATAGAAAACTCAGCAACCCCACGTTGCAGTTTGTCCCATTTGGCCTGGGCGGCTCGCATGGCCTGCGCTTTGGTTGAAAAAATTGTCGTTAGGGCAAACACGTTGTCATCCTCACCGACCATGTATTCACCCTCCCTGGCTTCCGGCGTCTTCACCGTTTTTTTCTTCGTTACCGGTTTGGCTTTGGGGTGCTGTAGCGCGCGTAAATGCTGCTCTTTGGGTTTGCGTTTTAACGCAACCTTTTGCTTTTGTGGTTTTGGGTCTTTGGTGTGCAACCATTTTGCCGTAACGCCGGTATATGCCCCACGGTCAGCAATGGAAAACTGATGGCGGTCGCCATCACTGCGGGTGATCGTGACCTGCGGAATGGCCTTTCCGCTGGCTTTAACCCCACGACCGGCTTTGAGTAACAGCAACTTTCCCGCTTTTACCGAAACCTCACCGCCGTTTCGCTCGGCGAGGCGTGTTAAAAATTTGGCGTCCGATTCCTGTGACTGGTCGATATGCGGAATTTTTATTCCGGCTAGCTCCGGTATAACGTTCGACGCCAGTTTGTTACGTGTCGCTATCGCTGCCACGATTTCGCCGAGCGTCTTATCGTGCCAGGACTCTTCCCGACGTGAGTTAAGCGTTCCCCGAAAATCGGCGCTACGGGCGCGGATTGTCACCGTATCTGGCGCGCCATGATGCTCAACCTCATCGACGGTAAAACTTCCCTTACCAATCAACGCAAAGCCTTTCCACCCGAGGTAAAGCGTCAGTACCGCACCGCGTAACGGCAGTTCGACCAGCCCGTCAGCATCATCAAGCTCGATGTCGAGCTGGTCGGCCTCGAATCCGCGATTGTCTGTCATGGTCAGACTCATCAACCGATTACTGATGTTGCCGGTAATATCTTTGCTGTCGAGCATCAGCATAAAATCGGGCGTCAGTACGCCACCTGCATTCAGATTCAGCATATCCAGCATCAGCTAATCCCCACCATGCCGGCCACTGATGAGGCCATATTTCCCACCTTGCCAATCAGTGATTTTGCCTGTTCGCCGATATCGCCATACAGCGCCGCAAGGGATTCATCCACGCGGGTGAGCGTCAGCGTAAAATCAATTTTGCGTGCCGTTCCGTCAGCAAAAAACAGGCTTCCTGTCTCGCTGATATTATTGATGACGTACATACCGTAAATAGTGCCGGTGCCATCCAGTAACGGCCAGGCGCGCCCCTCGTCAGCCATTAAACGAATGGCCGTCATCGTCATCTTTCCGCCGGTGAGCTCCGGGTACAACACACCGGCCAGGGTAATTTTTTCATCCCCCGGCCCCAGATACTGGAAAGAATCCCGCTTACCTACGCGGGAGTTTGACGGCCACCGATATTCGGCATCGCGTTGCATCGTCTGGTGTGGCAACGTCTGGCGCATAAAAACAAACATTCCAAGAGCAAGCATCATAATCAGCCTCCTTAATCGTGCATCATGCTGGCGCGGGCTTTGGCTCGCTTGTCGCGTTCATATTTTTCTAACGCGTCCTGCAACTGGTTTCCGAGTTGACCGCCCGGAGCGCCACCCGGCATGTGGATTTGATAGGTTGGGCTGCTCTGGTCAATGTAAGTACGACCTACGGGAGCCGTAACAGGCTGATAAGCCTGATACCCGCCAAGTGAGCTTGTCGCCGGGATATAGCCACTGCCCTGACCAACCGACGTCGCTTTTGATGTTTCTGCATCAATGCTGCTCGACTCCTTTTTCACAAGGCCGAGCTTTTCCAGAATGACATCGAGGCCACCGCGCAGCTTGTTGAAAATATTCAGAGGTAACATCAGTGCATCGGCCAGAGCCTGACCGAAGACAATGCCAACATTTTTGCAGCTATCGAGCGTCTCCTGCGTGGCTTTGACTGGCGCAATCAGGTCTTTAAACCACTGCCAGACTTTGCGCAATTTCTCGCCGAGACCGTCAAAAATGGGGGCCAGTGGAGAGAACATTTCCCCGACCGGTGCAAAGGCGCTGATGATGCCTTCAATCACCCCCGAGAAAAATGCGCTGATAGGTTCCCAATATTTTCGAATAAGTAGCGCACCGGCCACAATCGCTGCACCGACGGCCACAATCGGCCATGTGATCGCTCCGAGCGCGGTCGCAATGGCACTACCAGCGACAGTAAAGACGGTACCCATCACGCCAGCGGCAGCAATAATGGCGTTAATCCCCATTACAACCGGCCACGCAACGAGACCAATGCCGCCGATAATGCCAATCAGGGCCAGTGCACCACCGGCAATGATGCCAATAGTTTCCGCTAACTCCTTGTTGTTTTTGATCCAGTCATCGAGCTTTAACACGTATCGCGTTGCTGTCTGAGTGAGCTGACGCAACGAGCTATCTTGCTGGTCGTAGAGGTCAGTACCCACAGCCTCATAAGCAGACTGAAACTCTTTGAAGTCACCGCCGAGGTTATCCTGCATAACCTTGACCAACTCCTCGGTTTTACCATCTGAGGCCTTTATCGTAGCGGTGAGTTTATCGAGCTTTCCACTGGCTGCCGCCGCCATCAGTACACTGGCAGACTTCATTGCCTCCTCGCCGAATATCGTTTTAACGTATTCTGCTTTCTGACCAGTGCCGAGCTTGTTCCGCTCAAAGCTGGCCTGCATTTCTTTCAGAATGGTAAATAACGGGCGCGTATTGCCTTTTCTATCGGAGGTTTTGACGCCCAGCTCCTTGAGGGCATCGTATGCCTTGCCTGTTGGCGCCTGTAATCTCGTAATAACAGCAGCACCGCCCGTACCAGCCATTGACCCCCTGATGTTGTTATCATGAAGTGTGCCAGTAATCGCCGCGGCTTGCTCAAGACTCACCCCGGCATTTTTCGCCACAGGGGCAAGGTAACTTAATGAGTCACTCAACCCCTGAAAATCAGCGGTGGTTTTGTTCATCGTGGCTGAAAGAACATCACCAATATGCGCGGCCGCGTCATTAGAGAGCTGAAAAGCGGCTTTTGTCCCCATTAGCAGCTGCGCGTTTTCCTCCATTGTTTTTCTGTTCGAAAGTGACAGATTCAATGTTACTGGCGTCATGGCTGCTATAGCTGCGGCATCACCGCCACCTTTCGCGATAATAATCTGCGCACTGGCGGCATCATCAGCAGAGGCGGCAGTATTGTCGCCGAGCTGTCGGGCTTGTTTTTTCAAAGCCGTCATTTCTGCGGAATCTTTCGCCACGCCGAGTACTGCCTGCAACTCAGAATTTTTTAATGAGAAATCATAGCCCGGCACCATCAGCTTAACCCCGGCCATTGTTCCAGCTGTCGCGATACCAACCCCGGCAGCACCCGCACCGGCCATTTTACCGGCCATCTCTTTACCGGCCTGATATCGCTGCTTAACCGCGTTGAGCTTTGCCTGTTGCGCGCTGACCCGCGCCAGCGCTTCTCGCTGACGATTGAGCTGTGCTGTCGTTTCGCTGATGCTGGTTTTTAACCGGCGCTCGTCTGCCGCCAGGGTGCGGGTATTAATTCCCGCCTGACTGAGTTCCTGCCGCTGGCGTTGTACGGCCTGCCGCAAACTGTTGTGTTTGAGCTGGAGCGCCGCTGCGCTTTTACGAGCAGCATCCATTGCCTGCGCCTGTGCGCGCGTCGGCTGTTCCGTATTTCTAAACTGGATCGCCAGTGCGGCAGCTTCCTGCTTAGCTTTCTTCAGCTCCTGACCGGTAACGGCGAGTTGCGCGCTGGCCTTGCGAAACCCGTCAATGCGGGATGCCTGGCCATTCAGTTCACGCAGCGATTTTTGAGTGTCCCGGATATCACCAGACAGCGTTTTGCTCGCTGTCTGGATGGATTTAAACGGGCGGGTCGCCTGGTCAACAGCCTTGAGTAATACCTGCAATTTAACGTCGTTACTCATTCGTGTTTCCGCTTCGCTGTAGCGCCTTTTCGCGCCAGGTGGTGAGCTCGGTCAGGCTCATGGGATATAACTCTGATGGCGGCCAGTGAAAAATCACCGCGATATCCGCCATCAGGTCATCGACCGACAGGTCTTTCGGGAAATTTAATCCGCCAAATTCGGCGACAAAAAACCGATCACCTTTGTTGCCAGCGCCATCAAATCGGGTAAATCCATCATGACGACATCCGACTCGGTAAGAGACGGACTGGTCATACGCGGCAGCACTTTAATCAGGGCATCCACTTCAGAGCGCGCAACGTCGGCCAGGCTGACACCGCGCAGGGTTCCGGCGTTGGGTTTCATCAGGGTGATTTTTTCGATGACCTGCTCGCCGCGTTTGATGGGGTTTTCCAGGGTGACGATGTTTTCTTTGCTCATGATTTTCTCGCTGTTTACGGATTCGGGATTAACCGGCCAGGCATGCTGGCCGGGGAAAAATTACAGGCCGATATTGCGGCGGTGCTGGTCGAGTCGGTCGACGCCGTTCACCTTCTCAATCATGTTGAGGACGTCGATTTCTACCAGCTCTTTACCGTTCATGGTCAGCTTGTAGTACGTGCAGACCAGCGATAATTTGCTGCTGGTATCCTCGCCCTGTTTGCTCTCGCCGTTATCGACTTCCTTCACCTTGAAACGGGTCTCAACTTCCACCGCCACGGTTTCGCCGGTATCGTCACGCTGGTAAGAGCCTGCATAGCGCAGTAGCGTCCCGGTACCGACGGCACCATAAAGTGACCAGATCGCATCATCAGGGAAGCCGCCGAGGGAAATCTCCATCGCCAGCGCGTCATCGTCGAGGCCGAAATCGACAGGGGCCGAGCCTGACATCCCGCCGCCCCGGTAGTTTTCCAGCTTACGGGTCAGCTTTGGCAGGGTGACGGACTCGATAACGCCGAGATAGCTGACGCCATCCAGAAACGTGTTCAGGTATTTGAGCTTGCGCGGCATTGCCATTGGTCAGGGCTCCTTAATTACTGTTAACCGATGACACCAGATTCGCCAGGTATTTATCGGTAATGCGCTGGCGCAGCGTCAGGTTTTCGAGAGGGGGAACCGGCGTATAGTCGTAATCGATATACAGTTTTCCGGCTTTGAGGGTCGCCGCGTCGTTTGCCGATTCATCAAACCAGCAGGTCGCATCGACGATATAGCCCGCCGTTTTCATCTCGCGGAATTTCGCATTGATACCCGCAACGATGTCTTTAATCAGCGTGGCAGTGATCGGCTTGTCGACCGCCCACATGTGACCAGCGGCCATTGTGTCGGCGATAACCTGCGCGGTGCGGGTATAGTTCTCAAACAGGAACAGTGGGTCATCTGAACAGCAGCGGTTACCCCAGAAGCGGAAACCGTCCTTGCGAATGAGCGTGGTGACGCCAGCCTCGTTAAGCAGGTCGGCATCGGTGCCGGATTCCTGCAAATCCCAGAAGACCGACGCGCTGATGCCGGTGACGCCATTCACACCAACGTTTGACAGGGTTTTATGCCAGCCGGTGTCCTGGTCGATTTTGGCGCGCAGGCCCAGCGCGCGGGCGGTCGCCCAGGCGGTTTCGGTCGCGTTCGCCGTGGTATCCCATGCCAGAAAATCCGGCCAGATAACCATCAGCTCACGCTGGCTGAAATTCTCGCGATAGAGCATCGCCTCGGAAATGTTCTGGCAATCCCAGGCGCTGATATAGCCAAAGGCGCGCAGCTTCTGGCAAATCGGCGCGAGTGCGGTCGCAACCTCAAGGGAATCGAGACCCGGCACGCCGAGGATGCGCGGTTTAACGCCGGTGACGGCCTCCGCCGTGAGCAGCGCTTTCAGCCCGGTGTAATTGCCGCTTTCGTCGGTGCCGCCGATGATGTTGGAAATAGTCTGCGCTTCGGCATCGTCGCCGGTACCTTCAGCGACACGCACGACAACGATGACCGGTTTTGACTGGTCGGCGATCGCCTGGAGTGCGGCAGACAGGGTGCCTTTTGTACCCGCTTTCGCAATGGCGCTTTGCACGCTGGTAATCAGTACGGGCTTATTGAGTGGGAAGGTGGCGGCATCGGCATCGCTGGCCGTGCAGACCATTCCGATAATAGCCGTTGATACGGTGGAAATGACGCGGGTGCCGTCGTTAATCTCGACAACTTGGACGCCGTGATGAAAATCGCTCATCCGTTTAACTCCGTGGTTAAGGGTGAGCATTATTTTCAATCGTGGGGGAAGGGGTGACGAGTCATCCCCGCTGTAACAGGGACAGTACAACAGGAATGACCGTCACAGGTCAGGCAACGCGGCTCCAGCACATCAGCAGAGTGTGAGCTTCCACCACGCTGAGCGATTTACCCTCGCCAAGGTTTGCCGTTTTGCCGCTTGTCGTGTGTTTGTGCTCCGGTACAGTGACTTCGTGGTCGTGCTCTCCGGCGTCATCGGTCACACCCAGCTCTTTCGGGTTAAAGAGCTGCCGCACATCACCGCCAATTTCCCACGGGTCATCTTTACCGGCCACACCACCATGATTGTGAACACCGCCGCGCGTGGTCTTCAGCTTCTGCTCTGCCTGTTCACTGGTTTCGCCATTTACATCAATCTGCACGGCGGGCAGGTTGGCGCGGTCAATGGTCACGGTATCTTTACCGCCTGTAGCGCCTACATTAGAGCCATCGGCTCTGGCTACACGAATGGTTCTGTTCTCTCCCGTATAAAGCCATTGCGACCACGGATAGAGTTCATTAGGGTTAATGTTCTGCGCATAAAACTTCACGGTACCGACGGGATTATCCATCTCCCACGACGCACGGATAGCGGCTGCAATAGCTGCTTTTACTGCTTTCGGCGTGGCGGCTCTGTCATCATCATCGCTGTTTATAGCATTGCTCAGCCGGGTAAACCCTTTCTCTTCTGTCGTTGCATCGGGATGGTTACGGGAGTAAGCATGCTCGCTTAACTGCAAATCCGCATAATCTTTTGCCCCATTACTGAGGTTTGTCACATCCTCAATGGTCGCCAGAATTACACCTGGATCAACAATCAACTCAACAGCCTCGGTACTACTGACTGCCAGCCAGATTCGCAGCACAGTGAAGCGGCCAGACCCTTCCTCAAGTCGTGGCTTATAAGTTTCAGGTACACTGGCAACCGCCATGCAAATACCTTCATCATTGAATAATGCGGCTTCTCGTATTGTGAATCCGCCAATTTCGGGTGGCATAATCATTTCCGCAACAATGATGTTTTTACTTTCATCCTGAACTTTCAGGCTGTTCAGTTCAGACCGGTATAGCTCATTTGAAAGCGAAATCAGCGTATCTGTGGGGAGAATGGCATTTCCCCCGCCGTCTCCTACGGACATATGCGAAAAAACAACTTTTTCACCGGTAACTATCGCATCGGTTATGCGCTCCCTTCCGGCTCTGGTTATAACAGATGTAAATTTTTTGCTCATGAGATACAGGCCCTTACCTGACAGGGATTACTAAAGGCTGCTACGATATATTCCCTTCAGAATGAAGACGGGAATTTTTCGCTTCGATAAACTCATTAATATCATCCTGAGATAACAGGATTTCGTCCCCGGTCATATCCGGGTTATTCGAACACTTAATCATCCATACTTCGTCCATATCAGGTAAGCTCAGATTTTCGACCGCAAACATCGCGACTTCCTGAGAGTCGTAACGCCCGCCGACAAATTCATGTTGATACTGAATAAACCACATCTGTCCTGATTGTATATATTCAACATTCACTTTATCTGACATAAATCCTCCTATGGTAAAGTCTTAGATGCCACAAACGATGCGCCGTTATCAGCAATGTTTATATATTCAATGGTTGAACCACTGGTGATAGCTCCTATACGCTGGGTTGTCTCTCCCGACTTGTATTTACCAAAAACAGGTGGCCCCCACCTAGTGACTGTGCTGAATGCACATCCTTTTGTAATGTAAGCTCTGTCACCAGATTCTGCCGGGTTGAAAATATTTCCTCTGACATTTCTCATTTCCGCATACGAACGACTCACCAAATCAACAGATTCAACATATCCGCCATTTAGAATAAATCTATGCTGAAAATATCCCCTCACGCTACCTTTAACATAACAGTTACGAAATTCTGTCGGCGCGCTGGCTTCGGTTGGCCCCGTTTCTTTAATGTCACCATTTAGCGTGCAGGCATCCAGCAGAACACCTGAGACATTTGTTGTATTACTGGCATAGTCATTATTCAGGGTGCAGGCTGAAAGAAGTAATTTTGATGTACCATAGTCAGGCTGAAACGAATCGATGACACAGTTAATGGCTACAGCACCATTACCGCCCAACCTCAACAAACCATCTCTGTTTATTGAGGTAAAACGGCATGATGTTAACGTGACCGGATACGCATTATTGTAATATTTATAAAATGTCGAGTTATCAATAGTTGATGCCTGCCCATAGGTTGAGGTCACGACGGCGGTTCTCATATCCAGCGTTGCAGCATGTGCTGCATACATACTTAACCTTACCGAGGGTGTAACGCTGACTGTTCCCACATCGTCGGAACTCATGGCATCCAGTATCATGTGAGAAATTTCTGAATTACTTAACAGAAAATAGCTATTTTCATAGTTAAGGCCTGATGGTAATTGTGTCGACCCATCATCAGTTGTCAGTATATACAAACGCTCCGCATGAATGTTATGAATTTCTGAGCGAATAACATTAATTCGCAATTGCTTATGATACGCCCTCTCACACTGAATCCTCCCAATATTAAGACAGTTAGACGTATCATTAAACGGATCAATAGCCAGCGCGTACGCTGTCATATTCCCGCATAGCTCAGATGAAAGACTGTTTACTGTTGAATCCCATACAGCGCCTAACCGAATGCCGTAACCGTTAAAATTAGTCGTCCTGATAGCACCAATATTAAGCAGTGAGCCTTTTATAAAAACACCATTTAGCAGAGCGTTTCTGTTATCGCTGACAACAAAAAGAGTTCCTACAATACAAGCATGAGTACACCTGTCCTCCCTGAAAATGGTATCAGGGTTCCCAAAAGTGACCACGTAGTTATTATTGTGCGCCGGAACAAAACTTGTCGGGTCAACAAGGATGCGTCCTGAGTAATCAGTAATAATATGTTTGACGTACGTCATATCCAGCGTTTGAGTAACACGCCACGGCCCGCCTCTCAGATCCAATCCCAGCCCTCTAGTCGCCGCCTCGTTGATAGCGTTCATCACCGGCCCGGTATTATCTGCCGCCGCATTGTTGCTGACGCCCCCATACATCTGTGGAGAGACATAACCCATGCCGCCAATCATCTTAAGGCCTGAGCCTGCACTTAGTTCCCCGCGAATAATAGCATCTGAGGTGTATGCCCATTTACCCGGCCCAATACCGCCGGTACCCTCCGGGGATGAGCCTGGCAGGACGACTTTCGGGTAATCTCCCGTCCATATAAGGCGGTATTTACCGTTTACAATCTCATCTCTTACCGATTCAAGCGTGGCACCATCGGCAAACGTTTTTACAGCTTCAACCTTCCCGGTCAGGTTAAGCTCGGTACCATCCATTTTTTCTTTCAGAAAGCGGGTACGGTTTGCGAGCTTTTTTAACGGGCGGTTAGCCACGCCATCCATTCCGCCTGAAACACGCTCACCTCTGGCGATAATTTCTATTTCATCTTCCCACGACGGAGATTCATTCATTCTGGTCATAGATGGTTACCCATAATTAAAATTATCATCGTGAAAAATCACGCCGTTATAGATAATATTTTCTTCCGGCTCATAATCTTCCGGGTAAATACTGATAATCTCGCCGCAACATAACGCGGTACCGGTATGAATATCGCCGTTTACCTTTGCCGCAATATTCATCTGTGCCAGATGTCGACTGACGGGCTTTGTCTCATCTATCAGGCGATTCAGGTCACTGAGTATGGATGGTGTCAGTCCGATATCATTTATATCCACCTCAAGCCTGAACGTTCCCGCCGGATCCGCCACCTGCCACCACTCATCGATTGATATGGAGTAACCCATTTTTTCAATCACAAACCGGATGGCGGATATCGTTCCCTTACGTTGATGTATCCAGAACGCATCACTGATTTCTTGTCGTTTCTCAACCTCTGACCAGGTTTCTTCCCAGCGGTCGACAGAGAAAGCCCAGGCCAGATAGGGCAGAAATTTGACCGGACATTTCCACGGATTCCACAGGTCACGCAGCGGGACGGATAAATCACTGATGACGGCGCACGCTTCGGCGGCTCGCTGTTCCAGCACCGACGACCCTGTCGCCATCAACGAGTTATTCATCTGAGCCCCCGATAATGACACTGGCTTTCGTGCAGTATGCAGCCTGCGTTTTATCGAGTACCACGTCGGCCAGTGGCTCACGCAGTTCGACACGCTGAACACCCTGCACATGCAGCGCGGCGTAAATTGCTGACATGCGAATATCCCGACCGAGGCGGCGCTGCTCGGTGATATACGCGGTTAACTTCGCTCTGGCGGCGGCAAGAATCGGCTCAGTTGCCGGGCCGGGGTACACGTACAGCACCGCATCGACTGCATAATTAACAATCTCAGCCGAGACGACTGTCAGGCGGTCACCCACCGGGCGCACGCTCTCATCATTCAGGGCGGAACTTACCTTCTGCAACAAATCATCCGACGCCGTGCCGTCACCCTCCCGCGATAACACCGCAATAGTGACCTCTGCCGGGGCCGGACTGTTCGCTGAGGCGTCCGCCACGCGGCCATCGGCGCTCAGGGCATGAAACTCATAAGCACCGGTCGGCCCGGCAACGCTCATCCCCTCAAATGCCGCCGGGATGCGCTGGCGTAAATCGCTGTCGGATTCCATAACCTCCGCCACCGGCGGGATTTGGGTATCGTCTCCGGGGGTGATGACAAGGCGTTCAACGTTATTATTTGCCGCCAACTGGTCAAGGTCGTTTTTGATGGCATAGGCGACCATTCCGGCCTGTGCGGCCTCATTGATGCGCTGGCGTAGAATAACCTCACGGTACGCGTTCTCTTCCAGATATTTCACCAGTGGCTCTGACTCAAATGTCAGCGCTCTTGCAACCGCGTCCTGTTCATCTTCCGGGTACAGCGAAATCAGCGTTGCTTTACGCTCGGCGAGAATGGATTCAAAATCCAGTGTTTCCACCACATCCGGCGCGGGGAGCTGGCTCAGGTCAATAACAGCCATAGGTTCAACTCACAGGAATCGTTAAAGAAAGGCTCTCGCCTGTATCGGCAATCTGGCCGGTCACGTCGACGACCATCTGCCCGTTAAACTCTCGCGCCGTGGTGATACTGGTCAGCCTGACACGCGGCTCCCATTTCATGATGGCCATATAGCATGCCGCCATGATTTGCAGCTCAAGGGCAGGGGTCTGAGGCTGGTCAATCATCTGCGACAACAACGAGCCATACTCACGACGCATGACGCGAGAGCCGATGGGGGTACGCAGAATATCCCCGATGCTCTGGCTGATATGGTCAACGTCTGAAATGCTTTCACCGTTCGTGCGGTTCATGCCGAGATAACGCGCTGTCATAGTGGTTCCCCCGTCTGTCCGCCGCTGTCGCCAGGGTGTCTATGGGTGTGGAGCACCTTGCCGTTAGAAGAGAATGAGCCGCCGCTGTGCTCGATATCACCAGACATCTTGCCGCCTTGCTTCACCTCCAGCGTGCCGGTCGTGAGCTTGTTGGTACAGACCACTTCCGGTGTATCGAGGGTGACGCGGGTCTCGGCTTTTACCAGCACCACCGGCACGCTGACGGCAACCGAATCGGATGCGGTCACATCGGCGGTTTTAATGCCGGTGACGGTCAGCGCGCCGGTTTCCGGCTCATAACTCATAACGGCACCATCGGGAAACTCAACGTGCCAGGCATCCGCAGAGGCCGACGGCGCGGGGTTGTCATCGGAATAAATACCCGGCAGCACAAAGGCGGTATCGAGCTCACCGCCCACGGCCAGAATCATCACCTGCTCACCAATGGAGGGAGCCCACCACGTGCGCGAGCGCCCGGCGCGATGGGTTAACCACTGGAGCCAGTCGGTATAAATGCCGCCGGTCTGTACGCGACAGCGCCCGGCGTCGAGGTCAGTTTCGACGACGATGCCGGTGCGGATCATGTTGCGTATCGCGCGGGCGAGTTCCTGGATAGATGCGAGAGTATTCATAGGAGAAAGGATGCCGCCGGGGTGTTCCGGCGGCAATCTGCGGGCGTTTTGCCCTGGCTGGCACAACGTTAATCGGCGAGGTAGTCGATAATGATGCTTTCCACAAGTTGCCGGTCGTCTTCTGTAAAGCCCAAAAGCTGACGTTGTGGATATTCAACTTCGGCGCTTTTTGGTGATGGTTTATCCTTGAGCCCGAGCTGATGCACGCGGGCGATGCGCTGCACTTTCCCGGTAAATTCCACCACCGCCGCGCTGTCGCCGCCGCTCGCTTTCATATAGCGGTTGGTACGCAGTTTCGCGAACATCTCGCGCTTAATCCGGCCTTGCTTTGCCGTGACGGGCGGGCGCTTACGCGGGGCGAACGGGGAACCGTCCGGCGCTTTCTGCGATTTAATGCGCTGCTGTTGCCGCTGGCGCAGTTTCTTCGCAATGTCGGCGGTCATCCGACGCCGCCCGGCGGGGGAAAGGGCCGCGAGCAATCCGGCGAGCTTGTCCTCAAAGGGTTTGAAGTCATTCATCCCATTTACTCACCCGCTCGCCATTACTCCACATCTCAACAGGGCGAGTCACCGGCTCCGGCGGTGGCGGCTCCGGGATGTTCTCAACGTACATCGCACCGTCGGCCTCTTTGACCAGCGTGCGCTCGGTCAGTAACAGGCTGATACTGACATCGAGGCTGCTGTCGTTATTAATGTCAGCGTACCAGGCAAATCCTTTTTTTCTCCCCTCGTCGGTTGTCATGATGTCCGGCTGATTGACCCGCAGCCAGGCCATAATCGGCACAAACAGCAGGTCAATATCGTCGGTAAAATCCGTGACCACGATGTTAAGCGTGTACCGCTTTTCAAACGACAGGGAGCGCGCCAGCGTCGCCGTATTGTTGCCATCGTCCAGGCGAAGGCAGAGCATATCGGGGTTGGTACGAAGTACCGGCACCGCATCAGTTAAGGCTTTTCGCAGACTGTTGGGCTTTTGCATCGATTTCATCCTGGCATTGTTTAACCGTATCGACCTGGATTGCGCAGCTTTTCAGGGCGTTTTCGAGCTGGCGTATATCCGCACTCAGGTCGCCATTAGTCAGCGGGTCGCTGCCCGGCATCGGGCAGGGGCTGACCTTCGGGCAGGCGTTGTACACAATCACCGGCGGCGGCGTTGGTACAGGCGGCGCGCTGGTGCAACCTGCGCACAGCATCAGGTAAATCAGCGCGATACCAGCGGCGAAACGCGTCATTTTCATTGAGTAACCTCGTGATAGTTTGTTCACGCCTGAAAGCCAGCAGGTTGGCCGCTGTGAGTTTGTCCCTCATGGCGACCTGCGCCAGCTCTTTGCGCTGCGACTGCTCTGCGGCAACGTTGAGCTGATTTTTCAGCATGGTGATCGTGGTTTTCTGCGTACCGGCGACCCGGTTCGCGCGTTCAAAAGAGGCGCGCAAATTACTGTTATCGTGTCGCATCCACAGCAGACCCACGCAGGCCAGCGCCAGCAGGATAATGACAATTTTCATGCGGATACCCCTCCGGCCTTGTGCCACACTGCGACCAGTTTGTCGAGACTGTGCTCACGCTGACCATACCCCGCGCCCGGCAATGAGGCCCAGATATTGCGACAACGGGAAATGGCGCGTTCAATGCGCCCCTGCTGCAAGTCTTCCAGCGCTCCGCGCTCACGAATCAGCTGAATGGCGAGCCTGTCCTGTGATGCCGGGCTGAAATCCGGCAAAGCGAGCTGCTTTTTGTAATGCGGCCAGAACAGATAAAGCTGCTGGTAACGCCCGGATGCCGTGGATTTTTCCCCACGACGATTGAAGACCTTCGCCGGGCGCCCACCGGCAAACGGGTGATCTCGATAGTCGGTAAAAATTTCCGGTTTGCCATCGATACCCGTGACAATGACGTCGTACCCGTTGTTTCTGGTCAGCGGGTGCGTCGCCGTACCCTCTGAAAACGCCAGCGTGTCGAGGAATGCCGCGACGTTGGGGTGTGTCTTAATGACCGCCATCGCTTTCCCCTTTTTTAATCCTGCGCTGAATCGCAATTTCCACCGCCTGATAACCGGCGATACCCAGCATGGAGCCAAATCCGCACACGGCAGCGGGCGGCAGGTCGGGAAACTGCACCAGGGCCACCCCGGCCACCATCGAGACAAAGCCGCCCAGCAGCATACGGCCAATAAAAAGCCGGGCAGTAATGGGCTCACCACCGGCCAGCACTTTACCGACGACAATCAGCACGCCGATCAAAAACAGTGACAGGACGCTTTTTTCACCTTCCGTCATGTGTTTACTCCCACAGATTAATTGTTTCAGTTACGGGGGATGACTGGACGTCGGGCAGCTCGACCACCGTGCCATGTGGCAGCACTGCGCCGAGCTCGGCCAGCCCCGGATTTGCGGCGAGCACCGACTCGAATACCCCCTCAGTACGCCCGTAATACCGGGCGCAAATCATGTCGAGCGTGTCGCCCTGTTGCGCGATGGCCTGCATCAGATTTGGCTCACGATGCAGCGGGGTTTGTCCTGGACGCGTGATACCGCCCAGCGCATGTCCCGCCATAACTCGTCGACCGTGGTATCGATGCTGTCGGCTTTTTTGTCGCCTTTAGCGCTGGCATCCACACCGCGATAACGCTCGTAGAGCGTGGCGGTTGCCATTGAGGTGACGGCGCGCAGGTAATAGAAAACGCGCACACTCTCGCCGTCGAGATCGTCAGCCGGCACGTCGGCCAGCTTGCTAAAACCCCCGGCAATCTGCTGTTCCCGCCACAAAAAAAGCTCGGCATTGGTTTCGGCGATGCCGGTTTTGATGGCCTCACGCAGCCGGGCCGGGGCGACGGTCTGCTCAAGGCGCATCCCTTCACGCACGCGTTTCGGATCGATGTCAGGAAAGAAAAACGTATTTTTTATCACCGGCTCATCGCTGGCAGGCGGCGGGATGACCACCACGCCATCCGGCTGCGGCTCATCGTTCTTTTTAATAATCAGCGTCGTCATGACTACCTCTGAATAGGTGGGCGGTGGACGCCGGTCTCAGGTCGGGTAAATCACCCTCATCGACCGGCGTGCCGCCCTGGCGCGGGGCGCATTCTGTTAACCGGCGGTCTTTTTCGGTCGGCCACGTTTAGCCGGTGCCGTGGTTTTCACGGCGCGCGGCGCTCTTACATGGGCTTTAACGACCGTTGCCGGTTTGGGCTTCAGCTCACGCTCAAGCCGTTCAATGTCTTTTTTAACGCCTGCCTGACAATCGAGCTGCATCGCTCGCTTGAGGTGGGCCAGCGAGTCGGCGGGCTGTTTGTTGTCCCGTAACACCTGGCCGGTGATTTTGTGCAGTTTTGCACGCACCTCGTCCGGCATATCGGCGGCGGCGGTCAGCGCCAGCGTGTCGAGCAGCTGGCTGATGACGACCGGTTCACCGGCGGCATGGGCGCGCATGGCGGCGAGCGCCACCTCTTCGGTAAACATGTACTGCGGCGGGCGGCGGTGTTTGCCAGGCATGGTCAGACCGTACTTAAACGCGTAGCGGGCAATATCCATCGCGCCGCCGATATCGCCGACATCGAGACGCCACAGCATGACGGTCATCACGATGTCATCCTGCGCACCTTTGCCCTGTTCCAGCACGCCACTGACCCACGGCAGATAGAACGGCAGCAGCTCGCGCTTTTTCGTGGCTTTCAGCTCTTTACCAAAGATGGCTTTTAACGTGCGTTGGTCTGCGGCCAGCTTAACCAGCATCTGCTCGTAGGCAGTGGCATGCCGCAGCGGGTTGTTTTCCCGCTGCGCGGTTTCAATGGCCGAGACCCGCATCATGTGACGCTGTGCGGGGCTCGTCATCGGTTAGCCCTCCGGTTGCGCGGCAGAGAAATCGCCCAGCTTGATATTTTCAATGAAGCACCCGGCGGCGTAGGTTTCGACCACGTAATCGATGTTCATCGATTCATAGTTTTCCACCTGGTCGAGTTTCGGGTTTTCGATGATGGATCGGCGGTGACTTTCATCCATGAAATAGATGGACAGGTTATCGAGACGCGTCACCATAATCGCGTTCGCCGGGAAGTACGGCACACGGACGGCGGGCAGGTTGCCGATGCGTTTCTGGCTGATGATGATGTCAGCCGCGAGCGCTTCGCTGTTCGGCTGGTCTTTGTTGACGATCGGGAAATATTTGTCGGCCAGCAGCTTACGACCCACAATCGCGACGAGCTCCGAATCTTCCTGATAAATCTCGTCAATCAGGTTGTCGGTGGCATCCATGACCAGCGCATCGAGGTTAACGTAATCGCCGTTTTTACCCACGCGGATAACAGCGGAAACGACGTTCCCTTCCTCGTCGACGATTTTGCTCATCACGCGGGTCGCCGCTTCATTGCGGTATTTCTGCGGCCAGCCGACGGCGACATCCTGCAACATCGGATGAGTGGCGCGGTCAGAGGTTTCGGCGCGCTCAACGCCATTGAACCCGGCCATGATGAAATCGAGCGCCTGCCGCTGGATGATGGCATCGCGAATACGGCGCTGGAAGTCCTGGAAGCGCGCCCACAAATCCAGCTTTTTATATTTGAAGTGGAAGTCAAAGTTGACCTGATCGCACTCGTATTTTTTGGACTCCAGCGCGGTAAAGTCGGCGGTTTTACGCTCCTTGCCGCTGTTGGTGTCCGTGGTGCTGGCGATGGTGCCATTGACGCCGACGCCAATTTTTTCACCCTTCAGCTCATCCACCGGCACGATATTAATTTTCTGCAAAAAGGCCGAGGACATCTGCACGGTGTTCATCATGGTTTGCGTGACGGATGGCTCGACGTTGAATTTTTTACTCACGTCGTCCGTGTCGATGCCGTTCAGCTCGGCAACGCGGGACAGGTAGGCATTGAATTTAAAACGGGTTTCCTGACGCATAGTCTTTCCTGTTGGGTTAAATCGGGTTGTCTGACCGGGCAAGCCTGTCGCCCGGCGATAAATTCACGACCGTTTAGCAGTCGGTCAGCAGCTCATCACCACCGCCACCGGTGGAGAGCTTGCGGCGTGGCTGCGTGGTGCTTTCGGTTTTATCCAGCGACGTTTTTAACTGGCTGAATGCCTGGCTGGTTTGGTCGGCCTTCGTGGTGACGTCCTTTTTCAGCGTCGCAAAGGCATTTTCCAGTGTGGCAAGACGTTGCTCAGTGGCGGTGAGGTTTTCCTGCACATGTTCACTGACGGTCGTCACGGCCTCATGCACATCCTGAAAACGGGCGTCATCGCTGGCCTGTTTGCGGCTGAAGATCGCTTTCACTTTGTCGCTCAGGGCGGTAAAGACATTTTCCGCCTGGTCTTCAAACTCCAGTTCGGCGAGGGTGGCGACGGAAATCAGGTTGCCCGGCTCGGCTTTGAAACGGTTGAGGGGGTTAAATTTGGCACCCCGGCAAAATTCGAGATATTCGGTGCCGAGGCTGGCGGGGTCATCGGTCACGGCGAGGCCGACCAGGTAGCATTTACCGCTATTGGCGAAATTCGGCTGAATTTCCATTGAGGTGTAGACCTTCTGCAATTTTTTATTCATTGCGATCAGATCATCGGTCGGGGTGATTTTGGCGAACAGCGCCAGCTTGCCTTTCAGTACCGAATCGTCGTCAATCTTTTCAGACTTCAGCTCGACCACATCGCCGTAACGACTGAACGGGCCATCCGGCAGGATGCCTTTCAGGTGTTCGAGGTTAATGCGGCAACCGTAGACGCGGGGGTCAAAGGTCTCGGCCATTTCCTGAATATCCGTCGCGCTGATAACGCGGCCGTCACAGGTATCGCCTTCGACGCCGATGCGAAACCATTTTGAAACTTTTTTTGCCATTGTCAGGAGTCCTGATATCGGGTTAACGGGTCGGGGTTAGTTTCCCGACGTCGCCGCCCACCCGCTATCTATCCCGGATGGCTTATCCCTCACACAACAGCACCTTAGCGATTCGCATCACCCGTTTCTTTAGCCTTGCCCTGTATCAATCACGGCGAGGCATCCATGACCATCACCACCGACACCACTTTGTTAAACGACCCGCGACGCCAGGCGGCTTTACTGTACTGGCAGGGGTTTTCCGTGCCGCAGATTGCCGAAATGTTGCAGACCAAACGCCCCACGGTGCAGAGCTGGAAACAGCGCGACCAGTGGGACGAAACCGCACCGCTGAACCGGGTCGAAAGCACCTTAGAGGCCAGGCTGATTCAGCTCTACGCAAAGCCCAACCTCACCCCCCACGATTTCAAGGTGGCGGATTTTCTGGCCCGGCAGATGGAGCGCTTTGCGCGCATTAATCGCTATGGACAGACCGGAAACGAGGTTGACCTTAATCCCAACGTGGCCAACCGCAACAAAGGCGACCGCAAAAAGCCGGCAAAGAACTTTTTCAGCGACGAGGCTATCGAGAAACTGGAAGAGATTTTCTTTGCAGAGTCTTTTGAGTATCAGCTCCGCTGGCACCGCGCCGGGCTTGAGCACCGCATTCGCGACATTCTGAAATCGCGCCAGATTGGGGCGACGTTCTACTTTTCCAGGGAGGCGCTGCTGCACGCACTGAAAACCGGCCATAACCAGATTTTTCTGTCAGCGAGTAAGACGCAGGCGTATGTTTTCCGCGAGTACATCATTCAGTTTGCCCGCCGTGTCGATGTTGACCTTACCGGCGACCCGATTGTCATCGGCAACAACGGCGCAAAGCTGATTTTTCTCGGCACTAACTCAAACACCGCTCAAAGCCATAACGGCGACCTGTATGTCGACGAGATATTCTGGATCCCCAACTTCCAGAAACTGCGCAAAGTGTCGTCGGGCATGGCCTCACAAAGCCACCTGCGCAGCACCTATTTTTCGACGCCTTCCACCCTGGCGCACGGCGCTTATCCGTTCTGGTCGGGGGAATTGTTCAACCGTGGCCGCGCCCGCGCCAGCGAGCGGGTCGACATCGATATCAGTCATGACGCGCTCGCCGCTGGCGTGGCGTGTCCTGACGGTCAGTGGCGGCAGATTGTCACCATTGAGGATGCGCTCGCCGGGGGCTGTACGCTGTTCAATCTGGAGCAACTCCAGCGCGAAAACAGCGTCGACGACTTCCGCAATCTGTTTATGTGCGAGTTCGTTGACGACAAGGCGTCGGTGTTTCCGTTCGAGGATTTGCAACGCTGCATGGTCGACAGTCTGGAAGAATGGGAAGACTTTGCGCCGTTCGCCGACAACCCGTTCGGCTCCCGCCCGGTGTGGGTTGGATACGACCCGTCGCACAGCGGCGACAGCGCCGGGTGTGTGGTGCTCGCGCCGCCGGTTGTCGCCGGTGGCAAGTTCCGCATTCTGGAGCGTCACCAGTGGAAGGGGATGGACTTTGCGACGCAGGCCGAATCCATTCGCCAGCTCACCGAAAAATACAACGTCGAGTACATCGGTATCGATGCGACCGGCCTCGGTATTGGCGTCTTCCAGCTGGTTCGCTCGTTTTATCCCGCCGCCCGCGATATCCGCTACACGCCGGAAATGAAAACCGCGATGGTGCTGAAGGCAAAAGACGTAATTCGCCGCGGCTGTCTCGAATACGACGTCAGCGCCACCGACATCACCACCTCGTTTATGGCTATCCGCAAGACCATGACCAGCAGCGGGCGCAGCGCGACCTATGAGGCCAGCCGCACCGAGGAGGCCAGTCACGCGGACGTCGCCTGGGCGACCATGCACGCGCTGTTAAACGAACCGCTTACCGCTGGCAGCGGCCAGGCGACATCTTCCATTCTGGAGTTCAACTGATGCGATATGAATTTTCTGGCCTGCAAGCCGCTACCTTAAAAATCCTGCTGGCCGATATGGGGTTTGAATATCAACGCCGCTGGTTTATTTCACAAAAACGGGTACGCCACATTACCAAAACGAGACAGTGTGGCGCTGACTGGTATTTCTCACTGGAAGCACTGATTGACGCCATCGAGACCGGGCGCAGTCAGTATTTCATTGCCCCAGGTAAAGGTAACTCACTGTCAAATAACCGCCGATGGATGGTTCACTTTGCCCGACTGGCTGGCGTCAACATTGCCCCTGATGACTCAGCCATCCGGCTGACAAACGGTGCTGAAATACAGTTTCTGGGCGAGCAACACACCCTTTCCGCGTGTAACGGTAACGCTTACGTCAGTGAATACGCCTGGGCTGATAAACCGGCCAATATTTTCAAAGTGGCGAAGGGTATTTCAGCTCGTAAAAACTGCCGATTTACGGCTTATACCTCACCCTCGCCAAGTGATGAGGCTTACGCGCTTTGGTCTTCTGAAAAACCAGATAACCAACAGCGACTGTCTGCATATTCAGCGCTTCAACAAGGCAGCACTATTTTGAATCTGCCAGACATTGAGGCCGAATTTTCAAAAGAGGATTTTAACATGCTTTTTTCGGCTATCTGGCCGCAGGAAAATAGCGAGGTAGCCAAGTGAGCAAGCAGAACAAACGTCAGCGCGGCCAGCAAAACCGCACTCGCAACATGAAAGACACCGCCCCCCAAAAAGTGGAGGCGTTTACCTTTGGCGAGCCGAGCGCGGTGCTCGATCGCCGCGACATTCTGGATTACGTGGAATGCGTCAATAACGGCCGCTGGTTCGAACCGCCGGTCAGCTTTAACGGGCTGGCGAAAAGCCTGCGCGCCGCCGTTCATCACAGCTCGCCGATTTACGTTAAGCGCAATATTCTGGCCTCAACTTTTATCCCGCACCCGCTACTGTCACAACAGGACTTCAGCCGCTTCGCGCTTGATTTTCTGGTGTTTGGCAACGCGTTTTTAGAGCTCCGAAAGAGTGTCACTGGTCGCCCGCTGAAGCTGGAAGCATCACCGGCGAAATACACGCGGCGTGGTATTGAGGATGATGTCTACTGGTGGGTGCCGTCATTTGACCAGCCGCACCCGTTCGCGCCGGGATCCGTATTCCACCTGCTGGAGCCAGACATCAACCAGGAGCTGTACGGCATGCCGGAATATCTCAGCGCGCTAAACTCCGCCTGGCTGAATGAAGCGGCGACGCTGTTCCGTCGCAAGTATTACCAGAACGGGGCTCATGCGGGTTACATCATGTATGTGACGGACGCCGCGCAAAGCGGTACCGATGTTGAGGCGTTGCGCGATGCGATGCGCAGTTCGAAGGGGCTCGGCAACTTCAAAAATCTGTTTTTCTACGCACCGCACGGAAAACCGGACGGCATAAAAATCGTGCCGCTCAGTGAGGTGGCAACGAAAGACGATTTCTTCAATATCAAAAAAGTCAGCGCCGCCGACCTGCTCGACGCTCACCGCATCCCGTTCCAGCTGATGGGCGGCAAGCCGGAAAACGTCGGTTCGCTCGGCGACATCGAGAAGGTGGCAAAGGTGTTTGTCCGTAACGAGCTCATCCCGCTACAGGACAGAATGCGCGAGGTCAACGCGTGGGCCGGTCAGGAGGTGATCCGGTTCAAAAGTTACACCCTCGACACCGAAAGTGACTGATTTTCGCCGCCTACGGGCGGCTTTTTCTTACCTCCACGCCTGACCGCCTCACAAGCCCGCCACGCCCTCAGACACCACCACACCACCCACCGACACCCTCGCGAACCCGCGCGGCACAGCGACGCGCTCAGACTGCGAAAATAAATGCGAAAATGCACTCTGGCGCGCAGTGCTTTCCCCGCCTCGCCTGCCCGCTTCGTGGGTCGGAATTAATGCAACTGCAACAGGTCATCGGATCCGCGCCAGCTCTGGCGGCGATCGTCAAATTATGAGGGAAAGTCTGCATGCAGAATGATGCACTTAATGCATGCACGGCCATAAGGATGGAAATTATCGGAAAAAAAAGGGATTTTCTAACGCCTCGCACGAAGCGAGTTGTTCAACCCCGACGACGCAAAAAGCCAGTTTTTGCGCCATCGTGGTTAGCATGTTTAACGCCAGCTTTCGTCTTCCCATACTTCCTGAAGGATACCGTCCAACTCTTCACGGTCTGACTCCTTATCGAAACCAAGTAGTTCGACGCCAGTTACAGACCCTTTCTTAACAGTAACCCGTGTGGTTGGAAAAGCACATCTCACCTTACGTGTTAATTCATTCTGGAAAGCATCGACTATCTGCTGACCTATTTTTTGTTCTTTATCCAGCGTGATATTGATTCTCATAATCTATTCAGCCTTATAGAAAACTTCTTTTTCTTCGGGTTCTTTATTTTCACTGTTTGCAAGGTCAGCAATGAGAGACAGGGCGAGCTTGAGTTCTGACGGTTTGCAGTTTGCAATCAGAGACACTTCGGCGATGAATTGCACACAAGCCCATTTTTTCTGTCTTTGGCTGAAATATTCATCAACCATGAAATCCCTCCCACAAGTATTACTGTATATTCATACAGTATCACGTATGAGCAAGGGATTAAAAGAAAAATTATCAATCGTGATTAGTCTGTATGTTAATGAAATCGATGAATATTAAATGTCATCTCTGGTGCTGCTTTGCTGCTAAACCCGCGACTCGATTTAGGATTTGTCTGGCCTGCGCCTGGTGTGACGGTGCTGCCGGGAAAATTTCACCAGTTGCAGAACCACGGCACCATTTGCCATTTATGCAGCTTTTTCCACCGGCAATCAGGTGCAAGGCCTCACCCCGGCTGATGGTTTCGCCGGTCGTGAGCTTAATCGCGCCTATTGTTCTGTCAATTGCTGCGCGTTGTTTATCCGTTCCGTGGACAAAATCACGCCCTATGACCTGTTTTTTATCCCTGAGTCGGGCCGTTAACTTCCGCCTTTCACTTCGGCTCAACGGTTTTGATAAATCCAGCTCCGGTGGATCGCTTTCGCTTCCCGTACAGTTATTGACAGAACTCCGAGAGGGCGCAGGGGCGCCCTTAACGTCAACGGCCAAATCAACTGCACGCTTCGGTACAATCTTCCACTGCGTGAGCCGGGTTAAAATCGGGGTGTCAGCGCCGACGGCGGAATCGTACACGCCACGAATGCAGATAGTTTCCTCACCATACTGGTTAAACTCGGCGCGAGGCTCATACAGCGTGCGCACCTGCAAATCATCGCGACGGACAAACGGGCCACCTTGCGCATTAACGTAACCAGCCCAATCACCGGCGTCGGCGGCATCATGCACAGCTGCAAACTCAACACTCAGACCATGCGCTGTCTCAGTATCAGCAAGGCGGCGTAGTTCGCGGTAGACCGTCACCGGCGCGCCACCGATAAACTGAAATTGACGAATGTGCCAGCGCGCCGCCCATGCTGAAACGGCGGGGGCGGTCTCTTTCAACAGTTCGCCGCTTTCGTCGTCGGTTTCACCATCAAGAGCATAGCCGTCGATGTTTTTGGAAATGTATTTAGCGACATAGCCGGTTGCGCTACCTTTTTCCGGGTCGATTGCCTCGGCATGGAAGCGCGCTTTTTTGGCTTTATCGCTTCTCAGTTCGTGGCGGTCTTCCTCCCACGCATAATCACGGATGATGAGGCGCACGCGCTCGACATCTTCCGGCAACATGAACATAAGCATGTGCCAATGCGGCGTTCCATCATGGTGAGGCTCGGCAACACGTATGCCGAAAATGCGGATTTCTTCCCGGTGTAGCTTGGCGCGTATACGCGCCCAAAGACCGGTGAGATAGCTCTGCGTGTCCGACGGGCTGGCACCGTTCCATTTGCTGTTACGGTAGCCCGCTTTGGTGGTGGCGTGGTATTTAGACGGTGCGGTCAGGGTGTAAAACTCCCCGACATAACCGAGCTCATTACAGATATTTTCAAACCCACGGATGCGGGTCATCAGCTCGCAGCGGCGTATAGCTGGATTAGCGACTGAGCCGTCGTATTTTTCAATCAGGCTGATGCGGTTGCCGTCTTCGTCTTCGAGATCCAGACCTTTGAGAAACTCACGCGTGCGGCGCTTCTGCTCGCGCCAGTCTGTCACGCAGTTTTTACTCGCGTAGGCGTGCTTTTTCTTGCTGACGTTGCCGACTGCAATTTGTAGATGCTCGCGCCATGACGACGCGACACGACGCAGACGATTACGCCACCATGACTCAGTAAACATACGGATTACTGCGGGGGCGATATCATCTTTGTTGAAGTATTTATTTGCCACGCGCTCCCAATGGGGAGGGGTGACATTGAATTGCAGAGAAATAAAACCAGCGTGCATGTACCAGGTGTATAGCGTCTTGAGCTCTCCAAAACCTGAATCATCAATATTTGCCAGCTCAGAACGAATGAAATTAGCAATGTCACCGGCGAGCAGGTCAACATCGGCGCGCGACATATCCGGGAGGCGGTTATATCTGGCAACCAGATTAACCATACGTGACGCCAGATATTGCATGAGTCGGGTGTCAAAATGACCACCGAAAACGGAGGTTGATACATTGCTTTTGATACCCGCGCTCTCGTATTTTTTGGTGACCAGTTCAAGACGGGGCAATGCCTTTTTGCAGAAGCTGATTAAAAAAGCATTGGCTCGTTGACTGCCCTGATTTTGCTCCAGCACCGTAGCGGTGCGATAAACGTCAAAACGCACACACTCGGGCTGGAGAGAAAGCACCTTTCTCGCATGCAGTAAAGCCGCGAACATACGGTCGCGGCGATACTGTTGGTCATAGGTAAGATATGGGCTGGCTATTGCCGACCGTGGAGCGTTCCACGGGTAAGCATAGTTAACGCTTACCCGCATAGCTCCCCCATTTGCCTACGCTGCATGCTTAGCATCACATAGCCTGGAGCCCACTCGTTAAGGTCAGTTACATGAGTCACTAGCACGTAGACAAAAGCGCCGGTAAAACCGACCCTTTGTGGGTCATCTTCGCAGGGACCATACTCGTTTAAGCAAAGTAAATCCCCAGCAGCAAAAGCACGGTCAGCAAGACGAAACTCGGCTTTCTTCGTTCCATTGATGACAGCCTGAAAAAACTCAGGCCGAATTTTTAGTTGATGTGTTTTTCTCATGCTGCCGCCTTGATTGAGGAGGCGCACATTTCTCCGATACGCTTAATCTCTGCGGCCATATCCTCAATTGAGGTAATGGCCGACTGCTGGATATGATGATGAATCAGGCCGGAAATAAGCTGTTCGATTTTCGGATAGTAGCCGATAGTATCGAGCCATTCCTCGCCAGCTTTACGGCCGCTTTTTGCGACCTTTTTCTCGCTCAAAATGAATTGATACTGGTCGCTGTTAATAATCCATTTGTCGCCGATTTCGATGCGGAGGCTCATGCTGCACCGCCTTGCGCTAAAGCTTTAATGACACCTAATGTCATTTTGCAATCTGCTAAAGCACGGTGTGCCTGCCCTTCAACCACAACCCCTTCATGCGCGGCTGCATCGACTAACTTATGCCATTTATAACCGTGATATCTCCCCGGCTCGCCACGATATTCTGCATATAACATCATGGCGCACAGGGAGTGGTCTATAAATGAAGATAGTCCGTCAGTCCCTAATCCATTTAATTCCGCTGTTTGACGTATCAGGCGAGTATCATAATCAGCATTATAAATAACGAAGCCATAATTAAAGAACAAATTGGCTACTGCACCGTGAACATCTTTCCAAGTTGGAGCGTGAGCAACCATTTCATTGGTAATGCCGTGAATAGCGATAACCTCATCAGGGATAGGCTTAGTAGGTTTAATTAGCGTATTAAGCATAATAAAACCATTTTTATCTATAATGCAGATTTCAACGATTTCCGCATCGTCACCCAATCCAGTAGTTTCGGTATCAATAAATAAGTACCCATCATTAAGCCAACGTTTGGCATGCTGACTAATTGTCGTATTAATAATGCTCATACAGCACCTCCGTTATAGTGTTTACCTTTAAGCTCTGCGATTTCCTTACAGGTAACGCATAGCGCAACGCCCTGGATGGCAATGCGGCGTTCCTCCGGGATTGGTGCTTCACATTCTTCGGAGGTAAAACGAGAAGGCGCAGTGATATGGCTGCGCGCGTTGTTGATAAGGCGCTCGCGTTCTGCCTGCTCGCGCTGTTGTGCGATATCCATTGCGTCGGCCATTAGTGCAGCTCCTGAGATTCGTTTTCGTAGCGAGTGGCTTCGCGGCGCAGCAGTTCAGCGGCTTCTTTACCGCTCATATCTTTGTTAGCGATATGGGTTGCCAGCGCCTCAAGGCGGACAGAAACAGCGAGAGCGCGACCTTTGCGCTCTTCACGTTTTGCAATACCGATAACCTCAAGAAGCAGGTCGGTATTTTCTTTAGGTTCTAAAGTTTGTTTGTGCATTCTTAATCTCCTGATTTTGGGCAATAAGAATCCTGGCGGGTTTACGCCATTAATTACGGGTTTATTTAATTAGCTAAAAAGCATTCATGGATTGAAATATGCCGGGGCAAAACCCCACCCCAGCGGGAAATTTTATTCATTGACGCAATAATCAGCTTGCGGCGATCCATATCAAAATACTCATATGGCTTACCGACTTCATCAGAGCGAAACGCGCCCGGATTATTTCGGTTGGCAAGCGTTAAAACCACAAACTTAAAATCTTCATCAAGCTTATTGAAATTACGCAGCGCCTTATTTTCTGTTGCTTTAAGTTTTTGATGAAACCGTGCGAAACACTCTTCGCCGGTCATGGTCTTCGGTTGATCAGTAGAACAATCAGCATTGCTAAAAAGCTTGCTCGCCTGGGTGTCATGAGCTGAAATTCTTTCGTTCATTTTGCCCCCATTAATGCATTTAAAAGCCGCTTAACCGCAGAGACTTTTTTTGCTGTTAAGCCGTTCAACAATTCGGACTGAGAGCTGCAAGGGTGCCAGCGCTGGCCGTCGCTACCCATTATCCAGCCGTGCCCGTAGTGCATAGATGGGCTACGTTTTTTTAGCAGAGACGCGAATGACGGTTCGTTAGTCAACATAAGCACCTCAAATCAAACCGAATGATGCGCCGATGCCGCTGACGGTATCGACGACACTCGTCATTGCCGGGTTAGCCTGGATCCGGGCCTGCAACGCCATTGCCGACAGCGACAGCATGCGAATACCCGCGTTTACGCTCGCAATCATGTTTTGCTTACGGGCCGGGGTAAGACGGTCGCCTGAAACGGCACCGCTCGCGAGTTCGCCTAGTTCACTCATTGCGCGCATGATGTAGGATTGCAGCTTCTCTTTTGCCAGTTCGTTTACCGGCACGCATGGCAGACAATGGATCTGCGCCAGAAAACCATCGATAAGGGTCGAGTCTTCGGTCAGGTCTGTCAGCGTCCAGATTTCGCGCGGCGTTAACTGGTGCGGCTGTTCCGGGTTGAGTTTGTTGTAAAGCGTATGCGGCTTGATACCGGCTTTATCGGCCAGCTCTTTCACGTTATGCGTGGCCGCGAATTTTCTGCATGCATCATCAAAGTGTGCATGTGACGAAACACGAAAATCTAACATGCTGTAACTCCCTTTAACTTGCAAAATCAAACTCAGTTGAACGCGCTTTTGTGATTTTCGATGTAACGGCAGTCGATAGCCTGTTGAGTTAACTTGTCGCGCCAGGCTTTCACATTGATGAGAACTCGGCCTCGTTTACTGGCTTCCTCTTTGCTAGAAAAATCTTTAGTGGGAGCCTTTAGAAGAATGCCCTTATCAATCCATTGCCACACCAGACGGTCACTCACACCGCGCGTGGCGGCAAAGTCTTCTACGGTCATGGTGTCGGACATAGCCGAGCGGATCATCGTTTCCACTGCTGGTAGCATTGCGCTAACGATGGCGTTCAACTGCTCAGGGTTTAATAGCAAAGTTTGGATTTGCGAGTCATTAATGGTGTGAGGCATGGTTGATTTTGCATCTGACATATCGCATCATCTCCGGTTGGTTGTAGTGAATTGCATTGACGTGCATCGTGGTTGATGAACGCCAATATAGATCGTAAAAAGTTTTCTGTAAACACCCATAAAGTTATCTATAGGGGTTTTTATGAGTTCTGAACTCGATGTTCAGTGGCGTATTGGTGCTTCGGATGGAGTGTTAGAGCGCCTGATGTCTGCATATGGCGTCAAGATGCAAAAGGATTTGGCTGATCTGCTTGGCATCGCTAAGCACAGTGTCAGCGGCTGGGTACAGCGTGATGCGATACCCGGAAATATCATTGTGAGATGCTGTCTCGATACTGGGGCCGATATCAATTGGCTTGTTACCGGTGAGCTTGCAAATGCGAATTTAGAATATGATTCCTCAAAGCTGAAAGGCAAAGCTCTCTATGACGAGATTATGGGGAATGGAGGCAAGACGGTATTGCGCAGGATACTTGATGCTTACGGCTTTAACATGCAGAAGGAACTTGGTGATTTACTCGGCATTTCTTCAGGAACCATTAGTACGTGGGTTCGGAGAGATTTCTTTCCTGGTGATGTGGTAGTTACCTGTGCTCTTGATACTGGCGTATCTCTTGAGTGGTTAGCGACAGGTAAGGGGCAAATGCGAGATAGCAAGGAAACCCTTGCGACTGAGCTTTCTATTAAAAAATCCCGTCTTGAGTCTGGGGCTCTCAAGGATGCTGGATACTGGCATCCCGATCCCTCAATGATTCCGCCAAATACTAACGATTTGCTTTTTGTTGATGGGGTTAATACGTCTTGGCTTGTCGACTGTTCAGCCTCAAACATAGCTAATGGTCGCTGGCTGATTAGCATTGACGGTGCTCTCGATATTTTTGATGTAATCAGGTTACCAGGCGGGAAGGTTAGATTATCAAATAAATCCGCTGAGTTTGAATGTAGCCTCACTGATATCAAGTCGGTGGGGGTAGTGGTAATTACGTTGGAAAAACACATATAAGGGATCTAATGAAATTTAAAATTATCGCGGCTTTGTTTGTGGGATTGTCGTTTGGGGCGGTGGCCGCAGAAAAAACACAGGATTTAAATGCCGGGGATTTTGGGGAGGATTGGCCTCTAACCTTTGAGAATGCAAAAGTATCATGTGTTAATAAAATGTATGCTTTTGTGTATGACAAGGATACAGATGATAGATATCCACTTAATGGCATGGCAAAAGATGCGGTTAAATCAGGAAAAATGGAAGGCTCTAACTTGGATGACGTCTGGAAGGATAGCCCTGATTATGACGGTGTTAAGATTTCAATTTCACCGTTGATAGAAGCCGCTACAGCCCTTTGTGATTGATTCTCTTTTAGCCTCGGTGTCGCAATGACTATAAGTAAACAAAAAAATGGCAAATGGTTATGTGAGCTTTACCCAAATGGTCGAGAAGGTCGCCGTATACGTCGGCAATTCAACACTAAAGGCGAGGCCGAGGCATTCGAGCTATATACAAAAACCGAGAGCGCGGATAAACCGTGGCTGGGTAAGAAAGAAGATCGCAGGAAGCTAAGCGAGATAATCCAACTTTGGCACAATTTACACGGGCAGGCGTTAGTCGCCAGTAAGTCGCGACTGGCAAAGTTGCAAATTGTTTGTAACGGGCTTGGCGACCCTATCGCATCCCGTCTTACTGCTAAAGATTGGGCTCACTATCGTGACCGCCGACTACGGGGAGAAATTGATAATGGTTATCATAAAGACCCGTCGAAATGGGTTGCGAAGCCAATAACCGTCAACCGAGAACAACAGTACCTTGAGGCGGTTTTCAACGAATTGAAAAGGTTAGGGGAATGGAGTTTACCTAACCCTCTTGATGGCGTCCGCGTATTCAAGGAAGCCGAGAAAGAAATGTCCTGGCTGACTCTTGAACAGATTCCACAACTTTTATCGGCTTGCCATAAATATGGTCATGAAGACCTTACGACAATCGCGAAAGTTTGCCTGGCCACTGGTGCGCGCTGGGGGGAAGCTCAACGGCTTACACGGCCGCAGCTTTCACCCTATAAATTGACCTTCACAAAGACGAAGGGCAAAAAAAATCGCACCGTGCCGATACCGAAGTGGCTATATGAGGAACTTTCTACGAGGCAGGGGAGAATGTTTAAGCCCTGCTATCAGGAGTTCAAGAAAATGCTGGCGCTTACGGATATCGAGTTGACCGAGGGACAAAAGACACATGTTCTGCGTCACACCTTCGGTGCGCATTTTATGATGAACGGCGGTAACATCCTTGTACTGCAAAAGATACTCGGCCACGCCAACATTCGTGAAACAATGAAGTATGCGCACTTTGCTCCCGACCACTTGGAACAGGCCGTCACTCTAAATCCATTATCATTATCTATTGGCGACAAATTGGCGGCGGAGGTTTCATAACACTGCAACTCACTGCACTTAAAATTGCTTTAACTAATTGTTTTTAATGGTAAGTGTATGTTGTTAGGATGCTTGTATTAGGAGCGTCTTAACTAAGATTCGCTTTCGCGACATCCTGAATGAGAGGGCTGGCCTGATGGGCCGGCCCTTTTTTTATCTTTATTTTAACCATTCCATTGCGAATCATTTACAATACGCCCCTCATGGGGAGGGACGGTGGTCAGCAATATTTTTCATCACGCAGCATTACAACGGCGGGCCGTACGGCTGGCGCTGTTTGCGATCCTGCTGATCGTGGTGGCGCCGTTGATCTCCATCGCCCTGCAAAAAGATCCGATGAATGGCATGCACCACGCAATGATGGGGATGCCGGAAGGTATGCCATCACATCAGATGTCCCTGATGAATACCGATGCTTCGATGCCGGAACACGCGCACAGCGTGCCGCTCGATCATGCTGAAGCCTGTGGCTACTGCGTACTGTTAGCTCATGTTCCGGGCCTGATTTTCGCGCTGGTGCTGCTGCTCAGCCTGATGCTTCGACGCCAGCGAGCCCCGGTTTCCCGCCCGGAGAGGAGACGCTGGCATGACTTTACCTGGCTTTATCCCCACACCCGCGCGCCACCGCGCCCGTCTGCTTTCTCCCTTACATAAAAAATAATTTGCGCACTGCGCAACGTTCTCTTTTGCTTAAAAAAAGGAAAAGTATGACTACCTGCACCTCGCGCGCGGCATGGCTGAACCTGCTGCGTCGTCTTCATTTCTATATCGGATTGTTTATCGGGCCGTTTATTTTTGTGGCGGCCCTGACCGGTACGCTATATGTCGCCACCCCTCAGCTGGAAAACTGGCTCTATCGTGATGCTCTGTACGGTACGTTGACTGGGGAAAAACAGCCGCTAAGCGCGCAAATTACCGTAGCGACGGAGGCCATTCAGGGAAACCTCCGCCTGCATGCGGTTCGACCGGGGATAGTGGCTGGCGATACGACCCGAGTGATGTTTATTGACCCGACCCTTGGCGAGTCGGAAACGCGGGCAATTTTTGTCGATCCGGTGACGCTACGGGTGACAGGCGATATGCCGGTTTATGGCACCAGCGGTATTTTGCCCCTGCGTCAGTGGATTGATTATGCCCATCGCTCTTTGCTGCTGGGTAACTTCGGCCGACTGTATAGCGAGCTGGCAGCCTCCTGGATGTGGGTTGCCGCTCTGGGCGGGATCGCGCTGTGGTCGATGACCCGGCCTCGTCGTCGTATAAATAACAGCGTGCAGAATAACCGTCGCCTGCACGTTTCTCTCGGCTGGGTGCTGCTGGTCGGTATGTTGTTATTCTCTGCGACCGGTTTAACCTGGTCGCAATGGGCCGGTAGTCACGTCGATAGGATGCGTGCCGCTTTTGGCTGGCTGACGCCGCAGGTGAATACCCGGCTGGAAAGTGCCGCTCCGGCCGCTCACGATCCGCATGCCGAACATCATGTGGGACATGGAGCGATGGGGGAGATGAGGGCGCAGTTGCGCGTAGAGGATTTTGACCCGGTTCTGCTGGCTGCCCGCGCGGCGGGGCTGAATGCCGGCAAGCTGGAGATTCGACCGCCGTCGGGTGCCGGGCGCGCGTGGACGGTAAATGAAATCGACAGAAGCTGGCCAACCCGGGTTGATGCTGTTGCGATAGATGGTGCAACGATGCAAATCGTGGACCGCACTCATTTTTCCGACTTTCCGCTCATGGCTAAGCTGACCCGCTGGGGCGTTGATTTCCATATGGGAATTTTGTTCGGTCTTGCTAACCAGCTACTGCTTATCGCGTTCGGAACCGCACTCTGCGTGATGATAGCGGTGGGGTACCGGCTGTGGTGGATCCGTCGCCCGGCGCGCGCGGCGTTTAACCCGGCCAATACGTTGATAGAGGCGTGGTTTGGCTTAGCGTGGCCCGCTCGTTTGCTGACTGCCGTTATTGCGGTGTTGTTGGGCCTGGCGCTGCCGCTCACAGGAAGCAGCCTCGCGCTATGTCTCGCCGTTGATTATCTGCGCTGGCGCTCAGCAACGGCGGTGATAGCGGCTAAACCAGTCGAATAGGTGTTTAAGGCGTGCTGATAACCACCGTGACGCGGCGGTTTTCAGCGCGCCCTTTCGCGGTATCGTTGCTGGCTATAGGATACTTTTTCCCGAGTCCGCGAGTGGTCAAGTTTGCGCGTGGAATATTCGCCCCTTCGGCCCAGGCATCCGCCACGCTGTTAGCCCGCTTAAGCGATAGCATTTCGTTGTAGCTGTCTTCGCCGTAATTATCAGTATGACCTTCAAGGCGACTATGGGTAATTCCGGTGCTCGCCAGACGTGAAGCCATTGTGCGAATTTGCTGTTTGCTTTCGGCACGCAGATGATAGTCGTTTTTATCAAACAGGATGGTATCAGATATTCCTAATAACCAGTCGCCGTTGGTTTCAGTAAAGCCATATGACTTCATTGCTGCAATTTGTTCTGCCGAGAATTTTCCTTGCGGAGCCTGGCAGCCGCTAAGAAAAAGTGCGGCCAGTAAAGCAGGAGCAAAATATTTTCCGATCATGGTGATTCCTTTTATTTTTGCGTTTGCTGTAAGCGCTGGTGTTTCATCCGATACATATTTTGATCGGCAAGCTCTTGCAGATTTTCCGCTGAGGTATGTTCCCAGGTTAAAGCGTAACCAATGCTCAGTGACAGGCTGGCGGTGTGGCCATTGTGTAGATTAAACGGCGGGATAAACTGTTCGGACAACGCGCGGCACAGTGCCCGAACTTCGGTTTCTGAATGAACATCCCGTAGCAGAACGGCAAATTCATCGCCGCCGAGACGCCATGCCTGATGCTGTTTACCGACAAAGGCCATCAGGCGGCTCGCGACCTCAATTAACACTTTATCGCCGGCTGCGTGGCCCCAGTTGTCGTTAATAAGCTTGAAGTTATCGCCATCAAGAAATAACAGCGCAGAATGACTTTGGGAGGTTTCATCCTTCATCAGATCATTAATGACATTCCGGAAAGCCGCTCTGTTAGCCAGCCCGGTTAGCGGGTCGTGTAATGAACTGCGCAGGAGCTGGGCGTTTTTAGCCTGAAGCTGCCGCTGCCAGTCCTCCATTTCACCCAGCAGGCTATTGAAGTCCTGGGCGAACAGGTGGAATTCTTCAATGCGCTCTTCGGGCACCCGGCGGGAGAAATGACGATTTTCGCGGATGTCATGTACCACCTCGGTAATGCTCTGTAACGCAGCCACGATGCCGCGATGCAGCGAGTGGGTAAGGAGCAAGGCGATGCAGGAAGCGAGAAAAATGCTGCCGGTGAGCACAATAATAGAGATACCAAGAAAATAGCTTATCAATCTGTCCAGCGCGGTCAGACGGAGTTCACCGATAATTTTTCCCTGGTGCAGGATAGTTTGCACCGTGGGTTTCGGGAAGAGCCATTTGCTGATGACGTCGCTGATTTTATCCTGACTGACCAGACCATCGTTATGCCATGAGGCGAAGGGTCTTTGCTGGCCATCGACCAGAATTGCTTGAGAAAATTGCCCCTGTCTGCCCAGCGTGGCCAGCGTGTCTTCAGCCGCTGCGCTATCGCCAAAAACGAGCGCTGCTTCCAGGCTACGGCCCATGGTGGCGGCGGTAAGTTCCAGATTTTTTTGGGCGTATTGCTTGAGTGTAAATATGGAAGCGGTGCAGAGTAACAGCCAGACCAGTGTCATAGAGATCACCACGCTTATCATGCTGATACGGCGCAGCGCTCTTTTAAATGTGGGGCGCGGGGCCTGAGAAAAATCCTTATTCATGTGATGTTTTCCGGGCAAGCATCAGCACCTCGGGATTAACCCGAACGCCGCTGTGCGTCAGTACATCCAGATTTACGGAAAATCTGACTCTCTCATTGTTGATGAGCAGGCAAAAAGCGCTGCCAATAGAGCAATCGGTGTTTTGTTCCGCAATAAGTAATAGGGGCCGGTTTCCATATTTAGCCGTAAATTCAGCCTGTTGGGTCGGTGATTCACTGCCAAAATAAAAACCATCGCAGGTCGTCTGTAAGGCTTCTTGTGTATTACGAACAATCACGGGTTTATAAGGCAATATTTCCGGAGCGTCTTCGGCCAGGCTATGGATATATCGTGATGTTGAAAAAATACAGAGCCTTGGAGGACCGGATAATTGCGGCCAGCGAGTATAAGTCACGATCCCCGAAACGATTGTCCGAACATTTTCAGACGGTCCGGAGGCAACAGCAGAGATACCCACGAGTGATAGTACTAAAGTCAAAAAGAGACGGTGAAGAACAGTCATTACGGTTCCGTCAGATTGTCATAGCGTGGGGGATGCAGATTGCTGAAACCCGGGCGAAGAATAGCATTGTTGAGGAAAATCGTCATTAGTCAGCCTCGCCGCTTTGAGATAATTCTTACCAGGATTTTTCGTAAAAGAAATTCGTGGAAGCAGGGAAAAACTGGCGTTTAATGACTCACTGTAAATAATTTGATACGCATTAAGTGAAATACAGCGCGATTTAATTTCTATGTGTAAAGTAAAATTTACGGAATATGGATTGAAATCTTTACTTTGTGTGGTATCGTTACGTCATCCTCGCTGAGGCAATAACTATCGCAAACGAGCTATACAGGATCGCAATCATGCAAAAAGACGCGCTGAACAACGTACACATTACCGACGAACAGGTTTTGATCACTCCGGATCAGTTGAAGGCTGAATTCCCTCTGAGCGTTGAGCAGGAGGCGCAGATCGCGCAGTCTCGCCAGACTATCTCCAACATCATCGCCGGCCGCGATCCGCGTCTGCTGGTGGTATGTGGCCCTTGTTCGATCCACGATCCTGAAACCGCCATTGAGTACGCTCGTCGTTTTAAAGCCCTTGCCGAAGAGGTCAGCGATAGCCTCTATCTGGTCATGCGCGTCTATTTTGAAAAACCCCGCACCACCGTTGGCTGGAAAGGGCTGATTAACGATCCGCATATGGATGGTTCGTTTGATGTGGAAGGCGGCCTGAAGATTGCGCGCCGTCTGCTGGTTGAACTGGTCAATATGGGGCTACCGTTGGCGACGGAAGCGTTGGATCCAAACAGTCCTCAGTATCTCGGCGATCTGTTTAGCTGGTCTGCTATCGGCGCGCGTACGACCGAATCCCAGACTCACCGTGAGATGGCTTCTGGCCTGTCGATGCCGGTAGGGTTTAAAAACGGCACCGATGGCAGCCTTGCCACGGCAATTAACGCAATGCGCGCTGCCGCGATGCCGCACCGTTTCGTCGGCATCAACCAGGCCGGACAGGTGTGCCTGCTGCAAACGCAGGGCAACCCGAACGGTCACGTCATTCTGCGCGGCGGGAAAGCGCCAAACTACGGCCCGGAAGATGTTGCGAAGTGTGAAAAAGAGATGACTCAGGCGGGACTGAAGCCCTCTCTGATGGTAGATTGCAGCCATGGGAATTCTAATAAAGACTACCGCCGTCAGCCTGCGGTTGCGGAATCCGTGGTCGCGCAGATTAAAGATGGTAACCGTTCCATTATTGGTCTGATGATTGAGAGCAATATCCACGAAGGTAACCAGTCCTCTGAGCAGCCGCGTTGCGATATGAAATACGGCGTCTCAGTGACCGATGCCTGCATTAGTTGGGAAACCACCGATGCGCTGCTCCGCGAACTTGATAAGGATCTGCGAGGCCATCTGGCGGCTCGTCTGGCGTAAGAGGATGATATGGTTGCTGAACTGACCGCATTGCGCGATCAAATTGATGAAGTCGATAAGGCGCTACTGGAACTGCTGGCTAAGCGCCTGGAGCTGGTAGCGGAAGTCGGAGAGGTTAAAAGCCAATATGGCCTGCCAATTTACGTTCCTGAACGTGAATCGGCGATGCTGGCGTCCCGGCGCGAGGAGGCTGCTGCGCTTGGGGTCCCGCCGGATCTTATCGAAGATGTTTTGCGTCGCGTCATGCGGGAGTCTTATTCCAGCGAAAACGATAAAGGTTTTAAAACGCTTTATCCGAGCCTGCGTCCGGTCGTGATTGTTGGCGGCGGCGGGCAAATGGGGCGTCTGTTTGAGAAAATGCTGACGCTTTCCGGATATCAGGTTCGTATCCTTGAAAAAGACGACTGGTCGCGGGTGGAAGAGATTGTCGCCGATGCCGGTATGGTTATCGTCAGCGTGCCGATTCATATCACGGCGGCAACGATTGCTCAGCTGCCACCGCTGCCGGCGGACTGCATCCTGGTCGATTTGGCCTCGGTGAAAGCGGAACCGCTGCAGGCGATGCTGGCCGCGCATAAAGGTCCGGTATTGGGGTTACACCCCATGTTTGGGCCGGACAGCGGCAGCCTGGCGAAGCAGGTGGTGGTGTACTGCGATGGCCGCCAGCCCGAAGCGTATCAGTGGTTCCTGGAGCAAATTCAGGTCTGGGGCGCGCGGCTCCATCGTATCAGCGCCGTCGAACACGATCAGAATATGGCCTTTATTCAGGCGTTGCGCCACTTTGCGACCTTCGCTTACGGCCTGCACCTCGCCGAAGAGAATGTGCGTCTTGAGCAACTTCTGGCGCTGTCGTCGCCTATTTATCGTCTGGAACTGGCGATGGTTGGCCGGCTGTTTGCCCAGGATCCGCAGCTCTATGCTGACATTATTATGTCCTCGGAAAATAATCTGGCGCTGATTAAGCGATACTACCAGCGCTTCGGTGAAGCTATCGGCCTGCTGGAGCAGGGGGATAAACAGGCGTTCATCGATAGCTTCCGTAAGGTTGAGCACTGGTTCGGTGACTATGCCCAGCGCTTCCAGAGCGAAAGTCGGACGTTGCTGCGCCAGGCAAATGATAATCGGCAGTAAGTCGTCAAACACGTATACAATAAAGCCAGAGGGGTGACCCGCTGGCTTTTTTTATAGGGATGAAAACGATGGCTGAACCACAACCGCTGTTTGATTACACCGGGCATTTACCGGAATGTCCGACCTGGAGCGAAGCCGAACAGGCATTGTACTGGGCCGATATTATGGAATGCGAGATTCATCGCTACGACGTGCAGACGGGTGAACATCAGGTTCTGCAATTTCCCGAGGAGCCCGGCTGTTTTGCCCTGCGCGAGAAGGGCGGTTTTATCGTCGCTTTACGCAGCGGTATCTGGCTCACTGATACGCATGGTCTTCTACAGCGCAAAGTCTGCGATAACCCCAGCAACCCGCAATTAGCGCGCTTTAATGATGGTGGAACCGATCGCGACGGCCGCTTTTATGCCGGGACTTTCTGGGGGCCGGGAGATTTTAACGGCGCGCTCTTAGTGCGCATCGATAACGCTCTCTCCCCGCAGGTTATCCAGTGCGATATTCACGGCGCTAACGGTCTGGCGTTTAGCGAAGACAAACGTTGGATGTATACCTCGGATACGCCAAATGCCGTTATCTATCGAACACCTCTCGATGAGGGGGGCGAGGCGGGTAAACGTGAGGTCTTCCTGCGTTTTCAGCCGGGAGAGGGGATTCCAGACGGCGCGGCCATCGATGCTGAAGGTTGCTACTGGAGCGCGATGTTTGACGGCTGGCGTATTGCGCGCTTCTCGCCGACGGGCGAGCAGCTGGAGGAGCATCGTCTACCGGTGCGTTGCCCGACGATGGTCTGTTTTGGCGGAGCGGATATGAAGACGCTCTACATTACCACCACGCGGGAGAATATGGATGCCGAAGAAGTGGCGAAATATCCGCTTTCCGGCGCGATCTTCACCCTGCCAGTTGCCGTGGCAGGGATGAAGAAATTGCCGTTTATCGAACGTTAAACCGGGTCGACCGGTACCACGTTTTCGCTGGCATAGCAGCCCAGCACTTTCATTGAACGCGTTATCTCGGCCAGCTCTTTTAATGCCTTGCGCATTGGCAGTGATTCCAGGTTGGCCTGGATATCCAGATAAAACATCTCTTCCCACGGATTACCGTGAATGGGGCGTGATTCCAGCTTGGTCATGATCAGATTATGGTTTCGCAGCACCAGCAGCGCTTCAACCAGGGCCCCGGCTTGCTGGCCGGTGGCCATCAACAGCGTGGTTTTCGCGGGGACCTGATCGGAGACTTCCACCGCTTTACGCGCCAGAACCAGGAAGCGGGTGATATTTTGCGTCTGGTTCGCCTGACAATGTTCCAGGACCTGCAAACCGTGCAGCGCTCCGCCTGCTTCGCTGCCCAAGGCGGCAACGGTCGGCGATTTAGCCTGAGCGACTTTTTCCATCGCTGAGGAGGTGCTGTCGGTATATTCAATGTTCCAGTGCGGATAGCGGCTCAGATACTGGCTGCACTGCTGAAACGGCTGCGGATGGCTGTAGACCGTCGTAATCTGTTGCGCATCGGTGGACGTTGAGACCAGCACGCAGTGATCGATAGGCAGCGTCAGCTCGCCCACGATGGATAAGCTGGTGTGCTGCAGAAGATCGTAAACATCATTGATGCCGCCGGAACTGGTATTTTCAATAGGAACGACTGCATAGTCAGCCTGGCCGGTCTCCACTTGCTCAAAGATATCGGCGAACTTCGCGCAGCCGCTTTCGATAAACTGTTCAAAGTGGCGGGCGGCGTACTGACGAGCCGCAAGATGCGAATATGAACCTTTAGGTCCGAGGAATGCCACCCGCGCGGAGTGCGGATTAATTTTATTCAGGTGCTGTTGCAGCAGCGTTTGTTGGGTAAGGACCGAGTCTTCAATGATCAGCTGGAACAGGCGCGTGATGTAATGGGCATCAAGATGGTGTTTTTTCCCCAGCGTCATCAGGCGTTCCAGCAGGTCCCGCTCGCGGTCGATATCCCGCACCGGCCGGTGCGATGCCAGCTTGGCTTTACCGACCTCGACGGCCAGGCCGCGTCGCTCAGCCAGCAGCGCAAGCAGTTTCTCATCCAGAGCGCTGATCTTATCGCGTAGGGCCAGTAATGGGTTTTCCTCGGTCATATGTGTTGCCTTTCTTGTTATTGATTATCAATAAAAAAGGCCTCCCGTTTGGGAGGCCTTGTTGTTCGTCTTCGCATTCTTTATCACACGACGAATTGCCTCCCATTCAGGGGAAGGTAAAAAAGAATGCGAAGAAAAACGGGATCAGTTTCACGATGAATTCCTTGAGTTAGTGGGGATTACAGTACCTGTACTGTTTTCACTCTGTCAATAAAAAACGCGCCCGAAGGCGCGTGGCATGACACAAGCTTAAGTTAAGGATTACTCTTCTTCTTCCACAAAGCCTGCCTCTTTCACCGACGTCGCGGCGCGGCGGGCTTCCCCTTTGTGTTGCACTTTATTGAGCTGCCGTTCCAGCTTGTTGATCAATTCGTTAATTGCGGCATACATGTCTTCGTGCCGTGCGCTGGCGACCAGGTGCCCGTTTGGTGTATTGATGGTTGCGTCAGCGACAAAACCCTGCGGCTCCTTAGAGAGGATGATGTGCGGGTTAATTAAGTGGGTTTGCCATTTATCCAGTTTGGCGAGACGGTCTGCGACGTGCTGGCGAATTGCCGGAGTAATTTCCATTTGTTTACTGGTAATGTTCATTGTCATAAATTTTACCTCTTGTCTTTCCCGTCTTGGTAAACTCAGCATACCTCGCCCAATGTCAAAATGCGTGATTTAAATCACATTTTATTGTCACTTTTTGTCAACGAATCTGTTTTGTGAGACAGGACAGGAACAGGTGAGATTTTACTTGTGGAAAGGAAGAAAGAGAGCCATATTTGATGAGTTAACTCGGCGCTAAACCGCTTCAGCTTAACAATTTAACGAATAAAAAAACGGCAGCCACTCGGCTGCCGTTTTGCTTATCTAAGGGCTATCAGGTGTTCTTGCTGTTAGCCGCGATGATTTTCGCAACCTTGTCGGCCTGCGCGTTCATCTGCATCTGACGGTAGGCGTTTTCCATTTTCGGAAGCGCGTCGCGGGTGGCCTGCGTATCCGGATAGTTACGCAGCATGCCGTCTACGCGGTTAACAACCGCAACCCATGCGCCACGATCGGTATAGTAATCCACGACCGACAGCTCGTACTTCGCCAGACGATCTTTCAGGAACACCATACGCTTGTAGGCGTCAGTAGCGTACTGGCTGTTAGGATAGCCACGAACCAGTTTGGAGAAGTCGTTAAAGGCATCGCGCGCGTGTTGTGGGTCGCGGTCAGAACGATCGACACCGAAGAAGCCCTGCAGCGCACTGTCATCCAACGCCATATTTGTCAGACCACGCATATAAATGACGTAATCAATGTTAGGATGGGTAGGGTTCAGGCGCACAAAGCGATCGATAGCTGCCTGAGCTAACGGCAGATCGGCGTTTTTGTAGTACGCATAAATCAGATCCAACTGTACCTGTTGGGAATAAGGTCCAAAGGGATAACGGTTATCCAACGCTTCCAGTTGCGTTATTGCCTGTTTCCAGTTACCGTCCTGCAGCTTTTGCTGAGCGGTCGCGTAGATCTCATTCGGCGGATTATCGGGCACCTCCTCCTTTGAGCCAGAGCAACCCACCAAAGCCAGGCTCAGTGTGGCTGCTGCCACCAGGTATTTCATGCGCGTCATGACGTTTTGACTTCCTCAAAATGTTTATGCGGGAGAATCTCTGTTCCTGCTCCCGATTAAGACCAGCTACAATAGCACACTATATTAAACGGCAAAGCCGTAAAACCCAACGTTAAAACGAAGAAGCTGTATATGGCACAACGAGTACAACTCAACGCAACGGTGTCCGAAAATCAACTCGGACAACGCTTAGATCAGGCTTTGGCCGAATTGTTCCCGGATTATTCGCGTTCGCGCATAAAAGAATGGATCCTTGACCAGAGAGTGCTGGTAAACGGCAGCGTCAGCGACAAGCCGAAAGAGAAAGTGCTGGGGGGAGAAACGATTGCTATCGATGTTGAAATCGAAGAAGAAGTCCGTTTCCAACCGCAGGATATTCCGCTCAATATCGTTTATGAAGATGATGACATCCTCGTAATTAATAAACCGCGCGATTTAGTTGTGCACCCTGGCGCGGGCAACCCTGACGGTACTGTGCTGAATGCGCTGTTGCACTACTATCCGGCCATTGCTGACGTGCCGCGTGCGGGGATCGTGCACCGTCTTGATAAAGACACCACCGGCTTGATGGTGGTCGCGAAGACCATTCCGGCGCAAACCCGCCTGGTGGAATCCCTGCAGCTGCGCGAAATCACCCGCGAGTATGAAGCGGTGGCGATTGGTCACATGACCGCTGGCGGAACGGTGGAAGAACCGATTAGCCGCCACCCGACCAAGCGTACGCATATGGCGGTACATCCCATGGGAAAACCGGCGGTGACGCACTATCGGATCATGGAGCATTTTCGCATTCATACTCGTCTGCGTTTGCGCCTGGAGACCGGCCGTACGCATCAGATTCGCGTACACATGGCGCACATCACTCATCCGCTGGTGGGCGATCAGGTCTATGGCGGGCGCCCGCGTCCGCCTAAAGGCGCATCGGAAGAGTTCATCACCGCTCTGCGTAAGTTCGATCGCCAGGCCCTGCATGCCACCATGCTGCGTTTATACCATCCGATCAGCGGCATTGAGATGGAATGGCATGCGCCAATTCCACAGGATATGGTTGATTTGATTGATGCCATGCGCGCTGATTTTGAAACCCATAAAGACGATATTGACTGGCTATGACTAAACTGATTGTACCGCAATGGCCAATGCCGGAAGGCGTGGCAGCCTGTAGTTCCACGCGCGCTGGCGGGGTGAGTTTGTCGCCATACGATTCACTTAACCTCGGTGCCCATTGCGGAGACAATCTGCAGCACGTAGAAGAGAACCGTCGGCGCATGTTCGCCGCTGGCGGTCTTCCGTCATACCCGGTGTGGCTGGAGCAGGTTCACGGTACGGCAGTGTTAAAGCTCGACGGCGGGCCGTACGAGTCAAAGCGCGCTGATGCTTCATACTGCAATGTGCCGGGTACGGTATGCGCGGTGATGACCGCTGATTGCCTGCCGGTGCTTTTTTGCAACCGCGCGGGAACGGAAGTTGCGGCTGCTCATGCCGGCTGGCGGGGCCTTTGTGAAGGCGTGCTGGAAGAAACCGTGGCCTGTTTTGCCGATAAACCGGAAAACATCATGGCCTGGCTTGGTCCCGCCATTGGGCCGGACGCGTTTGAGGTTGGTCCGGAGGTGCGTGAGGCCTTTATGGCAAAAGATACTCAGGCGGAGCGCGCATTTCGTCCTGCAGGTGAAAAGTATTTTGCTGATATCTATCAGCTTGCGCGTCAGCGGCTGGCGAGCGTTGGCGTTGAGCAGATTTTTGGCGGTGACCGCTGTACCCTCAGCGAAAAAGATGATTTTTTCTCTTATCGTCGCGACAAGACGACGGGTCGTATGGCAAGTTTCATCTGGCTGATATAACCTCCCGAACTAAGACGATCCAGAAGGCAAACTTATTTTTGCATAGTTCAGGTCTTTAACCTTGAATAATTGAGGGATGACCTCATTTAATCTCCAGTAGCAAATTTGACCTGTTATGGGAGGAGTTATGCGTCTGGATCGTCTTACCAATAAATTCCAGCTTGCTCTTGCCGATGCCCAGTCCCTTGCACTCGGGCACGACAACCAATTCATCGAACCTCTTCATCTTATGAGCGCCTTGCTGAATCAGGAAGGGGGATCGATACGTCCTTTATTAACTTCGGCGGGCATCAATGCCGGAGAGTTGCGCACCAATATTGAACAGGCGTTGAGCCGATTGCCGCAGGTGGAAGGTACCGGCGGCGATGTTCAACCGTCCCAGGATTTAGTGCGTATTCTGAACCTTTGCGACAAGCTGGCGCAAAAGAGAAAGGACAACTTTATTTCGTCAGAGCTGTTCGTTCTGGCAGCGCTTGAATCACGCGGCACGCTGACCGACCTTTTAAAATCCGCCGGGGCCACAACCGCCAACGTGAGTCAGGCGATCGAACAAATGCGCGGAGGTGAAAGCGTGAACGATCAGGGAGCCGAAGACCAACGTCAGGCCTTGAAAAAATTTACCGTCGATCTGACCGAACGTGCCGAGCAGGGCAAGCTTGACCCGGTGATTGGCCGCGATGAAGAAATTCGTCGTACGATTCAGGTTCTGCAGCGCCGTACCAAAAACAACCCGGTGCTGATTGGTGAACCCGGTGTAGGTAAAACGGCCATTGTTGAAGGGCTGGCGCAGCGGATTGTCAACGGTGAAGTGCCGGAAGGGCTGAAGGGGCGCCGGGTGCTGGCGCTCGATATGGGCGCGCTGGTGGCGGGTGCCAAATACCGCGGTGAGTTTGAAGAGCGCTTAAAAGGCGTTCTGAATGACCTCGCCAAGCAGGAAGGCAACGTCATCCTGTTTATCGATGAGCTGCACACCATGGTGGGCGCGGGTAAAGCGGACGGCGCAATGGACGCCGGTAACATGCTGAAACCGGCGCTGGCGCGCGGTGAGCTGCACTGCGTGGGCGCTACGACGCTGGATGAATATCGCCAGTACATTGAGAAAGACGCCGCGCTGGAACGTCGTTTCCAGAAAGTATTCGTGGCGGAGCCGACCGTTGAAGATACCATTGCGATTTTGCGTGGTCTGAAAGAACGTTATGAACTGCACCACCACGTGCAGATCACCGACCCGGCGATTGTTGCGGCAGCCACGCTGTCTCATCGCTATATCGCCGACCGACAGCTGCCGGATAAAGCTATCGACCTGATCGATGAAGCCGCATCCAGCATTCGGATGCAGATTGACTCAAAACCGGAAGAGCTGGACAGACTCGACCGTCGCATCATTCAGCTCAAGCTGGAACAGCAGGCGCTGAAGAAAGAGTCTGATGAAGCCAGCATTAAGCGGCTGGATATGCTGAATGAGGAGCTGGCCGATAAAGAACGTCAATATTCAGTCTTAGAAGAAGAGTGGAAGGCTGAAAAAGCATCGCTCTCCGGAACCCAGACGATTAAGGCTGAGCTGGAACAGGCGAAAATCGCTATTGAGCAGGCGCGTCGCGTCGGCGATCTGGCGCGGATGTCCGAGCTGCAGTACGGCAAAATCCCGGAGCTGGAAAAACAGCTGGCGGCGGCAACGCAATCCGAAGGCAAGACGATGCGTCTGTTGCGTAATAAAGTCACGGATGCGGAAATCGCGGAAGTGCTGGCTCGCTGGACGGGGATCCCGGTGGCCAGAATGCTGGAAGGCGAGCGTGAGAAGCTGCTGCGTATGGAGCAGGAGCTGCATAGTCGCGTCATTGGTCAGAATGAAGCGGTTGAAGCGGTATCGAATGCGATCCGCCGTAGCCGTGCTGGATTATCCGATCCTAATCGTCCAATCGGCTCGTTCCTGTTCCTGGGCCCTACCGGTGTAGGTAAAACAGAACTCTGTAAAGCGCTGGCCAACTTTATGTTTGATAGCGACGATGCGATGGTACGTATCGACATGTCAGAGTTTATGGAGAAACACTCCGTTTCACGTCTGGTTGGGGCGCCTCCGGGATACGTCGGTTATGAAGAAGGCGGCTATCTCACTGAAGCGGTCCGCCGTCGTCCTTATTCCGTCATCCTGCTGGATGAAGTGGAAAAAGCGCATCCGGATGTCTTTAACATTCTGCTGCAGGTACTGGACGATGGACGTTTGACTGACGGGCAGGGGAGAACGGTCGACTTCCGCAATACGGTCGTCATCATGACCTCTAACCTCGGTTCGGATCTCATTCAGGAACGTTTTGGTGCCCTGGATTATAGCCACATGAAAGAGCTGGTTCTGGGCGTGGTTAGCCAAAGCTTCCGGCCGGAGTTTATCAACCGTATTGATGAAGTGGTGGTATTCCACCCGTTAGGTGAAAAACACATTGCTTCTATTGCGCAGATTCAGCTGCAGCGGTTGTATAAACGACTTGAGGAACGCGGCTATGAAGTTCACCTCTCTGATGAGGCACTGAAGCTGCTGAGCGAAAACGGTTACGATCCGGTTTATGGCGCACGTCCTCTGAAACGTGCTATCCAGCAGCAGATCGAAAACCCGCTGGCGCAGCAGATTCTCTCTGGTGAGCTGATACCGGGTAAAGAAGTACAGCTGGTTGTGAAAAACGACCGGATAGTGGCAGTGCAGTAAATCACAAAACAGCAAAAACGGGCCCGCTGGGCTCGTTTTTGTTTAAAAACCAGGCGATAATGTACTCTCAGTTGCTGCTTTGGTTGAAAAATAAGCGGGTGGAGTTTTTTTTTGAAATTCCTCTTGCCACTTCAGAATTACTCCCTATAATGCGCCTCCACTGACACGGAACAACGGCTTACAGCCCGCCGGGTCAGCGGGATTCAGCGATGAATACCGGCAGAGAAAAGCAAAAATAAGCGCTTGACTCTGAATGAGGAAAACGTATTATACGGGACCTCGCAACGGTGAGCGAAAGCCGCGTTGCACTGCTCTTTAACAATTTATCAGACAATCTGTGTGGGCACTCAAAGTGACATGGATTCTTAACGTCCTCGGACGAAA
>OFLS01000092.1_pt1 | contig 57668 bp, 41 predicted proteins | sample 1540891 | NCBI WGS metagenome assembly OFLS01 (sample SAMEA4413038, study PRJEB24355) | metagenome | biome: human; feature: gut; material: faeces | place: United Kingdom | collected 2010
GTGTCGCAACCACGCGCCCCACACCGGCCCACACCACCCGCACCACCACCCACACACCCAACACCACGGCGTGTCGCAACCACACAACAAGAACCAACCACCCAATACAGGAAACCCAGCGGTGGTATGTATTGGGTATGAGCAAGAAAATCGCAGTACTGACAGGCGCGGGTATTTCCACATCCGCAGGCATTCCCGACTTCCGTGGTCCGGACGGCGTTTGGACCAAGCATCCTGAGCAGATGAACGTCTACGACATCGACGCATTCCTCGCCAATGAGGAAGACCGCGAATATTCCTGGCGCTGGCAAAAAGAATCGCCAGTGTGGAACGCACAACCAGGCGAGGCGCACAAGGCGTTGGTCAAACTGGAACAGGCGGGCATGCTGACGCTTCTGGCCACGCAAAACTTTGATGCCCTACACGAGAAGGCCGGCAATAGCGACAACGTCATCGTGAATCTGCACGGCACCATCGGCACATCGCACTGCATGAAATGCCATGCCAAGTATGACACCGCCGACATCATGGCGAATCTTGACAACGAGCCAGACCCACACTGTCACCGCAAACTACCGTACAGTGGCAATATGCCTTGCAACGGCCTTATCAAAACCGATGTGGTCTACTTCGGCGAGGCGTTGCCGGACGGAGCCATGGAAAAGTCATATCGACTGGCTACGCAGGCCGACGAACTATGGGTCATCGGCTCCACTCTGGAAGTGATGCCAGCGGCCAGCATCGTGCCGGTAGCCGCACAGGCAGGCGTGCCGATCACCATCATGAACATGGGGCACACGCAGTATGACCGCTTGGCCGACCGCCTGATCCGTGACGACATCGCGGTGGCGCTACCTCGCCTCGTCGACGAAACCATCACGGCAGAGCGCAACAGGCAGTAACTCGAGCAAATCGCAGAACATCACGTTTGAGCACCACCTCACGACCCTACGCACAAAGCATGGTAGCGAATGTACCAAATACCCCCTAACTCGCCATCTGGCAGTCGTGTGAGCACTCCCGCCCGAATCGCCAAAGGCCACACTGGAAGTATGGCCATTTTTCAGCATCGGCAACGAGAGAATCTTCGAGCGTGCTCACACGACTGCCAGATGGCGAGTTAGAGGGTATTTTGCTCGGCTCTCTACACGTTGGTGGTCCCGATCTGCAGACGGATCGGGACCACCAACGTAATACCCGGCGAATTCGCCGAACCACGAGCCTCAACGATCAGTAGATGCGTTTGGGCTGGAAACCGGCTTCCTTCAACGCCTCAAGAATGCGGTCGATGTGGTCGGGACCATTGGTCTCGACGGTCACGCCCAATGACACCGCATTGGTGTAGTGACCGGATGCCTTGAACTGGTCATGGTCCAACGCGATGACGTTGGCGCGCTCCTTGGCCAGTAGCGTGGCCACCTTGACGAGCTGGCCCGGGGTATCCGGCAGCTCGACCTCGAAATTCATGATGCGGCCGCGGGCGATCATGCCCTTCTGAATCACGGCGCCCATGGTCACAGTATCGATATTGCCACCCGACATGATCGGCACGACCACATGAGGCCCCTCAGCTGAGGCGAATTTGCGCGAGCGCAGATTTAGATGCTCCAACGCAGCCAGTGACACGGCACCGGCTGCTTCGACGACAAGTTTGTGCTTTTCGAGCATCAGCAGAATCATCTCGTTGATGTCGCGTTCGGAAACGGTGACGATGTCATCGAGGAACTCGTTAAGCAATGCGAACGGCAGGTCGCCCGGGCGCTTTACCGCGACGCCTTCCGCGGAAGTGACCACCTGATCGGCGGACATCACACGACCGGCCGCCAGCGAATTCTTGTAGGCCGGAGAGCCTTCCGGGATGGCGCCAATCACGCGCACTTCCGGTTTGAAGGTCTTGACGGCGAGCGCAACGCCCGCACCCAGACCACCGCCGCCGAGCGGCACGACGATGTCAGTGACGTTCGGTACGTCCTCAAGAATCTCAAGGGCGATGGTACCTTGGCCGCAAATCACTTCGTAATCGTCGAACGGCGGCACGAAAATCATGCCCTGCTCTTCGGAGAGCTTGGCGGCATATGCCGCCGCCTCGTCGAACACATCACCGTGCAGCACCACATCGGCACCGTATGCCTTGGTGGCGTCAACCTTAAGCGGCGGAGTGATGGTCGGCATGCAGATGGTGGCCTTGGCCCCACGCTCACGGGCCGCATAGGCCACACCTTGGGCGTGATTACCTGCGGACGCGGTGACGATGCCTCGAGCCAGCTCCTCGTCGGTCAGGGAGGCGATCTTGTTGTAGGCGCCGCGGATCTTGAACGATCCGGTGACCTGAAGATTCTCAGGCTTGAGCAGAATCTCATGTCCGGTCATTTCGGACAACGTCGGAGACGGAATGATTTCCGTATGGCGTGCGGTGCCCGCGAGTCGTTCGGCGGCCAGTTTCAGTTCAGCTGCGTGATCGCGCTGCAATGCTTTGAGAACCTCTTTTTGTTCCATGAGCGCAATTGTAGGCGGACGTCTGCCGAAGTTGCGGGTCATGGGCCGGCATATGGGTGACGTTGCGTCATACCCCCGCCAGTGGATGCCGGATGAATAAGAACACCCGGGAGGTTCCGTGATGAACCTGCCGGGTGACTTTGCAGAGAGTTATAGGGAAAGATCGATCAGAGCTGAATCACGACTCCCTCCCAACGAGCAAGCTCGCCGCGAGCGATCGACTTCACACTACGCATAGCATCATAGGTGCTCAGCAGTACTTGTGATTCGTTTATGCCGCCCGCAAGCAGGTCGGCGACTTGTGTTGGAACGTCGGACGACTTGTCAGAGACATTGACGATTACGAGAATCGTGTCGTCACCGCTGGTGCGGGTGAAGGCATACACCTGGTCATCGTCGGCGTCCAGTAGATTCCATTCGCCGGTTGCGATGGTCGCGTTGTTGTGGCGCATGGCGATGAGCTTCTTGTAGAAGCTGTACACGGACTCCGGGTCGTCGAACTCTTCGGCGGCGTTGATTTCCACACGGTTCGGATTGACGCTGATCCACGGCTCGGTCGCGGCGTCAGCGGCGGTGAAACCGGCATATTTGGACGCATCCCACTGCATCGGCGTGCGTGCGTTGTCGCGGCCGATTAATGCGAGGGCCGCCATCATGGATTCAGACGATTGGCATTTGGCTTCCTCCACGCGCTGACGGTAGGCGTTGATTGCCTCCAGATCGCGATACTGGCCAAGTTCGGTGAAGTGGGCGTTGGTCATGCCCAGTTCCTCGCCTTCGTAGATGTATGGGGTGCCACGGTGCATATGCAGCAGCATGCCGAACGCCTTGGCGCTCAGTTCGCGTGATTCACGGTCGGAGTCGTTGCCCCAGCGGGACACGACGCGTGGCTGATCGTGGTTGCAGAAGAACAGGCTGGCCCAGCCGGCGTTTTTTACGGCAGCCTGCTGGTCGGCCATACGGGCTCGCAGGTTCCTGACCTCGAACGGTACGACATCCCATTTGGAGACCGCCTGATCCACGCCGACGTGGTCGAACAGGAACAGCATGTCGAGTTCGCCGTTCTTTGGATCGGTGATGTGCTCGTTGCGAGCCGGGGTGACGCCCGGAGCTTCGCCCACGTTCATGAAACCTTCACGGCCCTCGAAGACCTCGCGGCGCATTTCGGCGAGGAATTCATCGATGCGCGGACCGTCGGAGCAGAACGGGAACGGGCTGGAGTAGCCTTCCTCACCGACTGGATTATCGGCGATTTCGGAGCCTTCCTCACCGGGTAGTTTGCCGTTGGCGTCGATGGTTTTGGAGATCTGCGTGATCACATCCATGCGGAAGCCGTCGATGCCGCGATCCATCCACCAGTTCATCATCTTGTAGACGGCCTTGCGAACCTCCGGATTCTCCCAGTTGAGGTCGGGCTGCTTCTTGGAATACTGGTGGAGGAAGTATTCGCCGCGCTTCGGATCGTACTGCCATGCGGAACCGCCGAAGTAGGAGCCCCACTGGTTCGGTTCGGCTCCCGGCGTGCCCGGCTCGTGCCCCGGCTTGGCGGGACGCCACCAGTACCAGTCGGCATGTGGGTCGCTCTTGTCTCGCGAAGCCTGGAACCAAGCATGCTCGTCGGAGGTGTGGTTGACGACCAGATCCATGATGACCTTCAGCCCGCGCTTATGGGCTTCGGCGAGCAGCTCGTCCATATCTTCCAATGTGCCGAACAGCGGATCGATGTCCTGATAGTCGGAGATGTCGTAACCGTTGTCGTCCTGCGGGGATTTGAAGACCGGGGACAGCCACAGCACATCCACGCCGAGGTCGGCGAGATAATCGAGCCGGCCGGTGATGCCCTTCAGGTCGCCGATGCCATCGCCGTTGGTGTCTTGGAAGGAGCGTGGATAGATTTGGTAGACCACCGCGTTCGCCCACCAGGGGTTCGGGGTGGCGCCGTTGGAACGGACGGCGTCGGGAAGGGTGGAACGATTGAAATCAGTCATGTTCGTGAGCTCCTTTGCTACTGTGTCGGGGCAGAATTCCTAACTACTCCATGGTAAGTAAGTCATTTTTTCTTTCTTGCCCACGGCGCGTTTCGCAATGCAGGAAATGAATGTTTTTCAGCGGCAGATATACCAGACGGTGGATTCCGGCGGCACTTGATGCGAATCGGCATTATGGTCATCGTCAGCTCGTGAGCACAGCAACATCTTCGCCTCCGACGGTAGCGTGAGCATCGACAAAGGAGCGCGGATTTGGCAGACGTCCGCGTTGAACAGCACCACGTCGGTCTGATATTGGCCGACGAATGCCTGCAAGGCACCTGCCATGGTGCGTTTGCTTGGATCGCTCTCCAACGCTACGGCCAGCAGGAACTGATTCTAGGTGACAAGGAACGTCAGAATGCCCGGCGAGGAGATGGCAGGCAACGCGAGAGGCAACTGGATCAATCGGAAGGCGCGAAGATGACCGGCGCCATCGATGGTGGCGGCCTCCATCAGGTCGCGTGGCATCACGAATAGGCATGCCATGCCCTGATATGCAAAAGCGGGAATCCCCGAAAACGAGGATTCCCGCTCGGCGCTGTGAAGTGTTACTTCACAGCGTCCTGCAACTAAGGACCACGCTTCGCGCGGACTCAGTGTCTACCTCACGGGGCTCCACCTCGCAGCACGACTGCTCGGCTCGCCTACGGAGAGCCCACAGGGCTCTCCGTTTCACGGCTCGTCCCGCTCGGCGCTGTGAAGTGTTACTTCACAGCGCCCCTCATCACGCCGCCGACAACCCACTTCTGGGCGAAGACGTAGACGATGAGCACCGGAGCCATAGCCATCAGGTAGGAGGCGAAGGCCATCGGATAGTTCGAGGTGAACTGGCTCTGGAACACGTACTGAGCGAGCGGAATGGTCTGGTTGCTCTGATCGGTCAGGGTGATCAACGGCAGCAGGAAGTCATTCCATGCCCACAGTGCGGTCAGAATCGCAATGGTGGCGTTGATCGGACCCATCAACGGGAAGATGATCGTCCAGAAAATGCGCCAGGTCGAAGCGCCGTCGATGCGCGCCGCCTCTTCCAACGACACCGGAATCGAACGGATGAAGCCAATCGCGATGAACAGGTTGGTGCCGATGCCGAGAATCGTGTACAGCACGATCAGGCCGAGCTGGTTGTCAAGGTGCAGCGAACCCATCTCCTTGGCGATCGGCAGCATGATCACGGTGAACGGCACGAACATCATCGCCAGGAAGAAGTAATACAGGAAGCGGAAGAATCGCTTATCCATATTTCTTGCGACCGCGTACGCCACGAAGGTGTTGGTCAGCAGCGTCAGCACCACCGCGCACACGGTGATGATCGCGGAATTGAGCGCGGCTTTCGGATAGTTCACCTTGTTCCATGCATCGGCGAAGTTATGCCATTCCCAGGAGGTCGGCAGGGTGAACGTGCCTGCCTCGCCCGGAGTCTTCAACGCGGTGACCACGGTGAAGTACAGCGGCACCAGCACGGTCAGGCTGAGCACGGCCACGGCCGCGGTGAGCCACCAGTTGATGTTGTGATCCTTGCGGATCTTCTCCGGCTTGCCGGAGGACGCGGCGGTCTTTGCCGCAACAGTTGCGCTAGTCATGATTGCTTCCCCTTACTCTCTCAGACCTTTTCCTTGCCGCTGAAGAACTTCAGCTGCACGAATGCGAGGATTGCCAGCACGATGAAGAACGTGACCGCGTTCGCCATCTGATAGGAGTATTCGCCATTGCCCAAGCCGTTCTGGAAGATCAAGTACGACACGGTTTCGGTCTTGGAATCCGGGCCGCCCTTGGTCAACGCCATGATCTGGTCGAACGCGCCGAGCGAGTTCTTGAGGCTCAGAACCATGTTGATCGTGAAGAAGGGGCCGATCAGCGGGAAGGTGATCTGCCAGAAGTTCTGCCAAGCGTTCACGCCGTCGATGGACGCCGCTTCGTAGATCTCGTTGTCGATGGTCTGCAGACCCGCCAGATACAGCAGGGTGGAGTAGGCCACGCCCTGCCAGATTGACAGGAACACGATCGGGAACCACGCCAGATCAGGATTGGAGATCATCGATGTGGACAGCCAGTCGATATGCAACGCCTGGCCGAGCTCCGGCAGCGGAGTCATGAAGATGTACTTGAACACGTAGCCGATGACCAGCACCGACAGGGTGTACGGAATGAAGAAGATCGCACGGAAGCCGTTCTTGAAGGCGATCCTGGAATTCAGGAGCACCGCCAGGAACATGCCGATGAAGTTCGTGCCGATCGTGATCAGCACCGCGATGAAAATCGTGAACATGTAGGCGTTGCCCACACGCGCATCCTGGAACATCGCGATGTAGTTCTTGAAGCCAATGAACTTGAAATCGCCATAGCCCTGCGAGTTGGTGAACGAATACGCCGCGCCCTGCAGGAACGGCCAGTACAGGAAGATCGCCACCAGAATCGCGGCCGGTATGGTCATCCAGTAGAACGCCGGATCGACCTTGCGCTTGGAGAATTTCGAAACCTTTTTCTTCGCAGGCTTCATTGCAGTATTGCCAGTCATGTCCGTGCCTCCTCTCACCTGAAGTTCCTAGCTTCGATCTTGTCGTATTCGGACTGCATGCTGTTCAGGAATTTGTCTTTGTTTCCCGTCTGGATCAACGTCTGCAGGAAGCCTGCAATGTTGATGCTGGCCGGCACATAGTGGTCGCAGAAGTCGGTCAGCTTACCTGCCTTGTAGAAGCTCAGCACGCCGTTCAACGCGTCATCACCCACGTAGGTGTCCTTGTACGGAGTGAATGCGGACTGCTGCTTGGAGTAGTCCTTCACGTTCTCCTCGCTCATGAGGAAGTCCACGAATTCGCGCGCCTCCTTCTCATGCTTGGTGTGCGCGCCCATGGTCAGCATCACGTCATCGCCGGCGGTGAGCTGCTGCTCCTTGACATTGTCGGTGGCCGGCATCTGCGCGAAGCGGAGGTTGGCCTTCTTGTTGATCAGGCGCACCTGTGGAATCGCATATGTACCCAGCGGCAGAATTGCCGCCTTGCCGCCTGCCAGATCCTGCGTGGCCTGCTGGTAGGTGACGGCCGGATTCTTCTGCGTGTAGTTCTGATAGATCTCAATCAACTCGTCGCTGACCGTGCTCCACAGGTCGGAGAACGTCTTGGAGCCATCCTTGAGCTTGCTGTATTCCGACTCCGGCACCAGCGTGGAGTTGAGGGAAGACAGCGGGGCCTGCAGTGTCCACGGATCGGCGGTACTCGCTTCGATAGGCGTGATGCCCTTCGCCTTGAACCGCTTGAGCAGTGCGATGAATTCGCTCCAGGTCTGCGGAGGATTGTCGGGGTCCTCGCCGGCAGCCTCCCACACGTCGGCGTTGATGATATAGCCGCTTGCGTTGCCGGCATACGGAATGGCGTACAGACGCTTCTTGGACTGGTCCTCCGTCTGCACCAGGCTCTTGGCGATCTTCACCATGCCCGGATTAAGCTTATCGACGATTTCGTCATCGGTGAAGTCATGGAACACGCCCGCTTCGGCCAGCATGCCGTAATTGATGTCGCCGTTGATGGTGATGACGTCAGGTTCACGGTTTTTCACCAAGCGCGTACGCAAATCGGTGGTTGCGTCGGAGGAATTGTTGACGTTGATCTTGATGTTGGGATGGGTCTTCTCGAATTCGCGGGCCTTCGCCGTGAACCAATCCGCAGCCTCGGCTTTGAATTGGAAGAAATCCAACGTAACGGTTCCCGCGGTGCTGTTGCCGCAGCCGGCGAGGCCGGCCGTAATCGCAACTGCGCATGCAGCGGTGAGCGCACGGTATGCAATCCTCCTGATCTTGCCTACACTGGTTGTGGAATCAGGTTTCATTCTCGACTCCTTGCTACTTCCTTGTTTGCGGCAATCGCGGCATCTTTACCACGCCGCCGTTATCTAGGATGCTAGATGGAGACGGTTTTCATTCCCAGCGCCTGCGTGCCCTCGGCCAGCGGAAACTAAACGTCGAGATTTTGTTATTCTGAGAAAGTAAATCGGCACGAAGGAACGTACACATGGCAGATTCTCCTCTTCCACAGTGGTTCGACGGCTCGAGCTATACCCACAAAGTGGCGGCCAGCATCATGAAATACGGGCCGATCGCGCGCATCACGCTAGCGCAGATCCTCGGTCTTTCGCAGGGAGCAATCTCGCGCATCACCAGCGATCTGATTTACGCCGGCGTTGTCGAAGAGACTCCGATGACCGCCGATCAGACGGGCAAATTACCGAGAGGATTCACGACGAAAGAGAACGGCGAGCGTCGTGGCCGTCCGCAGACGGGACTGCGCATCATCACGAATGCACGCACATTCGTGGGCATCAAATTGAACGCCTCGCTCGCTTCCGCCGTGGCCGTGAACGCAGGCGGGCATATCATCACCGGCTGCCACGAGCAAGCGATTGACGATGCCTCGCCGGAAGTCGTGGTGCAGATCATCAAACGGCTGATCACAGACTGCTCCAGCGAGGCCGCAATGGCCGGATGGCCGAAGCCTTGCGCGGCCGGCATTTCGATCGGCGGCCACGTGGTGAATGATTCGGTGGTAACGTTCGCGCCGTTCATGCACTGGTCGCAACCAGTGCATCTTTCGCAGATGGTACATGCGGCCACCGGACTGCCGACCGGCATCTACAACGACATCGATTCGTTGCTGGTGGATGCCTGCTGGTTCGGCTCGGGAGTGGGACTGAGCAGCTTCGCCGTGCTCACGGTCGGGGTGGGCGTGGGCTATTCGCTGGCGCTGAACGGCGAACTGGTGAACTGCCCGGACAAATCCTACGGTCTGGTGGGGCATATTCTGGTTGATCCGGAAGGTCCACGCTGCGTATCCGGCCACAAGGGATGCGCGCAATGTTTGAGCGACGACTCCATCGTGGAGGAATACTCCCATGCCATCGGCCACGTGGTCACATTCGCCGATTTCGCCCGCGACGCCAAAGCGAATGTGCCGCAGGCCACGAAACTCGTGAACCGTACATGCTTCCGGCTGGGAACGCTGGTGGCGACGATCGCGAACATCGCCATGCCGGAGAAAATCATGATTGCAGGCGAATCGTCGTTCATCGCCCAGCTTGGCATCGATGACCTGCGCAACGGCATCAACAACTATCGGCACAGCCAGGCCGCACCGGTGGATTTCGAGATTCCCGACCACGACTGGGCGCTATGGGCCAAGGCCGCAGCCGCTCAGGCCATCCGTCAGTATGTAAGCTAACGTGATTCCCGCTCGAGGGGAGAACCGTAGCGAAAAATGCCGCACCGCAAAATCTCAAGTCGACATACCTGGCTGATGCCGAGCCTGCACGGTGTACTCGTAACGATATGACCGTGCACGCTTGCCATGTGAGGTGCTTATAGCGGGTCGTGCGTCCCGCAACTTCCTTCGAGCCGAATTCCCTAAACCCATACCCTTGGAAAATGGCGGTTTTTATGAGCAGTTCAGACCGTATCGACCTAGGTACCATGCCCGATTCGTCACAAAGTTCCTATTCGCGGATCGCGTTTGCATGAATCGCCGCAACCGAACGGAAGTACCCTCTTGCATCCATGGATATCATGCAAAACGGCTTCCTCCGAATCGAACCGCACTCCATCGATCATCCTCAATCCGACAATCAGCGCGGCGCAATCTTCGAAAGAAGCCGTTAAGCAACTTTAGGCCATCAGATTTCCACGACCTTGAACAGGACGGCCTGAGCGGGGTGGAGGGACGGCGGGCGAATGCCGTAGGTCTCGAGCGCACGGCCGGTCATCTTCACGCCTTCAGGATTCCACCAGCCGAGCGGGCTCTGGCCATTGGTGATGTCCTGCTTGATCAGATCGAGACTCACGTCAAGCGGTGACACCTCGTACACCTTGTCCGGATCGAGGCCTGGCAGACGCACTGGTGCGGCTGGGTAGGTCTGCGAAGTGGTCAGTTGCGTGAAGCGGTAGATTGCGGCGGCCTTGTTCGGCATGACGCAACCATCCACGCGTACGGCCGGATCGGCGGCATCGGAATGCACCACCGTATCGACGGCAAACCATTCACGATGCTTTTTGAACTCGGCGACCCATTCGGCAAGCTTGTCGATGTCGGCCTGCGGCTCCTTAAGCAGGTTCCATTCGATGCCCATGTGTCCGAAGAACGCCATGGCCATGCGCAACTCCTGCGAAGTGGCACGGTGCGTGGAATGTGCGGGGGAAGCGCCCACATGTTCACCGATCATCTCCGGAGGCACGAGCAGCGAGGTGTAGCGTTGAATATCGGCGCGTTCCACCGGATCGACACAGTCGGAGCCCCAGATACGGTCGGCCACTTCGAGGATGCCGAGATCCACACGGCCACCGCCAGAGGAGCAGCTTTCGATTTCGAGCCCCGGGTGAGCGGCCTTCAGATCGGTGAAGATCCTATAGACGGCAAGCGTCTGCTCATGCACCGCCGGACGGCCGGAATACGGCGAAACGGCTTCGGTGACGAGCTTGTTGTGATCCCATTTGATGTAATCGATGCCAAGTTCGCCGACGAGCTTGTCCATGGCGCCATACACATAGGCATAGGCGTCGGGATTGGTCAGGTCGACGACCTGCTGGGTGCGCCCCTGCATCGGCAGACGACCGGCGGTGGGCTTCAGGACCCAATCCGGATGCGCGCGGAACATGTCGGAATCGGGGTTGACCATTTCCGGCTCGAACCACAGGCCGAACTCAAGACCCTTGCCGTGCACATAGTCGGCGAGCGCCTTCAGCGACTTGTCGCCGTCAGGCCACACCTCCTGCGAAATCTCCCAGTCGCCGAGGCCAGAAGTGTCATCACGGCGGGAGCCGAACCAACCGTCATCCACCACAAAGCGTTCCACACCACTTTCCACGGCCTTGTCGGCCAGTGCGGTGAGGGTGTCGTAGTCGTGGTTGAAATAGACGGCCTCCCAAGTGTTGAGGATGACCGGACGCGGCTTGGGGGCAATGCCGTGCTTGGCGTTCCAGTCGCGATGCGCGTTGCGGATGAACGAATGGAATCGGGAGGCGACTTCGTTGAGCCCCTCGCCAAAGGATCCACACACCCATGGGGTCGTGTATTCTTCGCCGCCGGCCAGCGTGATTTCACCGCCGAAAAGCATTTCGCCGCCGCCGAGCATACCGGTGGTGTAAGGCAGTCGCTCCGCGGAGAGCACGCTGTTGCCGCTCCATGCGACATGTGCGGAATAGACGTTGCCACGGGTGAATCCAAAGCCGGTTTCGCCGAGGGAAAGCAGCAGGGTCGCATCGAAATCAGGGCGACCGGTCATCGAGACCTTTTCGAAACGACCGACGGTCAGCGGCTGACGTTGCGGCGAGCGCTCACGCAGATGATGGCCGGTGGTGGTGAGGATTTCGGTGGCGTCGGCCGGCACGGGGAAGCCAAGTTCCACCTTGCCGACTTCGAGCAGGCCGTCGCCGGTGTTGATTACGGTAGCCTGCTGGCGTACGAGACCGCTCACGTCGATTTCGCAGGTCCAGATGAGTTTCACACCCTGTTCCACGTCTTCGGCGGTGGCGGTGATGGTCGGCGTCCGCTTTGGCTCGGAGGCTACGTTCCACTGTGGATAGCCGTTCTTCACGGTCATCTCGTAGACGTTGCCGTCTTCCACGGTTTCGGCCTTGATGTCGGTGACGGCGAACTTGCAGAACAGCTCGCGGCCGTCGCGACGGATTTCAAAACGCTTGGCGCCGATCCAGGATTCGGATTGGGTCGGCAGCACGCTCGGCCATGCGGTGTAGTCGAGCGCACCGGAGACGCGTTGCGGACGCAGGGCGTCGTATAGTCCGATCACGGTTTCAGGGGCGGACAGCGGACGGCCCCAATACACCAGTCGCGGCAGCTCGCTACCGGGGAACACGATGGCAAGGGCCACGCCGCTGGCCGACTGTTCGGCATAGACGGCGGTCAGTGCAGTACCGTCGGAAGCGGATCCTTGAAACGATTGAATGAGCGTCATTGCAACATCCTTTGATATGCGAGTGATTCCTTATATGACGTTTTCGATGCTACGGCAACCGTTTTTCCTTGACCCACCGCAGCGTGTTTCTTATTTTCGGAAAGTAATTCGAACGTTCGCTACGATTCCATACGGCATTCCGTGGGGACGATTCCTGTCAGCGGATTCGTTTGTCGGTGAAAAAATCCGTGAGGATCCGCGCACATTCCGATTCGTGCATGCCGCCGATGACTTCCGGGACGCTGCCGATATGCGGATCACGGGGAATATCCCAAACCGAGCCGCATGCACCAAGCTTGGCATCCCACGCCCCGAAGACGATGCGGCCGATATGCGTCTGCAAGCAGGCGCCGGCGCACATCGGGCAAGGTTCGAGCGTGACGATAAGCGTGCAATCGGCAAGGTTCCAAGTACCGAGTGCATGCGCGGCCTCAGTCATGGCCTTGACCTCGGCATGGGCCAACGGATCGCGGTCGGCCTCCCGCAGGTTGCGACCCCGGCCGATCACCTGTCCGGCGGCATCCAATACCACGGCCCCGACGGGTACCTCCCCTTCGGCGGCCGCCTCACGTGCCAACCGAAGCGCGACTTCCATACCTGCATCCCATGCCATGCCTCCAGTGTACGAAACACGCACATTAATACCCCTTGGTAGTCTGGATTCGGCGGGGAAATCACGCGCGAAGGAGGCACGTTGGCAGTATTCGAACTCATCCTATGCATTATCGCTGCCGTCGTATTGTCCTCATTCCTCAGCCGCTTTATTCCCAAGGTCTCCACCCCGCTCGTGCAGATCGCATTGGGGGCATTGGCCACGCAAATGCCGTTCTTTCCGGACGTCACGCTCGACCCGGAACTGTTCATGGTGTTGTTCATTGCGCCGCTGCTGTATCTCGAGGCGCATGAAATCGACAAACGCGAGCTGCTGCGCTCAGTCAAATTGTCGTTGTCCCTAGCCATCGGATTGGCCATCGCCACCATGGTGGCGGTCGGTTTCGTCCTCCACTCCATATGGCCTTCGATCACTCTCGCCGCGGCCCTTGCACTTGGTGCCGCACTGGGACCTACCGATGCGGTGGCGGTATCGTCTCTTGGCAAGGAGGCCGCACTGACACAGCGTCAGGCTGGCGTGCTGAAGGGTGAATCCCTGTTCAATGACGCTTCCGGCATCGTCGGCTTCCAGTTCGCCATAGCGGCGGCCATCAGCGGAGTCTTTGAAATCGGTCAGTCGGCAACGCAATTCGTCGTGTCGTTCTTTGGTGGAGCCATTTTCGGCCTGGCCATGGGCATGATCGCCGATGTGCTGTTCGAATCGCTGCGTTCCGTCGGTTGGGAGACGACCACCAGCAGAATCCTCATGGAGCTTTTCCTACCGTTCCTACTGTATCTGGGTGCGGAAGCGGCGCATGTCTCCGGCATTCTCGCAGTCGTCGCCGCCGGTCTGACCATCCGCTTCGACCATACCGGCATCGGACCGAACGTGGCACGCACGAACATCGTATCGTCAAGCGTATGGGGCGTACTGTCGTTCACGCTGAACGGTACCGTGTTCATTCTGCTCGGCATGCTGCTCCCGGATGCGATGAGCGCCAGCTGGGATGATCCGACGGTCAGCAACTGGCGGCTGCTGATGGCCATCCTGACCGTTTCCGCAGTGGTGATCGTCATGCGTTTCCTATGGATTTCGCTCATGCTGCGCGTCGCCCGTGATACGACCACGCACAAGCGTCGCAAGATGACGTTGGCACGTTGGCGATCGGCCGCCGTCATGACGTTCGGCGGACCGAAAGGCACCATCACGCTATCGTTGATGTTCACCATCCCCTACACCGTCAGCAGCGGCGAATGGTTCCCGATGCGTGACGAGCTGATCTTCATCGCGGGTGGCGTAATCGTGGTGACGCTGCTACTCGCCAACTTCCTGCTGCCGTTGCTCGCGCCGAACCGCAATAAAGACGCTTCCGTGGAGATGAGCGAAATCACCATCGAGGTGCTGCGTCGAACCGTAGAGGAGCTGACGGGGCGAGTCACGCCCGACAATCGCAAGGCCGTGCTCATGATCATCGATTCCTACACGAAGCGCATCACACGGCTTAAGCAGCGCATCGGCGAAACCGACCCGCAGGGCTACATGCAACTGCAGATTGCCGCGCTCAACTGGGAGAAAGAGTATGTGAAGGCGCGATTGGCCGACGTGAAGGCGCATCCGAGCGAGAACAAGGCGGCCAACGACTTGGAAGCCGAAGCCTGCGAACGTCTGCTCGATCAGATCATGAACTCGTTGCGCCATATCGAGACCGCCCATGATTCCGGACGCACCATCTGGCAGCTGAAAGGCCGGTTCAGGGCGCTGCAACGCCGTACGGGCATGTTCGTACGCCGCGTGAACAGCAAGATTCGCCGCACCACGCCGTTGTTCAGCGACGACGAGCTATTCGCCCATACGCGCACCGTGCAAGTGGACGCGATCGAGCACGTGATCGATCGACTGTATGAGGAGATGGGCAAGGATACGTACAACACCGAGCATTGTTCCGGCCTGTTGCTGGATTACCGTCGAGGCGAGGCCGCGCTGCGCGCACGCCCGAATGTGGGCGACAGCGCCGAAGCACAGGCGCAGGCCGAAGAGGTCAAACGCGAGAGCTACGGCATCGAGCTCGGTGTGATTCAGGACATGTACGAAGCAGGCGACATCACCCGCGCACAGTCCAAGCAGCTGCGCCGCAACGTCTACGTGATGAGCGTCGACGCCGATGCCCAGATCTGAATTCTGCACTACAGCGAGCGAGACGAATCCGAGTCGAAGAATCCACAACGATATCCGAGATTCGCAATTCCCAGAAAGTTCACAGAAAACCTCAGCCATGCACTCAGAAAGGACTGCTTATATAAGAAGCATCAGCAAACAGCAGCTGGTCAGGAGCCACATCAGTTCCCGAAAATTGAACCCTTTCTTCTTCTCTCTCCTTTCTCTCCCCGGTGGCGATCCCACCGGGGTCTTCTTTTTTCCACCGGCAACATTCAGCCATCGCGTCGCGCGCTATATTGAGAGGCATGAACGAAGCACTCGAAGGCAATCTGATCGGACGCGAATCGAATGTGGTACCGGGCCGTTTCGGCGAGCCGTTGCAGGTAGCATACGCGCAGTATTCACCTGACGGCGGCTGTGCGGCCCCACGGCGGCCACTGTTCCTATGCCTGCATGGCTGGGGCTCGAATGAGGCCGATCTTGCCGATATGATGCGCTACGTCGCCCCATATAACGATTTCGCCTCGCTGCGTGCACCGCTCGTGTTGCAAGAGGCCGGTTCGGGCGAATTCGGCTTCGGCCAGGGCGCCTATTCCTGGTTCCATGATTGCGTACCTTCCGGCGATGATCTGGACCGCGATGCGTTCGCTGCGGCGAGCGCGATTGATGACTGGGTCGCCGAGAACGTTCCCGAAGACCGTACCGTCGTGCCGATTGGCTTTTCGCAGGGAGGCCTGCTTGCGATTCATCTGCTGCGGGTCCACCCGGAACGCTATCTTGCGTCGGTTTCGTTGTCCGGTTTCCTCGCGCCGGGGTCCGTTGCCGGTACCGCGCCCGCCGATGATCGTCTGGCCGCGCTCAACGTACCGGTTTTCTATGGGTACGGCAACAGCGATACCGTGATTCCCAAGCCGGAGATCTTCGCCACCGCCGCCTGGCTGGACGAACACACGTTCCTGACTGCGAAAGGCTACCGTGGCCTCGACCATGCCGTCAGCCTCGATGAGTTCAGCGATCTGCGAGACTGGCTGGCCATGCACGACATCGCACCAGGCGTGCTGTAGTCCGGCGAGGTGGCAGGGCCGCCCCGCGTTATAGCGGCAACGCGCTAGACTGATGGACAGTGTGGTTTTTGCGCGCGAAGAGTGCGCGGTTACGACTTGAAGGAGTTTTGATGCTGCTGTCCGATCGCGACATTCTCGCCGCTCAGGCCGACGGTCATATCTCACTTGATCCGTGGACTCCGGAAATGGTGCAGCCGGCTTCGATCGATGTACGTTTGGACCGCTTCTTCCGCCTGTTCAACAATCATGCGTACACGTATGTCGATCCGGCGGAGAATCAGGGCGAGCTGACCGAACAGTTCGAGGTCGCTGCGGACGAGCCGTGGATCCTACACCCGGGCGAGTTCGCACTGGGCTCCACTTGGGAGTACGTGAAGCTGGATTCGACCGTCGCGGCACGATTGGAAGGCAAGAGCTCTCTGGGTCGCTTGGGCATTCTGACCCATTCCACCGCGGGATTCATCGACCCGGGCTTCGAGGGGCATATCACATTGGAGCTATCCAACGTGTCCACGTTGCCGGTGAAGCTGTGGCCGGGCATGAAAATCGGCCAGATGTGCTTCTTCCGGTTGAGTTCGCCAGCCGAGCACCCATACGGCTCGCAGGGCACCGGCTCGCATTATCAGGGCCAGCGCGGGCCGACACCGAGCCGCTCGTATGTGAATTTTTACAAAGCCGAGATCCAAGACTGATCGGCCTGTGAACCGTTTGGCTTCGTAACCATGGAGGTGCTCGTCGGAATACCCGACGAGCACCTCTTGCTCTGGCCGCTCTTCTCCCCTAGTCAGCCTTCAACCGTCAGCCGACATCCCCTCGTCAGAGGGAACGCTGCGTACCTCCCGGCGTTATCGGCGCATGGCACGCAGTACGCACTTGCGCAGTTCGGAGGCGATGAGCACGATCAGTGCCAGACCGACGCATTCGAGCCATGCTCCGGCACTCAACGGCACGGTGCCGAACGCGGTGTTGAGGAACGGCACATAGATCACCGCCAACTGCAATGCCACGGAAACACCGATCGCGCCCCACAGCCACTTGTTGGCGAACAATCCGACGAATACCGACTGCAGGTGCGAGCGCGAGGCGAGCGCATTGAACATCTGCGCGAACACGAGAATCGTAAAGCCCATCGTACGTGCCTCGATCATCTGCGCCTCATGCCCGACGGCCGCGACGGAACGGTCCGTAAACAGGCCCCCAGCTAGGTGCATGTCCATGCCGATCAGCGTCACGGTGGCCATGATCACGCCGATGAAGATGATGTCGCCCCACATCTCGCCGTCGATCACGCGGTCGGTCAGGCGGCGTGGCTTGCGGGCCATCACGTCGTCGGTGGACGGGTCAACGCCCATGGCGAGTGCCGGAGCCGCGTCGGTGAGCAGGTTAATCCACAGCAGCTGCGTGGCGAGCAACGGCACGGTCACACCTTGCGTACCCGGCTGGGTGATGCCAAGGAATCCGGCGAAGATCACGCCACCGAACACGGTGAACACCTCACCTACGTTGGAACTCAACAGATAGCGTAGGAATTTCCTGATGTTGTCGAAGATTCCACGGCCTTCGCGCACGGCGGCGACGATGGTGCTGAAGTTGTCGTCGGCGAGGATCATCTTTGCGCTCTGCTTGGTCACTTCGGTGCCGGTGATGCCCATGGCGACGCCGATGTCGGCGGTTTTCACGGCCGGAGCGTCATTCACGCCGTCGCCGGTCATGGCCACGATGTTGCCTTGGCGTTGCAGGGACTTCACGATCTTCAACTTGTGTTCCGGCGCCACGCGAGCGTAGACGGAGACTTCCGCCGTCGCCTTGTCGAACGCATCGTCGCCGGGCAGCGCGTCCAGTTGGTCGCCGGTCAACGCCTTGCCGCCCTGTTCGATGATGCCCAAGTCGGTGGCGATGCGAGCCGCGGTGAGCGGATGGTCGCCGGTGATCATGACGGTACGGATGCCGGCCCGATGCGCTTCGGAGACGGAGGCACGCACTTCGGTGCGCGGAGGATCGATGATGCCGACCATGCCCACCCAGATCAGTTCGGACTCCAGCACATCGCTCTGTTCCGCGATATCGGCGACATGGCCTGCGGCGTTGATCGTTACGCCGGGCACGTCGGCAAGCGATGCCGTACCGAGCGGGCGATAGGCCTGTCCCAGCGTACGATAGGCTTCGTTGGAAAGGCGTTCGACCGTCGCCAGAATCTGTTGACGATCACCTTCCGTGAGTGGACGGACGGCACCGTCGACGGCGATCCTGTTGCAATAGCCAAGCAGCACATCCGGCGCACCTTTCGAAAAGACCGTCAGTCTGCCGGCATCCGCATTATCCTGCGCAACTATCGACATGCGCTTTCGTTCGGAAGTGAACGGGATCTCGCCGACGCGACCGTAGTGCGCATATCTCCGGTCGGCCTTCACCTTGCGTGCACCGACGATCAAGGAAACTTCCGTGGGATCGCCGACGGCTTCCCATATGCCGGATTCTGTGTGTTCCCGCAGGTCGCCGTCATTGGCCAACGCACCGACGCCCAATGTCGCCACCGCTTCCATCTCGATTGCGGCACGTTCCGGCGTTCGTTGGTCCACTATCACCATGCGGCCTTCCGGCGCATAGCCCGTGCCGGTAATCTGCACTTCACCGCTGGGCGTGACCACGCGTTCCACGGTCATCTCGTTGCGGGTGAGCGTTCCGGTCTTGTCGGAGCAGATCACCGATGCGGAGCCAAGTGTTTCCACGGAATGCAGCTTCTTGACGATCGCATGGTGCATGGCCATGCGCTGCACACCGAGGGCGAGCACCACCGTTAGAATCGCGGCCAATCCTTCCGGTACGGCCGCCACGGCCAACGAGACGGCCAGTAGCAGCGAGTCGATCACGTCGTGGATGTCGTTGAATCCTTCGGTGATCGCAAGCGCCACGAGCACGACGGCCGCGATGATGCACACCGCAATGCCCAGAACCTTGGAGACGTAGTTCATCTCCTTCTGCAACGGGCTTTCGTCATCTTCGGTGGCTTGCAACAGGTCGGCTATCTTGCCGACCTGGGTGTTCATGCCGGTACCGGTCACGATGGCACGGCCGGTACCTTGCGTTACGGAGGTGCCGTTGAATACCATGTTGGCGCGGTCGCCGAGAGCCTTCGCCTGTTCGAGCGTATCCGCCTTCTTGCCGACCGCCACGCTTTCACCGGTCAGGCTGGCTTCCGCGATTCTCAGGGACGCGGCGACGCACAGTCGACCGTCGGCGGAAACGGAGTCGCCTTCGCCGAGCACGATGATGTCGCCCGGCACCACATCGACGGTGTTGATACGGATGATCCTGCCGTCGCGTAGCACATTGGTCTGCGGCGCGGTCATTTGCGAAAGCGCTTCGACGGCCTGTTCCGCCTTAGATTCCTGAATGTAGCCGAGCACCGCGTTGACGATGAGTATGAGCACGATGACGATGGCGTCGAACGGCAGTATTTCACCGCCTTCCGTTCCGGGTGCCGCATTGGCCCGTTCGATGAACCATGCGATCAGCGAGATGGCGGTGGCGGCCAGCAGCAGGTATACGAGCGGGTCTCGGAATTGAGCCAGGAATTTCTTCCATTTCGGTACAGGAGGTGCGGAGGCGAGTTCGTTCGGCCCGAATTTCGCAAGTCTCCGTTCGGCCTCCGCCTGACTCAGGCCCGTATTCGGATCGACATTGAGCGCATCCGCCACGGCCTGCGCATCGGTCAGTGACGGGTCCACACCGTGAGGCAGAACGTCCTGTATGGCATTGACGTCCATGGGACGTTCGGACTCGCCTGCGACAGAGCGGTGGGACTGAATGGCTTGATCGTTCTTGTGATCAACCATGATGATCTCCTTGGGAGCGCCGCGGAGTAGTCAGTTTCACCTGATACGGCGAAGCTGCGCGGTTGTGGGCGCTACGGCGATTGCCGGCAACGCATTCATGCCATTATTGCACACAGTGACTGTTTCGTAACGAGGCGACGCACCCGCAAATGTCAAGATTCCGCAAATTCGTGAAACATATCGTGAAACAGTTTTGTCATTGTTCTCACAGCCAACGATTACGTTTTTTTCAAGATGAACCGATGATTATACAAAAGAATCAACGATAATCGCATGACTTTCCCCAAGCACCCTGCCTATGATGAAGTCACAACGAAAGATAGAGCACACAGAAACACAACAAGCAACACGGACCGCGGCCGGCGGAAACAAGACAAAGGACAACGGTAACGGCCGCGAAGGAAGGAAACATCATGAAGAACAACACTTTCGACCAGATCATCAGCGCCAACCTCGCCTCCATCGACCCGGGCTTCGGCCAGTTCGCCCTCGCCAAGGCCTCCTCTGACCTGTTCAAGAAGGTTCTCAACAAGTAAGGCAAGGCGAGACGGACTTTCTCCGGACAAGGGGTCTCGTGGTTCGTGTGAACCACGAGACCCCTTTCACATACCCGCACACGAAGCCGCCGATCCACACGTGCACGTTCGTACAGGAATACCACACGACGCCACTATTCCCATGCCACCACAAAGCAGGACAAACGCAACCATCTGGAGACGCCATCCAAACTTACTTCGCCTAGCAGTGCCGGCTTATTCGTCACGCTGTTCATCAGCATCTTCGCGCGATTCAAACTCGTTCCTCCCTACGGTTTCTTCATGCTTCTCGCGCTCGTTGCGCTCTCGTTCCCCAACATGAGGATTATCCGTTCCAGACGATTCAATGCAGTGGCCAAATCCCCAAGCAAATTTTGAGTCTCCATCAGCGCAAGCATGGTACCTTGTTCGGCATTCGGAGTCATCTCCTCAGGCTTGTTCTCAAGTCCTGCGGGGCGCCCGGGATTTTCGCTTCCCTTAACCCACCGATATGTGCATCGTTCGATGCGTTTGCATCCCAACAGTATGACCGGCAGACCCGCATCTCGGAAGATTTCCGTCGGTTTACGCCCATTCCAGTATTCACGCAGGAAGTGCCGCTTGAACTCCTCCGAGTAGATGATTCGGTTGGTCGTAACGTTATCGACAGCCTTCAGACCGCGTAAATATGCGATTTCCGCGTCGGTAAACTTTTTCATGGTTGTCGTCTCTTTCAAAAAACGGAAAATCGGTCGATTACGGCTCCTTCCGCAATCGACCGATAAGTGAGGAAACGCCTTACGAAGAAGACGGATCCTGTTTACACGTTTCAGACGATTGTGGTCGTCTTACGGGATTTGAAGCCCACCATAGCACCGGATGCGATGAGCAGAACAGCGACCACGGAGAACAGCACGGTTCCCGCGCCGCCGGTGAGCGGCAGCTGAGTGATGCTCTTCACGTTCTGCACGGTCACTTCCGCGGTGTTTCCATTGCTAACAAGACCCCAAACGTCGCTGGACGTGCCGTCGGCGTCGATCGCATAGGTCGGGGATGCGATCTGATCAGCACCAGTTCCGGAGAGGTTCGCCTTGATTTCGAAGTTGAAGGAAACACCCACGTTGGTATAGCCGGTCGGAGCGGCGATTTCTTCGATGGTGTACTTGCCTTCGTCGAGAGCCGGGAACGTGACCTTGCCGTCGCTGCCGGTGGTGAATACGCCGGAAGTCGAAGTCTCGGTCGGCTTGGCACCCAGCTCGCTCCAACCATCAGTGGCGGAGTAAGCAAGGTACTTGCCGTCGGTGACATTCTTCTTGATAACGAACTTCGCACCTTCGAGAACGCCGCCGGTGGTCTTGTCCTTCTTGATCAGGGTGTAATCGAAGTTGAAGACCTTGACCGGAGTGCCCGGCACAGTCTGCTTGCTTTCATTGTTGGACGGATCGTTCGGATAAACGATCTTCGGTTCGTTTGCGGCACCATTGTTACCGGTGGAACCGGTCACGGTGGCCTTGTATTCAACGGTTACGGCTTTGCCAACCAAACCCGCATTATTGAAGGTTGAATCGGAAGCCGGATCACCAGTAAAGCCATTAGCCTTGATGTAGTTGCTCAGATCAACAGTGAAGGTCTTGCTCGTGGCGTCGAAACCGGTAACCGTGTAATCCGTATCGGCAGTCAAAACCGTACCGTCAACCGTAACCTTCAGGGAGCCGGCCTTGTATGCCAAAGGCGCGTCAGCCGCAAAGGAATCGACAACCGTAAACTGGTAGCCATTCACCTTGTAGCCCACATAATTCGGGATTGTGGTCGAAATCTTGTATTCCGCGTCCTCGCCGGCAGCAACGGTCTGATCGGTAACGGTCTTCGAGACGCTGCTGGTCTGGTTCTTCATGTCGATCTGACCGGTGGAATACTGCTTCTGCGCATCAGTTCCAGCGTTGATGGTCAACGGGGTGCCGGCAAGAATCGGCAGTGCCTTGGTGCTGGTACCGGTGGCGGCCTGATCCACGATCAGCCACAGGCCAGGGCTGGTCAGCGTAAAGGTAGCATTCTTGCCATCGGCGCTTAGAGTCGGAGTAGCGTCAGTAGTCGCTTTGGAAGCGAGCGCGTCGGCAAGACCACGGGTGGTTCCGTCACCAAGCCACGGGCTCGACGTGGATACGTCAAGTTTCGCCTGATCCTGCTGCTGAGCCCATGCGAGAGGATCGGCATCGCCTGTGTAGCCCAAATACGTCTTGATGTCGTTCTTCAGACCGTCCTCAGTCGCCAAGGTGACGCTTTCGTTGGGAGAAGTGCCGTACACATCGTAGGATGCGACCTTCACCACTTTGAAAGTATGGCCCGTCAGCTGGTCGGCGAACTGTGCATTCAACGTGATGGTCGTATCTCCACTAGTCACGATTTGAGCGTTGGCGCTGGAAACGGCTGCCGCCCCCAAACCTGCGGCCGTCGCGAACGCGGCGACCATCGCAGTGATTTTCTTGAGTTTCATGAGGAACTCTCCTTCTTTCATGACATACCGAACAGCCATTCGGCCGAACGGAACATGCGCCGTGCGATCGGCACACGAAATCTTTTATTGAATGACTCGTCTGGCATTGAAAACCGTCAGAGCGATTGCGGCGATGATGATGGCAAGCCCGAAGACCGTGTTGTTTCTCGCAGCGGACGCGCCCGTCAGCGGCAGCACGGTGTTGCCGTCACGTTTGTTCACGAATTGCGTTTTTCCGAAGGCGATATGATCAACCGACTTTCCTTCGTCGTCCTTCACCTGTTCCACGGCGATAGTCGCCTGCAATCCACCTGTGGAGGCCGTGCCTCCGGTCGCGGTGATGGTGACGTTGTATTCGGCCTTCGAACATGCCAGATCGGATGAGCAGTATGACTGGTCCTCACTTGCCGTGAACGTATACGTTCCGGCTTTGCCGACCGTGAAGTTGCGCAGGGTGAAGTCCTTTGCCTCACCATCGGTCAGATCTCCCACGTTCTCGCCATCGGATACGGTCACAACGCCATCGTTGACGGCTTGTTCCGTGTCGCTATCCGCTGGGACCAATGTGAATTTGAAAGTCTCGCCGGCGTTCGAGTCTCGTCCGGTAATCGTTTTGGATCCAGTGACGTTGAGTTCGATAGGCGTGGGTTTGTTCACGAATCCCGTATCGAACACGTAATCCGGATTATCGCTGCTGATGGTGAATGCATAGGATTGGGAATCGGTCTGGAACCCATCCGGCGCCTCGATTTCAACAAGTGAGTAGCCACCCATCTCAAGATCCGTCACCTTGAACGAGCCTTGAGACGTATCCTCGTCTTCGTCACCGTTGTCCACGATGGTTTTGCTGTAGCCGTTCGGACCGGTGAGTTTCCAAGTCGAGCCGGCCAGAGCATTGCCGTCGGCGTCGGTCTTGGACCACACGACGGAGCCTTTGCGCGCTTTGACGTCGACCAGCTGCGTTTCGAATGAGGAACGGGAGCATTGATCCGTGACCTTCACTTTCACATGGCACGGACCTTCATCCGGGAATGTGATGGATGTGCTCGAACCTGTCGGATCGGAGAACGATGCATTGCAGTCGGACGTCCATTCGTACGTGTACGGCGCAGTGCCCTTCGTTACGGTCACGGACGCGTTCACCGTGGATCCGGCCGTGGCATCGGAAGGTATGTCCGCCTTGACGTCAAGGCTTTTCTCCACTCCGGAAAGCATGATGAAGTTCAAGAACGCGCGTATGGCGTTGCGGCCTGCCGTACTTTTATCGCTCAGTTCGAACTCATGGCCAGCCTCATACATGACCATGCCGTTGTTGTAGTCGCCATATCCGGGACCAACCAGCATGAACGCCGCAGAGCCAGGAGACTTATCCTTTATAACGTCTGCCTGCTGCGTATCGATCTCCAACACCCGTGTGGTGTCTCGCCAAGCACTTCCAGTGGTAGGCATGTAAATCTGCTCGGCACCATTGTCATGAGCGCTGAACGTATTGCCGATGAACTGCATGATCGGGTCGGAAGCGGAACCAGTGACTTGGTAATAATCGTTCTTCTCGCCATCCTTGGAAGCGCCCGTGTGTTTGTCGCCAATCAACATTCCGTTCGTCGACAGGAAGAACATGGATCCGTCATCCACGCCCTTGTTGGAAGTGTCGCTTTCAAGGTATGACACGGCATGGCATCCAGCCCAGATATAGCCGCCGCCCTTGTTGAATTCGGCGAGCGATCCGTGCGAGGACGTGGTCGGTTCGGCATGCGGCATGACGTAGATGTCATCGCAGGTGGAGTCCAAATCATCGGGCGTCGCTTTTTCTTTGTAAACGCGATCATCGGCATATTTCTTGTCTTCGGACAGAATGCCGGAATATACCAAGTAGTTTTTTGCGATGCTGCCGTTCTGCTTGTCGAGCACAACGCGGGGAACGGAAGAGATCTTTCGACTTTCCTGCACGGTGATGGATGTCGTGGTGGGACCGTCGATGGTTACGCCATATTTGTGCTTGGACTCCTGATTATTTTTATCCTTTTTCGCGGCTTCCTGAGTGCGCTTCCACAGGTTCAGGATTTCTCTGACATTGTCGTCGACATCATCGCCGGAAATCACGAAAGGACCGGAAATATAATTCTTGCCGTTGTAGGTAAGATCCGTATCCGTCTGGCTGGTCTTGTTTTCGTCGATGACCCAATACACCGGCACCTCAGCGTTGAGGATCAAATCGTATACGAGACCGTAGGGTCTGAGCTGTGCGTCATTCGAACTGGTATCGCCCATATCGACGATGTACGATCCCTCGGGGAAAGTGACTTCACCTGTCTTGCCGGCAGACTTCACCATCTGCGCCACATCGCCGTCGGTACCGGTCGAATCTTCTCCAGCCGCCGTCCCCGCTACGGTCAAAGATAACGCCAACGCTACAGCCGTGATCAGGGCTAGGAAAGCCTTAAGCCCCCCCCCCGCGAAGTTTACGTATCAGTCTCATCTTCTATCCTTCCTAGAAATCCGCCCCTGCGTCAGGCCTGAATCATGCCGGCAGACGCACGCCTCCCGACGGAAAAGCACCGGAACACACAACGTCGCAAGCGCATATGACATGACAATAGACAAAGGCAAAGGCCGCATATCGGTAATGTCTGATTCGTAAGGCACTTCGCCTGGAATCTGGGCCCTCACGCCGGAAACCAACAACCGATGCGTATTCACGCCATACGGAGTACACGTCATTAATGTGACGCGATCTTCCCCGTCGACGATTTTCAATTTCGATACATCCGACGGCTCAATCACTTCGATCCTGTCGACTTTGTATCCAAGAGTTTTACCCATCACTTTGATGTAGAAGGAATCACCCCTCTTAAGTTCGTCAAGTCTGGTGAACATCAAAGCCTTAATCAGCCCTCTGTGCCCGGTAATGACCGAATGGGTCCCCTCTCCGCCGACAGGCAGGCTGGTACCGTACAGATGCCCCGCACCAAGTTCAAGTACGGATTCTGACGTGCCATGGTAGATAGGTATGTCCACATCAATTTTCGGAATGCTTATCGAACCCATAACACCACTGCCGGCATCCAGTATGGACGAGTATTCCTCATCAGACACGGACCCTTCCGTCTGCGTGAAAGGATCTTCGGCTTCACCAAGAACATACTGTCCACGAACCGCGAGTTTCTGATTATACGCACGAGCAGCTTTAAGATTGTCTTCCGCCTGCGGGTACGGCCATCCGGCCACTTCTTGCGCCGAGCGTTCGGAAATGGCGGACTGCTTATCGGCTGACTGCGACTGCAATACAACCGGCACGGTCACCACCCCCAATCCTGATAAAACCAACAAGATGGACACGAACGACAGCACACGCCTCTTCCGAAGCGCTTTGCGGTGAGCATCCCAGGACTTTCCGATTTCTTCCAGTCCAAGAATTTCATCCCAGTTCAGATCGGAGACACTCATTTTCATCGTCCGATCATCCTCCAGGCATCGATCCTGTTCCATCGAGTCTCAATCTACCACCCAAATTAGGGGTGGATTTTCAAACAAACAGCAACTTCCCCTACCCTATCGGGGGGTTAAGGATACATCCCCACAAACACACCGGATTCATCACACCCAACCCCATCCCCCGACAGACCATATTCCAACACGCCGATTGAACCGATACCGCCCCCTGAACAAAATCAGACACACGTGCTCAACCCACGCACAAAGCCTCATTCGCATTCAAGCTGACTTGAACATATACCGTATTCCCAACAGATAATTACAACGATGAAAATCGTCGGCGAAGGAGCAAGCATGCATTATCGCAATGTTGGCAAATCCGCGAACGGTTGGGGACTGAGCCGCAAACACATCTTCAGCAACCGCGAGCGCTCCCTGAAGAATCTCAGCACCGACTACATTGACCTGTACACTGCCATCACCTCAATGCAAACACTCCCATGGAGGAGACACTGCAGGCGTTAAGCGACCTAGTGGATCAGGACAAGATCCCAATATTATGGCATGAGCGAAGAGTGGAGCTCGGCACGCATCGAACGCGCCGAACGCATCATCTCGGAACGTAAGTTGCATCCGCTGACGGATACAACCGCAGTACAACATGATTGACCGCTATATCGAGCATGAGATTGTGGACACCTGCGATTATTACGGCATCGGCATCACGCCGTTCTCCCCCCGCTTGCGCAGGGTCTGCTGACCGGTAAGTATCGTAAGGACCAACCGATTCCGGCAGGTTCGCGCGCTACACGGTAAGCCGACCATCAGATCAACGATCTGCTGACCGACAAAAATCTCAGCAAAGTGGAGGTTCTGCTGAAAGTGATAGATGGCCTTGGCATGAAGATGTCGACGTTCGCTTCGACTTGAATCCTGCGATTTCCCGCCATCAGTTCGGTGATCGTCAATGTCTCCCGTCCGTCACAGCTTGATTCGAGTCCGGCCACGGCCAGCCTGGAACTTCCGGCTGACGCATTGGCTGAAATCGGCCGGATTCTCGGCCTCGAACGATTCGAACGTCATGTCGGCTGAAATAACGGGGTCATCCCTTCCGCATTTCCCGGGGTGCTGGGACAATAGGCAACTATGGCAATGAAAAAAGGACCGACCAAGGGGTCGGGCGGAAAACATCGTAATGCGCTAAGGGGCAAGGGACCGACTCCCAAGGCCGAGAATCGCGTATATCACAAGGCCTATAAGGCCAAAAAAGTCGCCGATCGCCGTAAAATGGCCGATCCGCGACTGGCTGCACGCCGTCGCGTGGCAAAGTTCGCTTCGGAATCCGACGATCTGGTCATCGGTCGCAACGCGGTGCTCGAGGCGCTGCGCTGCGGCGTTCCGGCTTCGACGCTGTATATCGCGGCACGCATCGAACATGATGATCGCACACGCGAAATCGTGCGTCTCGCCGGCATTCACGGCCTGCATCTCATGGAGGCGGACCGTTTGGAGATGGATCGCATCGCACGCTCTTCCAATCATCAGGGCATAGTGATGAAGGCACAGCCGTTCCAGTATTCGTCATTGGCTGAACTCGTGGAACGCGCGGACAAGAAGTCCCGCGCCATGGAAGCCGCAAACTCGGCAGCCGCGCGCATCGCGGCCCGTCCGCTGTTCATCGCGCTCGACGGCGTCACCGACCCGCAGAATCTGGGCGCGGTCATCCGTTCCGCAGCGGCATTCGGCGCCAATGGCGTGATTCTGCCGGAGCGCCGTTCCGCTTCGGTTACGGCTGCCGCCTGGAAGGTGTCCGCCGGCGCGGCCGCACATATGCCGGTCGCCCGTGTAGTGAATCTGACCAAGGCGATCGAAAGCCTGAAGGAACGCGGTTATTACAGCATCGGTCTTGACGGCGGCGGCGATGCGCTCGTCGGCGAAACCGGTTTTGAAACCGATCCGCTCGTCGTCGTGCTTGGGTCCGAAGGCAATGGCCTGAGCCGTCTGGTGCGCAGCACATGCGACGTCATCGCCGGTATTCCGATGTCGAGCATGGTCGAGTCGCTCAACGCGTCCGTCGCAGCCGGCATCACGCTGTATGCAGTGGCCCGCGCCCGTCGGGAAGCCGCCAACAACTAAATACGATGCATAACGAAAGTGGCTGGGGTTACATATGTAGCCCAGCCACTTTCGTATTACAGCTTCAGAACAACGCCTAATGGCTCCACACCGCGGCATCCGGATCATCATCCGGATTATAGCCGTCGTCATCGGGGTCGTTGTAGGTGTATTCGTCATCAATCACGCCGGAGTCGGCTTCTGCATTCAACGCGTCCACGTCCTTCTGCTCAAGCTTGTACTGCGGCAACACGTTTTCCACATAACTCTGCACCGCTTCGGCCATCGGCACATCATGACCGGCTTTTTCGGCCAGGAACCAGCGATGGTCAAGCACTTCATGGAAGAACTGCGCCGGCTCGATCTGCGACCGGTATTCCCGCGGAATCATGCGTACGGTCGGCTCGAACACCTCGCGCATCCAATCGGTCGCCACGATTTCGAGATCCTCCCCTTCACGCCAGGTGGAGGCACGATAGGCGTCCAGATCGTTGAGCAGACGGCGGGCCTGATTCTCCTGCACGTCCAGACCGGTCAGACGCAGCAGCTTGCGATTGGCATAGCCCGCATCGACCACACGCGGACGTACCAGCACACGCTTGCCGTCTTCTGCGGTCTTCATTTCCAGCTCGTCCACGTCAAAGCCGAGTTCATTGAGCTTGTTGACGCGCTTTTCGATCTTCCACATCTCGTCCGGGCCGAAATCATCGGTGTCGGTCAGGGCGCTCCACAGCGAATGATAGCGGTCAACCAGACGATCGCCGATCTCGATCTCGTCCACACCGCTCGGCAACAGCGAACCGGAGGAAAGATCCATCAGTTCGCCGATGATGTTCGTACGGGCCAGATCCACATCGTATTCGCGCTGGCCTTCAGTCAGGTTGATCTGCAGGTCACCGGTTTCAGCGTCGACCAAGAATGCCGAGAAAGCGTCGGCATCGCGCAGGAACAACACGTTTGACAGAGACACGTCGCCCCAGTAGAAGCCCGCTAGGTGCAGACGCACCATCAGTACGGCCAGTGCGTCAATCAGTCGTTCGGCGGTATCGGGACGCAGGTTGCGTGCGAACAACGCACGGTACGGCAGCGAGAACTTCAGATGCTTGGTGACCAAAATGGCCTCCAAAGACTCACCATCACGGCTATGACGACCCGTCACCACGGCGATCGGCTGCACGGTCGGCAGTTCCAGCTTCTGCAACCGGCGCAGCAGCTCATATTCTCGCTCGGCCACATTGCGGGTGATTTCCTTCATCGCATAAACTTCGTCGCCTACGTGCACGAAACGCACCACGTGCCTCGAGATGCCTCGCGGCAGATTGGCCAGCAGGTCTTCGGGCCAGGTCGCCAGCGGCTTTTCCCACGGCAGGGTGAACATCTTCGGATTCGAGCTTGCGGCGGTGATCTTCAGCGCCTGCGGTTCCGGAGATTGTGCAGCTGGATCCTCGGCCTTCACGGAAGTGGCCTTAAGCACACGGGGATCCATCTGGGGCAGTTCAATAGATTCCATAACTCACCAATCTACCCTTTGACCTACCCACGGGGAGGCCTTCAGAGGCGGGCACGCAAAAAAGAAGCCCCGCACCTACGCGGGGCTTCTCCAACGAGACAATAAGAGAGGAAGAGAATGTCTCGTTTAATGGTTGACGGAAGTGGAACTTCCGCCAAGTTTATTCAGCCACCCGCCGGAATGCCTTACGAGAAGACTTCCAACGGTTGGTTACTCCTATCTGCTCAGTTCAGGCGCAGCTCGGTCGACGGAGCGAACAGGTGCATCTTGGACGGGTCGATCTTGATCTTGACGGTATCGCCGACCTTCGGAAGAGCACGCGGGTTCACGCGAATCGTGGTGAGCTTGTTCTGATCGGACATCATGGTGGATGCCTCGGTAGAGGAACCATCGGTGAGGATGTTGCCGTAGATGTAGCCATCGGAGCCCAGATCCTCAACGTTCATGACCTTGAGGGAGAAGGCGTTGGCATCATCCGGAGCAGCCAGGGAAGCGTCTTCCGGACGGAAGCCGACGACGATCTGGTTGTTGTCCTCAGCGGTCAGCTTGTTGACGGCCTCAGCCGGCAGATCCACGGTGTCCTCGCCGATCTTCGCCTTGCCGTTGACCACCGGATGGGTGTTGATGTTCATCGACGGGGAGCCGATGAAGCCAGCGACGAAGACATTGGCCGGGCGATCGTACAGCTCGGTCGGAGCACCGACCTGCTGCAGAAGGCCGAGCTTGATGACGGCGATGCGGTCACCCATGGTCAGAGCTTCGGTCTGATCGTGGGTCACGTACAGGGTGGTGACACCCAGCTGGCGCTGCAGGGCAGCGATCTGGGTACGGGTCTGCACGCGGAGCTTGGCGTCGAGGTTGGACAGCGGCTCATCCATGAGGAAGACCTTCGGCTCACGGACGATTGCACGGCCCATGGCCACACGCTGACGCTGACCACCGGACAGAGCCTTCGGCTTACGATCGAGGTACTCGGTCAGGTCGAGGATCTCAGCGGCCTTCTCGACGCGCTTGCGGATCTCTTCCTTCGGGGTGCCGGCGATCTTCAGAGCGAAGCCCATGTTGTCCGCAACGGTCATGTGCGGGTACAGAGCGTAGTTCTGGAACACCATTGCGATGTCGCGATCCTTCGGCTGCATCGTGGTGACATCCTTGCCACCGATGAGGATACGGCCCTTGTTGACCTCTTCGAGGCCCGCGAGCATACGCAGGGTGGTGGACTTGCCGCAGCCAGACGGGCCAACCAGCACAAGGAACTCGCCGTCCTTGATATCCAGGTTCAGATCATCCACCGACGGCTTATCGTTGCCCGGGTAGATACGAGTAACATGGTCGAATACGACTTCTGCCATGATTTGTCATCCTTTCAGAGGCAGGTACGTGCCTCACGATCCGTTGTAAAGGGATTTCTTTCCTGTGCCTCGCCTTGCAGCTTACGACTTCGACAAAGCCACAATTCAAAGCGTTAATTTATGTACTTGGTTTAGCGAAGATCTCTTCGTTGAGCCACGTTCCATAATACACACTTCACCCGATTAGGCAACGCGTGTCGCGCACTCGACACACAGAGCCGGAAAGGGAATTATTCTCTGAATCACGGATTACAGCGTAGTTTTTATCATGCGGACGCGAGACAATGAGTGAGGAACCACGAAAGGGAAGGTTTTCAGGCATGCGCAACATACGAATCGGAGTGGTCGAAGACGACCCCGCAAGCTGCCAGCGCGTACTCGACTATCTCAATCGCTATCAAAGCGAGAATGATGAACGATTCACCGTCTCCGTATTCGACGACGGCGCTCGAATCGTCGAGAAGTACACCCCTGTCTACGACATCCTGCTCCTCGACATCGAGATGAAGGAGATGGACGGCATGGAGGCGGCCCGACGCATACGCGAGCGCGACGACCATGTGGTAATCGTGTTCATCACCGCGGCTCCGCAGTATGCCATCAGCGGCTATGAGGTACGTGCGCTGTCATATCTACTCAAACCCGTACCGTGGTTTGCGTTTTCGCAGGAACTCAAGCGTTCCATCGATGCTCTGCGCCGCAATGGCGACGATTCGATGCTGATCGAGACCGGCAGCGGCCAGATGCGTCTTGAATTGACGGACATCGTATACCTCGAATCGATTCGCCACACGATCGTGATCCACACGCTTGATGGCAAATTGTCGATCAATGGCACGCTCAAAGATATGGAGGCGAAGCTCGCCGACCACCATTTCTTCCGCTCGAATTCCTGCTATCTGGTGAATCTTCGGCACGTCGCCGGCGTGGCCGACCAAGATTGCGTGATGTCGAATGGCGAGCGCCTGCGCGTAAGTCGACCGCGTAAAAAGGCGTTCCTGGCGGCATTGGCCGACTTCATGGGAGGCGGAAGGTGACCGGCGTCGTGTTCGCCATGCCGGCAATGACCGGCATCACCAACGCTTTGCCTGACATTCCCCGCGTATATACGGGAATTTGCGAGTGGCTGGCCTGCATGGTCTATATCGCCGTGCTATATCGTCGCGCATCACCTCGCCGTACGACAATCGCCGCCATGACAGGCTTGGTACTGCTGATTGCGGTGCAGTATTTCGACGGCATGCTGCCGATCTGGTTTTGGATCGTCGGCATGACGTTGGCGTTCGGATGCATGTATGCGACGATTCTGTTCGGCGCCGGCGCCGGCAAACGTGAAAGCCTGTATATCACGGCCCGCGCCTTCGTGTTGGGAGAGCTGGTCGCGTCGTTGCATTGGCAGATCGTGACTTTTGCCGGCATGCGTGACAACACGTTGGATTTCGATTGGCGGTCGATCCTTTCGCTGACAGGCACTTATGCGATCTGCTTCGGATTGGCTTGGCTAGTGGAACGCGGTAATTTCAGTCAGACCGCACCGACATTGCCGACAACTTCCGCCGCGATTGCGACGGTGGCCATCACCGTGGTCACGTTCGCCATGAGCAACCTGAGTTTCGTTTCGACGAACACCCCATTCTCCGGCTCCGTAGGCCAGGAGGTCTTCTATATCCGCACTTTGGTGGATTTCTGCGGTTTTGCGATTCTGTATGCGCAACAGGAGCAGGTACGGCGCATCGAGGCGAACACGGAGCTCGCATCGATCAACGCGCAGCTGGAAAGCCAGCATCAGGAGTATCTGCAGTCCAAGGAAAATATCGAATCGCTGGGCCGTCTTGCGCATGATCTGAAGCATCAGATCACGGCACTGCGCGCACAGGTCGATCCGGAGCATGCGGCCGCAGGATTCGAACAGTTGGAAAAATCGGTACAGCGATACAGTGCGCAGCAGCATACCGGCAATCCCGTGCTGGACGTCATCCTGACCACGAAGGAGCGTACTTGCGCCGACCGCGGCATCACGTTCACCGCCGTCGCTGACGGCTCGCTGCTGAACAACATGTCGTCGATGGATATCGCATCACTGTTCGGCAATGCGCTCGACAATGCAATCGAAGCGACGTCGAAACTGCCGAACGCCGACCAACGTCTCATCAAACTGGCGCTATATGCGCAGAATCAATTCACAGTGGTACGTATCGAGAATTATTACGATTCCCGACTCAAGAAGGATGCGGACGGCAACCTGCGCACCACGAAGCGAGACGACCGACACAGACATGGTTTCGGCGTGAAGTCGATCCGGCACATTGCACAGCAGTATGGCGGCGAGGTGACGATCCGCACCGAAGACCACTGGTTCGTGTTGACCGTGCTCATTCCACGCCGCACCGGTCTCATGGCCATGTAACATCACGAGCATCCGGAATCCCGATACGGAACCTCGGGGGTCGACGCGCCGACGTCAGCACCCCTGCCGCGAAGGAACGGCGTAAAACCTCATGAAATAACGGGGGCCAAAGGTTCCGGTCCCGCTGACACGAAATGATGAAAGCCACTATCGTACGATTGGGGGCTTAGTATATGGCACACCGCACGTTCACCGAACAGGAAATCGAATACCTCGAGGCGCTACCTGCGGTCGCGCATGCCAGCGCATCACGAATCGTCTATTCACACGAGTTCCAGCTGTATTGCATGCACCGATACCTCCATGGCGAAAAACCTTCCGTAATCTTCGCCAGCGTCGGCCTGCCATCAAGGCTGATCGGCTATAAACGTATCGAACGTGCCATCAACCGCTGGAAACGAGATTCGAACCTGATGCGGGAAGCCAAGATGCGTCAGGAAACAACGGACTTCTCCGCCGACCTGCGCAACACAATGATTCAAGACAATTACGAGAAGATTCGTATGCTCAATGAACGTCTGACGCTTTTGGAGCGGCAACTCGAAGCTTTGCAAGCGGTCCGGAAAGACGAGAAGCCGTAAAGGCGCTGACGGCGACGGCGAAGCCTATCGGCACGAACAGGTTAATCGGGGCATCTGCAAGCTCCATCACCAGGCAGATGGCCATTAGCGGAGCCTGCTGCGAGGCCGCCAGCAATGCGCACGCGCCCAGTAGCGCATACATGCCGATTGAGTTCGTGTGGAATATCTGCATCCATAGAATGCCAAGCACCGCACCACCGGAAGCGCCCAATGCGATGCCCGGTTGCAGTACGCCGCCAGAGGCGCCGGAACGAATCGTCAGCAATGTGACGATCGCTTTGGCGCCAAAAGACAGTAGCAGAATCGGAATGACGGCCAAATCGGCATTACTGGAGAAGCTCAACTGTGCCGTGGCACGACCGTTACCCATGACCTGCGGCACCCAAATCGCCACGACGGCAGTAAGCGTGCCAGCCAACGGCATCATCCACAGAATCCCGTTACCGGCTGGCTTGTTCTTCTCGGCCCACTGCGAGCCGCGACGGAACAATGCACCGGCTACACCGAGAATCAGGCCCGCAACGAGTGCGAACGCCATATAATCCGGCGTGAACAGGCCCTCGGCCTTGCCGAGTACGTAAAACGTGTGAGTGCCTTTGACGAGCGACGCCACCCATGAGGCGAGTGCGGAACAGGAAAAGGCAAGTGCGACCGTTTCCAACGTCACGTCGGCAAGCAGAATCTCCACCGCGAAGAACGTGCCGGCGAGCGGCGCGTTATAGACGCCGGCCAGACCGGCGGCCGCGGTAATGGCGACCAGCATGCGCGTGTCTTTCGCGTCAAGGCGTATCCAGCGGGCGAAACGCTGGCCGAACATGGCGCCAAGTTCACGTGGGGCGACCTCTCGACCGATCGACATGCCTGTGCCGACGATGAAAATTTGCAGCAGCACGTGCACGACGGTCTGCCAGATCGGCATCTCATCGCCATTCACGGCTTTTTTGACGGACGGCACCTTTGTGCTGCGTGTGCGCAGCAGCCACCAGATGATGGCGGCGACGCTCGCGCCGACGATGACGGAAATCGCACGGCGCAATGGCGGCACGTTAAACGGACCGGATTCATGCGTGCTCTCCACATAGCCAAGCGCAAGACGCTCGATGCCGTACAGCATGAGCGTCAACAGACCGGCGGCCGCACCGATGGCGACGCCGACGAAGATTACCGCCGCGACCAGTGCCGGGAGCCGGCCGAGTAGCGGTTGTTGCGATTGTCCGACTTTGTTGGATTGTTCCTGCGATTCCGTTGTTTCCGCTGCTTTCACGCCCGGCTTTTGCCGCTCGAGCTCATGTTCCTCATCGGATGCCTGCCGCACTTGTTTCCTCCGTTCGTCTCACTTCCGCAATCGTCGCACCGTCATCCCATTCTCTGCAAATTCTGGATTCACGGGGCATGTGGATTACTTATGCAGCCAATTCACTGAGCCTACGGGCGAAGGCAATTAGTTCAGTATCGCTTCCGGCGGGGCCGACTGCGCAAATACCACATGGAAGACCATCTTCCGTACGAATTGGAATGTTTACGGCAGGCAATCCCGTTAAACCTGCGATGCACGTAAGACGCATCGTCGCAGTTCTCTCATCTTCAATCGAAGTGCCACCAATCGCCGAATCAGTGATTTTCGGGGCAACACTGGAAGCTGAAGGAACCAATAAAACGCTTTGCCCCAATATGGACCGCACATTAGTCTTCCAAAAGTCCATATGTTCGCGGGCGTTCCGGTAGTTTTCGGCCGTCAGCTCGCTGGCCGTTCTGAAGCGAGACTCAATATCAGCACCCAAAGTGTTCCAATGCCGTGCAAGCCAAGTACCATGATTCCGCCACGCCTCGTATCCTTGCACGATTTTGTAGGAAGAAAGCCAGTCTGACAGTCGGTCCGGCCCCTCTCCCTCGAAACGTGGCCCTAGGATGCCATCGAGACGAATTTGTTCTAGACTCACATCCGTTGCATTCCGGGCAGACTCTTCCAGCCGACTGATCCATGCATGCAAACCTGCCGATACATCGATGTTTGTGGATGACATCAACTCTTCAGACCAGATAACTTTCCCAGATAGTGCTGATTCCACACCAGATTCCTGTGTTATCAGGACCTTTGCGACCTTTTCCAGCAAATCAGGGGTTCTGGTCATCCATCCCACGGTATCGAATGACTGGGAGAGCGGAAGAACGCCTTCCATCGGGACCGAACCGCATGTGGTTCGAATCCCCCATAAGTGTTGATAAGAGGAAGGCACACGCACCGAACCTCCCGTATCGCTTCCCAAACCTATATCAACTTGGCCTAAAGCGGTGGCGGAAGCGGACCCCGATGAAGATCCTCCAGAAATCCGGCCCGGAGCCTGCGGATTCGGCGGAGTCCCATAATGGGCATTCGTACCGGCAAGGGAATAGGCAAACTCATCCGTCCTTGAAATGCCTAGCACATCAGCGCCCGCATCAAGCAGACGCTGAACAGGCCAGGAATTATGCTGTTGCGGAATCCCTTCCGCCAGAAAGGCCTCACTTCCAGCCCCTATGGCATATCCTTCCACACCATAGAGATCCTTCACCGCCACACTTAATCCTTGTAGGGGCAAATCCGTCGAAGATTCAGTGCGAGCCCCTTGCTTCAGAGGGCTACCGACTACTCGCCAGATTCGGGAATCCATGGCAGGAACGGGGTAAGTAAGGTGAGCCGACACAATCTTCCATGAGCCGTCAATCAACTGCCACACCTGCGTTTGCGTTACAACACCGCCAGAATCTTTATCAAACGTGGCAACAACAGTCGCGGCACAGTTCGCAAGCATACGGTATGAGCGGGAACGCAGAACCCGACTTGGTGCCGTTCCGCGTTGCGCACGATATTCGGTAATCTGCTGATGTCCATTCAGCAAACCTGCATTATCGGCACGAGTCACAGGCAATCCGGACGGATCGTCCGCGAATAATTCCGCAAGAATGTCTGTCGCATTACGCATCAACGCATCCTCATATCGCTCCACCGCATCCATGAGTTCCCGAGGAACATCCTTCTGGCTGTGACATATCATGCGTGCTCCAACTCCTTCTCCGTCTTACCGTGAATCAGCTCGGAAATCTCCCTACGATATCGGTTGAATGCAACGGATGTGTTATCTCTTGGATCTTCCAGTTCGATGCTCTCAATCTTCTTGATGTTTCCAGCGACACCACTGGCAGCGCCATCGGCCATGACCACAACTCTATCGGCAAGATATACCGCTTCTTCGATGCTATGCGTCACAAATACCACCGTGATGCCTAGCTCCTTCTGGATCTTCGATAGTTGGTTCTGCAATTGTTCACGGGTCAAAGCATCCAACGCGCCAAAAGGCTCATCCATCAACATCACGGCAGGAGTGTTCGCCAGTACTCGTGCAATCGCCACGCGCTGTTGCATACCACCGGACAGCTCCTTAGGAAATTTCTTGGCGAAAAGCTTGAGTCCGACCAGATTAATGTACTTATCGACCAGCTTTTCCACTTCAGGGCGTGGATATCCCGCCTCCTTGGGGCCATAGGCGATATTCTCCTCGACTGTTAGCCAAGGGAAAAGACCATAATCCTGGAATACGACGCCTCGGTCAGGCCCTGGGCCGGTTACCGGTCGTGTTTCGACCTTAATCTCGCCCTCGGTTATGTTTTCAAAGCCCGCAATCATACGAAGCAGGGTGCTCTTACCGCAACCGGACGGCCCAACAATGGCGACGAATTCGCCAGAGCCGATATGCAGGTCGACATCTTTGACCGCATAGGTTCCGTTGCCATACTGTTTGCCGACCCCTTGGATGTCAATCATGCCGGCATGACGCTGAATGGTTCCAATGCGCATTGTTCACTCTCCTTAACAGTCACTTGGCAGTAGGTAGGATCGGGCGACCGTGCGCCACAAGTTTGACGATCCAGACGATGAGTCGATCGCTGAGAAAACCGAGGATGCCAATGATGAACATGCCGGCGACGATCAAGTCGGTCTTCGAAACGTTCTTGGCCTCCGTAATCATGGCACCCAGACCGACCGTGATACCCGTCATCTCGCCGACGACCAGCAGCGCCCAAGCCAAACCGACCGCGACTCGTAAGCCTCCGATAATGCCTGGCAAAGCGGCCGGAAACACCACTTTCCATAGCGCCTTTCCCTTTGACGTGCCGAGCATTGCAGCCGCCTCCAGAAGACGTTCCGGAACCTGTTCCACAGCGGTGACGGTATTCAGGATGATGGGAAACAGAGCAGCAAGGAAAACGAGGAAAATTGTGGAACGATCTCCAATGCCGATCATGATGAGCGTCAACGGTACCCAAGCCGTGACCGGAATCGGACGAATCAGGTTGATAGTCGGCTCCAACATCGCCGAAGCGATTTTCGAGCGGCCCATCAACACACCCAACGGAACACCGATGAGCGCGGCTAGGCCAAAGCCGCTAAACACACGTACCAAACTGGCATACGTATGCTTCCACAACATCGCAGAATACGGATCATCAAAATAACCGCCAAACGCTAAGTCAGTGATGCGCCTCATCACTGTCGTTGGGGAGGGAACCCGCGCCAAGCGGATGTCAAAAGGGAGCGTCCAGCCGTATTTCACACCTTGACTCCACAGAATCACGACGAGAACCGGAACGGGCAACGCAAGCAGTACTTTCGGGACAATCTTTTTGACGCGGGGCATGATCATCGATCCTTTCCGACGAATTGGCTGCTATTACTTGACGAACTGGTCGTCGAGATACTTGGACGCATCTGGCGCAGCCTCGATGGAGCCAATCTCGACCATCTGATTGGCAAGCTCCTTGCACTGCTTTTGATAATCGGCACTGAGATCCCAGTGCAACCACATATTGTCAAGCGCCTTATCGAGGGCGTCAGAGTCAAAAGTGAACTGCTTCATCACTCCTGACTTCCAAGTGGCCTTATCCTTGGACAGCGACTCCGTGGCCTTCTTATGTGCTTCGATGGCGACCTTCACTAAATCGGGATTGCCATCAATCACCTCGCTGCTGGCCGCAAGCGCGATATTGACCTTGCCGATCTCAGTGTTATAGATGGAGTCGATTTCACTCGCTCCGGCAAGTTTGGCAAGGGAGACACCCATTTCTGCGCCCGCGAAGGCGTCAACGTCACCTCTTTCCAAAGCTTCGGACATCTCGGAGTAGCCAATATTCACCATTTCGACATCAGAGTCAGGATCAAGTCCTTCGGATTTGAGGAGCAGACGCAAAGCCATTTCTTGGGAGGAATTTGGTACATATCCGATTTTCTTGCCTTTGAGCTGCTTTACGGAAGTGATATCACTTTGAGCCATGAGTCCAGAGCCTCCATCGGCGCCGCCAGCGATGACCTTAATGCCGCCATCCTGTGCAGCCTGTGAGATGACGGTGGGGACGCCCATCAGGGCGAAGTCCACATCTCCGGAAAGAAGGGCATCTTTCTCGTCGTTAGAGTTGTCCATCGGCACAACTTGAACGTCATAGCCATCGGGAACGTACTTGGACCATTCGTACGCGGCGAACAGGTGTGGCTGGCGTTGGGTAGCTACGCGGATAGTTTTGGAGGATGAATCACCAGCTGCGGAATCATGGCTTGGCTCTCCGGTGCTGCATCCTGACAGGCCAACGGCTCCGGTGACGGAAAGTGCCACTACAGCCATAATGGATGCGGCTTTTTTCAACATGTTCATATTCATTTTTCTTTCCTTTCCTCTCTTGTTGTCTCTTGTAGTGAAGGAAAAAATCTATTGAATTTCGTCATCTCATCGTTTCTGTAACAAAATTTACGAAATCTTGAGCAGCGGATCCCTCAAAATGCGAGAGAAGAATCCGCGAATGCACCCCTCGCACTAGATCGACAGCTTGAGAGACGTCAAAGTCAGCTGCCGCAGACAGATACAGGTAAATGACCTTTGCGGGGAGATGGAATAGTGACGAAAGCAAGCTGACGGAGTAATCGACGCTACGGCGTAGCGCCTCGTCGAGATCCTCATGCAAGCCAAGGGCCAAGAGTCTGCCATGCGCGTAGCCAAATGGTCCCTTCCGTTCGCCAAACAGCGCATCCGCTTGCTGTTGCGGAATGACGGAAAGGGTTAATGTCGCGCGAAGAGGTGCCTCTAGTGCAGTCAAAGACACTTCTCCGTCGCCTTGAGCGTAATGCGGGTCCCCCACGAAGAATTTCGCACCTTCAACCTGGATGGGTAGAAAGAGTACGCTACCTTCGGTCATGTCATTGACGTCAATATTTCCCCCGAAATCATATGGGGGAATTGAGCACAGATGTGCGTCCGTATCCGGGGCAACACCCATAATGCCGATGAAAGGATGCAAAGGGAAGCTTGGATAACTGCAGTTGTCCAACGCCTGGTCGTGGAAGTCCATGCCTTCAGGGACTAGTTGCCCGTATGCTTCGCCATGCACAGAGATTACTTTGCACAGTGTGCCGTAGTCACCTTCCAATGCGGTGTCTGTCATCACTCCACGGCCATGCCGGGTTGAGATGACTCCATACGGAGCGCGTCGTTCCAACTTTTCAACGGTAACCATGAGCAGGTCTCCGGGGTGAGCTCCGACAACTTCGATTGGTCCGGTGATTACGTGCGAACCATCCGTCATATTTCGTGTTTTGCATGCTGGGATAGCAACGGTATCGTCGAGCAATTCGCTACGATCAAGACCGTAGGCGCCGAAATAAGTGATTGGATCCGAGCCCTGATCCGGCATGATGCCTTCGTGGCTGACAGTATCTATCACGATGCTTTCACCTGATTCTATGGTCAGCACCGGCCGGTCGGAACGAGAAGGGAGAACACCCCAAAACGTGTTCTGCACGGATGCGGGAACATAGCGGTCGGACAGCCTCGCTGCCTCATCGGGCCCTAGCCCTTGCAACAGCGGTCCGAAAGCCTTCGTATCCTTCATTCCCTACACCACCTTTTGGTATGACCAATTTCATATTGAGGTAAGAATAAACTGGCGATATGTCAGTTTCCCATATGGAAATAGTCGGTTACTCACTTGTAACAAAAGGGCAACACTGACCAGACCAATCCGCTATCTGCTGAGTAGATTGGTATGTCCATTGTGCCAAAATAGCAATATGCGAACCGAGCAAGCAGATACAAACACTTCTAGAAACTCCATGCAGGCCTCAATACCGCCGCTCGCATTGGTTAGTCGAAATATCAGCGCGCAAATAGCCGACCATCTGGAGAACCTCATCATGACCGGCACTCTGGTTCCGGGAACACGGCTGCCTACCGAACGTAGCCTCGCAGAGGAATTCAAAGTATCTCGGACTTCCGTGCGCGAAGCGTTGTCCGAACTGGAATCGAAACATCTTATTGAACGGGTTCAGGGACGCGGTAGTACCATTCTGGACCCCATGTCGAACACTAGGAAACTGGCCACGATGCTGGAGGCCTCAGACATGGAGCTTCAGAATGCCACGGAATTGCGAGAATCGGTCGAACCTCACATCGCCGCCTTGGCAGCCGAACGAGCCTTACCAACTCATGTTGCGGCCTTGGAAAGTATTCTCGAAAAAGAGACCGACGAATCTCTCAGTCAAGAAAAATCGATGAAACTCGACATCCAATTCCACCTACTGCTCGCCCATGCCACTGGCAACAAACTACTGCTCACAGTGCTGCAGTTCGCCTTCAAGTGCACCGAACATGTCCGCGAACGTTCCCACCAGACCGCCACCGGCAGACGGATCTCTCATCTGGGACACCAGTTGATCTTCGAGGCGGTTACCGCACACAACACTGAGGGTGCCGAACACGCTATGAAAAGACACCTTGCCGACGTACACGACGTCAGCGCCCTTGCCAGCTGAAAAAACTTCCGCCCGCGTTCCCACGGAAAAACCTGACATGCGGCAGAATAGCAGCATAAGAGTAACGCAAAGCAGCAAGGAGCGAACCATGACCGTACCGCAACGGGTGTTGGACATCATGAATTCCGGTGAAGTGTATGCCTTCGACGATCCGGAGATCCTGCAGGCGCAGGCTGATCAGATGGAGTTGCTATACGAGTTCAACGCCAGTCGACCGAGCGAGCCGGAACATCGCCGCGCCATCGCGGAAAAACTGCTTGGCGGGTACGAGGAGGGCGCGTGGATCGAGCCGCCGTTGCATGCCAACTGGGGTTGCAACACGTATTTCGGACGTAACGCATATGCAAATTTCAATCTCACGCTTGTCGATGATGGCGAAGTACACATCGGAGAGAAGGTGATGATCGGTCCGAACGTAACCATCACCACCACCGGCCACCCGATTCGTCCGGACCTGCGCGAGCGAGCGACGCAGTATTCGCTGCCGGTCACCATCGGCCGCAACGTATGGATCGGTGCGAACGTGACCATACTGCCGGGTGTGACGATTGGCGAGAATTCAGTGATCGGCGCATGTTCGCTCGTCACCAGGGACATCCCCGCAAACGTGGTGGCGTATGGCCAACCGTGCAAGGTGGTGCGTAAAATCGGCGAACATGACGACGTCTACTATTGGCACGACCGCAAGATCAATCCGCCGTTCGACGTACTGCCGGAGTAGTCGAATCGACGTTGAGCCTACGCACATCAGGCAACCTTTACGCAACGAAATTCCTCGAATCGGAAACCGTTTCGTCATATTCGGATTTTCCCGTTAGCAATTCGGTGATAGCTCTTTTGTGTCAGTGTTTCCCGATACAAAAGAGAGGTGTTTCATGGGAGACGATACGATGATGCCGATTTCGGCGAACGTACGGGCCGTGCCACGTTCCGGTATCCGCGACGTGTTCGACCGTGTGATTGGAATCGACGACGTAATCTCACTGTGCGTAGGCGAACCCAGCAGAACGGCCGCCCCTCATGTCGTGGAGGCCGCGGCCGAAGCAGCTCGGGAGGGCAAGACTCGGTATAGCAATATCCTCGGCATTTCGGAATTTCGCAAGGCCGCGGCGGACTATTCACGCCGCGTAAAAGGGCTTGACTACAATCCGGAAACCGAAATCCAAGCCGTGGACGGTGCCACCATCGGCCTGTTTCTGGCCATCAACACAGTGGTAGCTCCCGGCGACGAAGTAATCGTGCCATCACCGTATTTCGCATCATATAAATCGTCCATCATGATGTGCGGAGGCGTAGCCATTCCCGTCGCACTGCGTCCGGAAAACGGCATGCACCTCAACGCCGCTGACATTGAGGCGGCCGTGACCGACCGAACGCGCGCCATCATCATCAACTCACCCGGCAATCCGAGTGGCGCCGTCACCACAGCCGAAGAGCTGGCACAGGTTGCCGAAGTTTGCAAGAAACACAATATTTGGGCGATTTCCGACGAAGTCTACCATTCGATCGTCTACAGCGAGGGCAAGGATGGCCGACCTGCCACCGCACCATCCATTGCGGCGGTGCCGGGTATGAAGGCGCGCACCATCGTCGTCGAGAGCCTGTCCAAAACGTACGCCATGACAGGGTGGCGCATCGGTTATCTTCTGGCACCAACATGCATCATCGAGCAGACCAGCAAAATCGCAGAAATGGTGCATTCCTCCGTCAATTCGGTATCCCAGTATGCCGGCGTGGCCGCAATGACCGGCCCGCAGGAACTGGTCGAAGACATGCGCCAGGAGTATTTCGTCAAACGCCAGATTGTCGTCGACGAGCTGGCCGGTTGTTCCAAACTCAGTCTGATCGAGCCGGAGGGCGCGTTCTACGCGTTCATCGATGTGCGAGCTACCGGCTTGGATTCCGACGATTTTTCCCGCGGACTGTTGCAGGACAAGCACGTCGCCGTGGTGCCCGGCGAGGCATTCGGCGAGGAGGGACGCGGTTTTGTGCGGTTATCGTACGCCGGCGATGCGGATGAGTTGCGTGAGGGACTGCGTCGTATGCGCGATTTTGCGGAGAGGAATCGCTGACGCCGTCAGGTGCATGCCAATCCCTCGTCGCGTTCACCCACTTTGTTGTGTATGTTTACGATTTGTATAATCGTAAACATACACAACAAAATCATACGATGAAACGGCGGCACGTTGAACGGGGATGAACTCCTAGCTATTCGAATGACCAGCCGTGCACAATGGCGCGTGAAATCAGCCCATGACAACGTCTACACTGTCAGGGGCGCATAGGCAATCCGCCGTTCGACGTACTGACGAAATAGTTGGGATACTTGTCTGAACCGTAGGTTGCACATATGTGCAACCCCTAGACTGTTCACTCCAGATACAGGCATACAGTATTCGTATCATGCGCAACCAAGGTGGTGACATATGCTCAGCGAACCAGTGAAAGCATTATTTGAGTCCAACACCAACGCCCGTCATGCCGGCGACGCAGACAGACTCGCCAAGGAGCATAAGCCGAACGGAGTGCATGTACTGACGGATCTCCCATATGGCATTCCGGACCAACTGCGCAAATTGGACCTGTACCGTCCGGAAACGCAACATGAACCTCTTCCGGTCATCATCGACTTCCATGGCGGGGGCCTCTACCATGGCGACAAACAAAATACCATGTGTCGCGATATGTATTTAGCGAAGTATGGGTTCGCCGTGGTCAATGCCAACTATCGGCTGGTCCCGCAAATTGGATTCCAAGACCAACTACACGATGCGCTTGACGCAATTATCTGGACGAACGAGCACGCGCATGACTATGGCATGGATACGAATGCTCTGTTTCTGATTGGAGATTCCGCGGCCACCCTGCTTATCTTGTACCTCACCGCCGTACTCCATTCACCGGTCGTCGCGTCACAGCTTGGCATGAAGGAAGCCTACGGAACCGCCCGCATCCTTGCCATTGCAGGATGCAGCGGCATGTATCGCTTCGAAGGAGGCGTGCATGGAACTGCGATGGGATACTATGCGGAAGGCTACTTTCCAACGCTGAAGGAACGAATTCGCATCTCCCCCTATCTTGATGTCGATCGCCTTGTAGTTGACGGCAATCTTCCGCCCTTCTATCTGCAGACCAGCACCGAGGATTACCTCGCGGACAACACTCTGGAATTCGCAAGAATCCTGCAATACCGCCATCATGATTATGAACTGCGATTACTCCCGAAAGGTCTTGACCACGCTCTCGTACACGACTTCGCGGTCAAGGAGGTCGGCCTGGAGCATAATGAGGAATCACAGCAAATCGTAAAAGAGGCGGCGACGTTCTTCAAACGGTACCGCCCAACGACCAGCTAGGAAAGGACGCAAAGGACGCCATGGAAGAACGGATTCGCTCCACCCGCTCCTCACTGGCAGTATTCGTAGGCTGCTGCGCCATGTCCTTCATCGGCTTCGCTCTCATCACCAACACTTCAGGGCTGTATTTCGACGCTATCAGCCGTGATTTACATGTGGGTCGAGCCAAGGTCAGCCTAACCGTATCGATTCGATTGATTTGCAGTGCCATCTCCATGGCCGTGTTCAGTCGCTTTTCACATCGCATTCGTTTGCGCCCCACACTTATCGGCTGCATTGGTATCTGCGCCGTGGGATTCCTGCTTTGCAGTCGGGCGTATGCCCTCTGGCAGTTCTATCTCGCATTCGCTGTGATGGGACTCGCCTATGTTATTCCGATAACGCTGATGCCACCCATTCTGCTTGCGGCATGGTTTCCCACTCATTTCGGCACGGTCCTTGGTATAACCGGCTGTTTGTCAGGATTGGGAGGAGCCATATTCAATCCTCTGATTTCGCACGTCATCGCGTCATATGGATGGCGATCGGCATATCTACTGACCGGTGTGATGCTGATGGTGCTGCTACTCCCCTGCTCCTACCTGCTTAAACCATATCCACATGGCAAGCTCGACACTGCGTCTGCACCAAACTCCAAACCTGCGCATGATACACGGACGAAGAGCGGGCATCTCATCGGCATGCTTCGTTCACCGGCGTTTCTGCTACTGTCAGCCGCCATGATTTTGTTGCAAATCGTATCCGGCATCAATCAGCATATTCCCGCGTACGGGATTTCCATCGGACTCACGCTTACACAGGCCGCTTGGGTGGTCACGGCCCGCATGATCGGAGCCAGCGTCGGCAAACTTGCCATAGGTTCGACGCTGGACCGTGTCAGACCGCAATTCGCAATCACGCTGTTTGCCGCCATCGGAACCACAGGATGGTTCAGTCTGCTTTTCGGAGCCAATCTGGAAGTTGCGATCACTGCAAGTTTTCTGGCGGGAATCGGCCAATGCCTGCTCATGATTGCACTTCCCTGGAGCATACGCCGCGTATTCCCGGGAGATGATTATGCCCGCGCGCTGTCCGTCATCAACGCCACCGGCCAGCTGACCGTAGCCATCGCTACCACAGTTCATGGATTGATTTTCGACATGACCGGCGGATATGGAGCGTCATTGACGCTCAACGTGCTGTTGTACGTGCTGGCAGCAATTGCAATCATCACGGTGGCGCACGGGCATACCCAATCCTTCCGGCATCCTAACGGTAATTAGTCCATATCCAATAACAACTCAGCCATTCCCTGATTGGTAGCGAGTGCCGACATCAGTCCACCGACCAGGCATGCGTGCAGTGCCCGCGCACGCCACGTCTCCCAAGCGACTCCAATGACCAATGGAATGTCACGAAACCGTTCGAAATCGATGCTGATGGTGCGCTCACACAGACTGGTTCGCACATGATTGCCATGCATATCGATATGATGTCCGCAAATATGCCCGACCACTCCCTTTTCCTGCAACTCCCGTGCTACTGCAGCGTCTTCGAACGAATGGAAGATTCTTCCGGAATGCCCCTGCCGAATCGCTCCCACACCGACAATGGCGATATCGGCTCGGTTACCCAAAGCCAAAGTCATGGCGATCAGTTTCTCCGAACGCACAGCCTGAGCAACTTCCGCGGATCCCATGATCAGCGGCGCAGGAAGCAACGAGTAGGCGCATCCCAGACGTTCTGCCATCATTCGGCAGATTTCCGGAGAATCAGTCAACGAGTTGGCGGAAGACAACGAACCCAGCATCTGAGTCACATGCGCACGAGGGTAGTCAAGGGGAGGCAAGGCTCTGATTGTCGCCGCCATCGGCGTCCCGGTCGATGTAACGATCAACGAATCCGGTTTGAGGTTTTCCACCAGCAGCTGCGCCGCACATTGAGGCACTAGCGTCGATGCGATGTTGTCATCGTATGAATATGCGACGCGTACCGTTTTCAATCCGTATTTGTTCCGAAGATTCTCCTCAAGGGATTGCAATCGTTGCAATGGGTGCCCGATGGTAATCTGTACGATTCCGGTTTCCCGTGCTTCGGTGAGCATGCGTGACACCGATGACCGCGAATAGCCGACCTCTCCGGCAATCTGTGATTGATTGAGTCCCTCGTCATAATACATCTGCGATACACGAATCAGCTCTTCGATATGCTGTCTGGTCTGCATTGACGCAAGCGCGGAATCTTTGAACATATGTGCATATTATCTCCAGCTCCCATACGAACATGCGCGATAAGCATACGTTTTGAGCCCATCATCAGCCGATACTCCGGTAAACCAGCAGTGTGGCGAACTGCACATATTCTCATTCACATCCCAATGCCATTTCACCCTCAAATTAGTCTATAACCGGCTCAAGGAAGAACCGGGCCCCGCGTTACCGAAGGGTGATCTTCGGGTGACGCGGAAGGAACAGAGGGAGAAAAAATACCATGTCGAAAGTATGGCAATACTTGAAGCAGCATGCGTATGGCGCACTCACCATCGTTACGGTGTTGTTGTGCATTCTGGGCAGCTGCATCGCGAATCTGGCACAGACGGATTTCGGCAACGTCACCAAAGAGAATCTGACCATCGAAACATCATCCGGCCATAGGCTCGGCGTCAACATGCTCAAGCCCAAGACCGCCACCAACGACAAGCCGGCACCCACCATCGTGTTCGCGCATGGCGGCAACGGTCTCAAGGAAAAGTGGGATCTATACCAGATCGAATGGGCACGTCGAGGCTTCGTCGTGCTCTCCTTCGATCTTTACGGACACGGCGACTCCGAGATTCTGAACAACACCGAATGGCTGGTCAACGGCCGTGGCCTGTATGACACGGTAAAGTACGCGACCACACTTCCATTCGTGGACAAGGACCAGATCGCCGTATCCGGCCAGTCCCGCGGAGGCAACACCATTCACGAGACGATCCTTCTTGACAACAAGGCCAAGAAGCAGCTGATCAAGGCCGTGCTGTACGTCAGCCGCGACGCCGTCTACAAAGACAACGAAACTCAGTCATTCGGCTATGTGCCAGGCAAGACCACTTCAGCCCAGGCCGCCTCCAAGAATAACGGCGAGTACTTTAATTATTACGGCAATCGCAATGTAGGCATCATCGCCGGCAAATTCGACCAGTACTCCTTCAAGGAGACCGACAAGACGACCGGCAAGATGCTGCCGAATCCGGACTATCTCAAGCACAATAACGCCAAATCGTTCCTGAACTTCGGTATCACGCCTGACTCTTCGACTGCCGACGGCGTCAGCGGCAAGTACTATACGAAGAAGGTCGATGGCAAGGAAGCATTCCGTGTCATCTATCTGGAAAACGGCTTCCACACTTCGCAGCTCTTCCAGTCGTCTTCTACCGCAGCTGCCATGGAGTTCATGGTCAAAGCCTTCAATGTGAACACCTCGTTGCAGTCGGGCGACCAGATCTACCAGTGGCGTATGATCGGCAGCACCATCGGTTTCATCGGCATGTTCATGTTCGCCGTGTTCTTCGCTCTGTGGCTCTCCCAGATGCCGCTCTTCAGGGGAACTTCTCGTGGCAATGCCGTCATGCGTATCGCGGAATCGCATCCGGGAACCAAGGCTTGGGCATGGGGCTGCCTTATCGTCAACACCCTGTTCACCACCGTCAGCACGTTGTTCCTGTACTACAACGGCGTCGACACCCATATCGGCACGTTCTTCAGGCAGGGGCAGGCACTGTTTGCAGGCTCCATGCTGGCGATTTCCTCTGTGTTCACCGCCATTGTCACCTACATCTGGTACCGCTGCTTCGCTAAGAAGAATGGTATGAACATCGATGAAATCGATTTGAAGACATCTGCTTTCAGCGTGTTCAAGACCATCATGCTGGCTCTCACCGTCACCGGCGGCACTCTGCTGTTGGTCTGGGGAGCGCAGTACTTCTTCAAGACGAACTTCTCGTTCCTGTACTGGGGCATCATGCCATTCGGCTCCTTCAAGATCGTGGACATGCTTAAGGTACTCCCGATCTTCCTGATTGGCTACGTGATTTCCTCCATCTTCATCAACTGCATGAACTACAACACTTCCTATGGCAAGAACAAGATCGTGAACATCCTGGTACTCGCTCTCGTCACCGCCGCCGTGCCGGCACTGGTGTCCGGCGCAGGCTGGGCCAAGTTCATGCTCACCGGTGTCAATGACCTGTTCGGTGCGGCCTACACCCGCATTCCGGACAGCATGTTCCTCACCGTATTCCTGCTGTTTATCACTCCGCTGACGGCTCGCGGCATCTATTCCAAGACCCGCAATCCGTACCTCGGTGGCATCATCAACGCGATTTTGGCCATGGTAATCACCTGCGTGAATTGCCAGGTCGTTTTCCCGGCCTGATCGCTAGATAGCACGGCATGACAAAGGGTGGTGGCTCATCGACTGAGTCACCACCCTTCTTATTTGCAAGGTATGCTACGCCTTCCAACGACATCAGGCGCGAAGCAGGCATGGAAAACCCGCCCGGAAAATCCGGGCGGGCAGGAAGGAAGGAAGGAAGAAAAGAATTCAGAACAGGGCTACTTGGCGGCCTCCTCGCTCTTGGCCGTCTCCTTGGACTCGCTTTTCGGCATGACCCAGAACTTGAGCAACGGATAGCTCACGACCACGGCAAGCAAGGTGTTGACCACGGAGGCGATGGTGCCCGCGACGCCGGCATTCATACCCCATCCCTGGCACAGACCGGTTATATAGCCCGGCAGTACAAGATTCACGACCACGATGATCACGGCGAGAATCACATACTTCCAAGCGGCGTCCCTGAAGCTGGAGTCGGACTTGAACACCCACTTCATCTGTACGAAGAAGTTCACCACCTGCGCGAGCACCTCAGCGAGCAGGAAGGTCAAAAATCCGCCCAAACCGTTGCCTTTGGTGTCGTAGTTGAAAATCAGGAAGTGGAACGGCTGCGTGAGTCCCATGCCGGAAATGAAGATAGCGGTACCGATCCACGTCACCACAAAACGAGTGATGGTGGAGACGTTCGACAACACGTTGAACAGGATGAACTCCCAGATGTTCGGATGTTCCTTGATCCACCGGCGGATCGGGCCGACCTTTTCGGCAGGCTGCATCGCGTTGTTGTCAGTCATTGTTCAGCTCCTTTGCGGTGCGCTTGTTGGCGGATTGGTTGCGGAAGTAGCCGGCGATCACGCCACCCAATCCGCGGAAAGTATGGCCGTTGGCGATTTTTACGATGGCGTCGACCATCGCCGAGTCGATTCTGCCCTGGGTCATCTTGCTCATGGCACGCGGTGGCATGTTCAGCACGAACAAGGTGTTGAGATCCGGAGAACCGGTCTTCTGCCTGATTTTTGCTTCCTGCTTGGTGAGCGTTTTGGCGATGGTGCGCGCGACGAAACCCTTGGAGCCCGCCCAAGACATGATCGGATCATTCACACCGAACGTCATCGGCTTGCCTGGGGCGATTACCTCATGACCGAACAGAACCGCCATCTCCATATCGGTCACATCCTTGACATGACCGGTCAGATAACCGCCAAGCGCAGGATTTGCCGGGGTAACCCCCATGTCGCCCACAACGGCATATGCGACGGACAGTGGCAGATGTTCGGCGTTATCGCCGACCAGCAGCGTCCATGTGCCGGATTCCGTCCGCCATACGTTGGCCGCAACGTCGAAATGACGGAAGGTGTAACGGTCGAACGGAATGGTGACCTTCTTGCTTTCATGCGCGTCAAGCCACACTTTGACGAAACCCTTGAGTTCGCGATCCGGACGCAACACGCCTCCCCGCGGTCCGCGCACGTAGAGCTGTGCAACGGTTGCACCGGCGATATCGGAATCGTTGGTGACGGTGAACGTCACACCATTATCGTCCGCGCTGAGATCGGAGAACGTGAAATCGCTGTAGCTCAGACCATAACCGAACGGGAAACGCACTGGAACATCGGCGGTCTCGTAATAGCGGTAACCGACAAACGGACCCTCGCGGTAGATTGCATCACGTCCGATCGCCGGATACCAGCCGGCGCTCGGGCAATCCCCGTATACGAGCGGCCATGTTTCGGCCAGGTGACCGGAAGGATTGACCTCGCCGGTAAGTGCACGCACGGTCGCAGAGGCTCCTGCCTGTCCGGAAAGGCCGACATACAGTACGGCGACAACGTCATCCATCCAGGGCAATTCGACCGGAGAACCGGCGACGAGCACCACCACAATCGGCTTGCCCGTTCCCTTTAGGGCGGCAATCAAGTCATTCTGCACCTGCGGAATCGCCATGGTGGAACGGTCAAGACCTTCGGATTCACTACGCTCGTCGAGACCGATCACGGCAAGCACCACATCCACACTGTCTTTGCCGGCGAGCGCGATGGCGTCTTCAATAAGTCCTCGATCAATCGCACCCTGGCGGTCATAGCCTGGTTCATAGCCGGCAAGATGCAGACCCTCTGCGTTCTTGACTTCCTCAAGAATGTTTTCTTCCCTAGTGGCGTTCACCTTGGAGGAGCCGGAGCCTTGATAGCGCGCAGTGGCGGCCATATCGCCGATGACGGCCACGCGGGTGCCCGGTTCGAGCGGAAGGGCCGCATTGTCGTTCTTGAGCAGCACGCTTGCGTTTTCGGCGACTTTGCGGGCCACTTCGTGATGTGCGACGGCAATATCGTCTTTGAGCAGGTCATCACGCCCAACGCCGACCAGTTTGGTGGCAACCGCGATTTTGGCGACTTCCGCCGCACGGGCGTTAAGATCCGCTTCGGACAGTGTTCCGGCTCTGACGGCACCTTCCAGTTCTCGCACGGAAGTGAAGCCCGGAGACGGCATTTCCAGCGACCCACCGGCCTTGACTGCTGCGACCGCGGAGTTGGAACCGCCCCAGTCGGAAACGACCATACCGTCGAATCCCCATTCGTCGCGTAGAATCTCCTGTAGCAGATGCTTGTTTTCGTGCGCATAGACGCCGTTGATCTCGTTGTAGGAGGTCATGATGGTCATCGGCCTGGCTTCGCGCACTGCGATTTCGAAGCCGGTCAGGTACAGTTCACGCATGGTACGCTCGTCGATTACGGAATTGCTGGCCTGGCGGCGGAGTTCCTGACTATTGACGGCGAAGTGCTTCGGGCATGCGGAAACGCCGTTACTTTGGATGCCTCGAATCAGGCCCGCCGCCATACGACCGGCGACGACCGGATCTTCGGAGTAATACTCGAAATTACGACCGCACAACGGGTTGCGTTTAATGTTCATGCCCGGACCGAGCAGTACGTTTACGTCAAGATCGTGCGCTTCCTTGCCGAGCGCTTCGCCCATTTCCTCGGCGAGTGCCGGATCCCAGGAATTGGCCACGGTGCCAGCGGTCGGGAAGCAGGTGGCCGGCTTGGATGCCCCGATGCCGAGATGATCGCCTTCGCCGAGTTGTCGACGTACACCGTGAGGGCCATCGCTCATTACAAAGCTGGGGATGCCGGCCCTGCTGTTGCCTCGTGAATCCCATTCCGACCCACCGGAAAGCATCGCAGCCTTTTCGACAACCGAAAGTTCTTCGAGTTCCATTGGTTCTCCCTTGCACTAACTCGTACGCAAACCGCCTGGCTCTCTCCCGAGCCATGCCGCTCTTCGCGAATCCTTTCTGCTGCACCGCATACGAAATCCGCCGCTAGTTTGATTGAACCAGCCGCCGGCAGCCTGCGAAGCCCGTATTACACAACCTGTCGTTTTACCCGCACAATCAGTCTGCGGACTGCACCCATTGCCCTGGAACGCCGTTGTCGAGGACGTGCCTTTCACGTGCAATCACAAAGGCGACGCCCACGTTTGTCGTGAAGCGTCGCCATGGGGCAGTTGGTTGTAAGTCTTGGCTAGGGGGATGGCGATGGCTACTTGGCCGCTGCCGCCTTACGTCGGCTGAGGAAACGCTTGATAGCAAGTGTTTCGAGACCTACCAGAGTGACGCCCAGCACCACGTCGACCACGATCATGGTCACCTTCCAACCCGGCATCGGATCGGCTGGCTCGCCGTCCGCGTAGCGCCAGCTGTTGACCGCCGTGTAGAGGATGTTGTGCGTAGCCGCACGCATGGCCTTAACGGAGGTGGCGCTGTGGTCGGTGATGTGATTGGTGGTTTCGGTGGTGGCCAGCATTGCGTCGGTGCCGCCACGGATCGCCTGATCGGCTGTCTGATAGGAGTAGTTGGAGCCGGAGAAGTAGTCGGTTTCCACGAAGCCCCTGAAACCCCACTCGCCGCGTAGGACGGTCTGGTTGAGTCCGGTGTGGGCGCTGGAATATGTGTTGCCGATGTAGTTGAACGATCCCATCACGGCCTGGGCGTCGCCGTCGGCCTTGATTACGGTTTCGAACGGCTTCAGGTACAGTTCGCGGATGGACTGCTCGTTGGCCCAAGTGCATAGCTGGCCGTTGCGTTGGGTTTCCTGCTCGTTCAGCGCGAAGTGCTTGATGAACGCGTATACGCCACGGTCGGCGGCACCGAGCACCTGCTCGCCGGACAGGTCGCCCGACAGGGTCGGATCCTCGGAGAAGTATTCGAAGTTGCGGCCTGCAAACGGTGAGCGATGCAGGTTCACGGATGGCGCATACCAACCGGAGACTTGCATTTCGTGAGCCATGTCGCCGATGGTTTCACCATATTCACGGGCCAGGTCCTTGTTCCAGGAGCAGGCAAGCACGATATTGGACGGCAGGCCGATGGAGCTCACGCCGGTGAAGTTGTCCTTCAGGGCTGCCGGACCATCCACATCGGACAGACGCACCTTGCCGATCGACTTGATGGCCGCATTCTGATAGCCAGCGTTGGCGATGAGGTTGTCCATGTCATCGAAGGTGAGCTGATCGAGCAACCGGTCCCACTTGGCGTCGTTGTAGTCGACGCCACGCAAGTCGACAAGTCGCAGACCGTTCCTTGCACCGGTAGTTGGCATGTCGTCGGAGTCATTGTCGAACTTGGTCGGATCGTAGTTGCCGACATTGTAGAAGGTGGACTTATCCTTATCCGACATGGAGTAGTTGACCGGGCCTGCCAGCGCCTCCTTCGCGTTGGCGAAGTGGTCGGCGCGGCTCAGATAGTTGAGCCCGCCGTTCGCATCGTCGAACACGTTGGTGGCTACGATGGCATCGCCGTTGTGAGTGTTGTCTTCGCTGTTGTAGGTGATGGTCGAAGCCACGTTCACGGTCTTTTCGTCAACGATGCTGTGCGAGTCGGTACGTACGGAGATTCGGTAATCTCCTGATTCCAGCACATAGGATTTGGCGTTCCGGTAATCGTATGACGCCATATCGTCATCGTCGAATTCGATGGAGACGGTTTCGGATTCACCAGGTTCGAGTTCCTTGGTTTTTTCGAAGGAAACCAGGTTCGCGCTGGCTTTTTCGATGCCGCCATTAGTGTATGGAGGATTGTAGTAGACTTCAACCACGTCTTTGCCGGCAACATCACCGGTATTGGTGACCGTCACATCGAAACTGATCGTGCCGGATTCCGCATCGTACGCGACGCTCCCCATCTTCTCATCAAAGCTGGTGTAGCTCAGCCCGTAGCCAAACGGATACTGTACCACGGAATCGTAGTCGATCAGGCCTTCGTCCGCTGCGGTCTCGTAGTACCGGTAGCCGACATAGATGCCTTCGTTGTAATTCACGAAGTGCGGAAAACGCACGCCGCGAGCGGAATCGACCTCGAATTCCTTGACATTGTCATATTCGAAATTGCCGAAGTTGTTCCACGTCGGATTGGCGGTCAGGTCGGTCAGGAACGTGTCCGCGGTACGTCCGGATGGATTGGTCTTGCCGGCAAGCACTTCACCGAGTGCCTCGAATCCGGCCTGTCCCGGATGCGGCACCCAAAGCACGGACTTGATTTGCGGATAGTCCTTCGCGAAGTTCAACTCGAAGGCGTTGGCCCCGTTGTATACCAGCACAACCTTCTCGAAGTTCTTCGTAACCAAGTCGATCATGTCTTTCTCGGACTGACTGAGTTCCAGATAATGCGTACCCTTTGGAAAGTCCTCGTAATCCTTGGAATTGTCGTTGTAGGTTACGCCATCGGCCTTCATATCGGTCGGCAGGTCGAGCCCTTCGCCTCCCACACGTCCGATAACTACCATTGCGGTGTCGGAGAAGTTCTTCGCATTGCCGATGAGTTCGTCGGCATAGGTGCCAGCCGCCGGTTCGGGGAGGGTCCAGTCGGCTGAGGTCACGGCGATGACGCCGCGGGTGGTGGAATAGTCGGTATAGAACTTGGTCAGTTCTTCGTTGGTCTTGAAGCCGGCATCATGCAGACCATCAAGCAACGTCGTGGTGTCATAGGCGTCGGACAGCGCACCGGAACCCGTACCACCATAGATCGGGTTGGTGGACGCCCAGCCGAATACATTGATGTTGCCGGCATCGTTCATCGGCAGCATGCCGTCATTGTTCTGCAGTAGGGTGATGCCCTCTCGTTCGATGTCTACGGCGAGCTTGTTGGTTTTGTCGATGGTTTCCTGCGTCAGCTCATGCTTGGTAGCGGTGGCCATGGTCAACATGTTGTTAAGCGGACCGGTCAGGGCCATGGAGATCGATACGATTGCCGCAGTCGCTACAACGACCCAGCTGGTCGAACGCACCAGCTTACGCATGCCTTGATTCGTTACGGTTTTCTTGTTGATCGCGATGGTCACGATGATGCCGAGCATCAGCGCCACGGCAACAGCTATGAGTTGCGGTGTGATGGATTGAATTACCGCGATGACGTCATCCATGTTGATTTCCAGCATGGCGATTCCTTCCTAGGTTTCTCTGTTCCCACGCCTTCCGCCACAGTGCGGACGGCTTGATGGCTCCATTGTCTGGAAAATGGAAATCGCAAACCAATTTGAAAATCATACGAATCATCATGCAAAAATCAGATACATTTTCTCGCAAGTCCATCTAACTCAATATTTTCAAGCGTTGCCAGCTTTTCTTGATCGGCCACGGTTCAGGCATTTCAACAAAAAGCCCGGATAACCTGTCGTTATCCGGGCATAATCTGCAATGCTTCTTAAGCTTCCTCATGCAGTCATCTCATCCCATACGCACCAAACCGCGTATGAGATCAGCGGACAGATCACCGCCGAAGTAATCACATCGGTCGGAAAATGCAAGCCGAGAAGGAGTCGCGAGCAGGCGACCACGAAAACAAGCGCTACGGCACCGATTGCCGATCTGCGATGGAACACTCTCACTCGATCCCATTCAGCGTCTGAGAAGCGTTTACAGGCCCAATTGCGTACTGTCAGAATCATCATGACGGATACGATGACCGCCGCGGCCGTATGTCCACTTGGAAAGCTGGGATCGCCCGGCAATAGGCCTGATCCGATAGAGGTCACGGGACGAGGTCTTTCGACAACCCACTTGATGCCGGTCACATACAGTATTGGCGTGGCCGATACCACGATGTCTCTGATGACGATTCTTTTGTTGCCAATGATGCGCATATCGATGGCCGCCAGAATGACCAACAACATGATGCACCCTATGGTGGAAAACATGTACGCCAGTACCGTCGAGCAATCATGTAAATATTCCGGCCATGTGGACAGTGCCTGCAGCACGCGTGTCTCACGCGTGGTTACGATTGCCGAATTCCGCAGTGTAATGCCGATCATCGGTACGAGGCTACACAGTATGGCCGTTGCGATCACTACAGCGGCGGTCCTATTCTTCGTATGCATACCACGAATGGTAACCGCGTATCTGCCCTCCGTTTACCTTGGATGGCGGATTCCACCAATTCTCCCACGCCAATGTAGCAGGGGTGCCTGTTGGTGGTGGATACGAAAAATCCCCGACCGGGCGAAAGCCCGCCGGGGATTCAACAAGAACGTTTGCGGCGGCGTGTTACTCTCCCACACCCTGCCGGGTGCAGTACCATCACCGTGCCAGGCCTTAG
>OFLS01000103.1_pt1 | contig 53340 bp, 43 predicted proteins | sample 1540891 | NCBI WGS metagenome assembly OFLS01 (sample SAMEA4413038, study PRJEB24355) | metagenome | biome: human; feature: gut; material: faeces | place: United Kingdom | collected 2010
TGATTTTTTTGGTATAACCTAAGAACGCCTACCCGCATAGCGGGTAGTTTATTGTTTCGTTCGCAAGCGAACTCAACTGACTAAAGTCATCAATTAAACAAAATCAGAGAATGATTCTCTGGTTTTTTTGATTTATTCATTTAAAAATTCATCAATACATTCAGCTATTTCAACTGGCTTTTCAGCGTGAAAATCGTGTGATGTATTTGGGATAAATAATGATTTTATATTTTCTTGATTATTATTTTTCTCTACCTTGTTTTTCTTATATTTATATAAATCATCTGGTGTATCGGCTAATAATAACAGCGTTTTTACTTTTATATCCATATCAAAAATATCCTTATCTTCTTTGAACTTTATATAAAGTAAATTAGAAATTGTGTCAGCATTCATCTCAAGACTATTTTCTTTTATATACCTTCTACTGAATTCAACTTCTTTTTCAACTGTTGTTTTCGTGTAATCATTCGTAATTATTGCACCATCTAAAATAATTAGTTTATCTGGTTTTATCCTTTCAATATTTCTAACCAATAAATCTGCACCTAGTGAATATCCAATAACTATAGAATTTTTTGGTATCTGAGTTTCTATCCATTTTTCAAAATCTTCTTCGTTTTCTACCTTCACATCTATATTCGAAGATTGTCCAGGTAAATTGATATATTCAATGGTATAATTGAATTTATTTAACTCTTTTTCAAGCTCACTTACGTTTGATTTATCACATCCTAAACCTGATAGCATATATATTTTTTTCGTTACTTCACTTTTATAATTCATAATATACTCTAGAATCCCCAAAAATTATTCTATTATCCACGTAATTATCACAGTATCTGACTTTTCCCTTTACACGAATAGTTCTTTCCATAATAATCTCCTTTTGCTGATAAATTTTTCGTTAGATATAAGATCCAGTAATAATTTCATATATTATATCCTATCTTCTTAATCATTATTATACCAAAATGAGTTGGTAAATTCAGTATTATAGGTTTGATTTTCTGCATAAAAATAAATCGAAAGTTTGGTTTTTCTCGCTCTGATTTTAAAAATTAATTTTGTTTTATGAAAAAATCGGACTTGAATTATCAAATCCGATCTGTAATGTTCTATTTATCTTTTTTATTCATTGTGCAGCAGTCCAATCTTTCTTCACCGAAAGTATTTTTATTTTCGTTGCTCAATTTTTTTAAAAATTCTTCAAAATTTTTCTTTATTTTGCTAAAAATTTTCATTTGATCACTACCTTTTTAGTTTCAAGTTCAATTTTTCTACACTTATATTGTACATCTATTGAGTTTCGTTTTCAAATTTCAAAAAAATTTGACGTGATTGGAAGTTTAAATTATAATAGTAGTAGTTAAAGTTCATATTTTGTATTTGAACTTCTAATTTCATTTATGGAGGAAATCAATGAGCTTTGGTGCTAAATTAAAACAACTCAGAGAAGACAGAGGTCTTACGCAGACGGAACTTGCGGACAAGCTTGGCGTGACTTTGAAGACTATAAGCAACTACGAAACGAAGGGCACTCGCCCACGCACGCAAGATATGTACAAGAAAATTGCGGAATTTTTCAATGTCGACATCAATTTTTTGTTGACTGTCGAGGATAATTTCGTGCTGGATTCTGCTAAAAAATTTGGCTATTCTGGTAAGAAGGATGCTGAGAATTTGGTGGATAATTTGTCGAGGCTTTTCGCTGGAGGTTCTCTTCCTGAAGAAGACAAGGACAAACTTTTCAATGCGATTACTGAGGCGTATTATGAAGCCAAGTTGGAGAACAAAAAATACGGAAAAAGCAAGAATAAAAGGTAGTTTATGTACAATAGATGGATATATGATAAGGTAAATAATTTGGTTGAAAAATACCACACCAGAAATCCCGAGGAGCTTTTGGATTTGTTGGGAATTAAGCTTCATTATATCGATAGTCCGTCCAAACTTTTGGGTGTGTATCAGGTAATTCTTCGAAACAGGGTTATTTTGATTGCGAATAACATCGGAAGTTTGAAAAAAATCGTACTGGCTCACGAGATTGCCCACGACCAACTCCACAGGAAATACTGCATTGATGGTCACGCTTTTCATGAGAACAAGGTGTTCAATCCTACGGATGTTTTTGAAAATGAGGCGAATATTTTCGCGGCTCATCTTTTGATTTCTGATGAAGATTTGATTAAAACTATGCGCGAGTACACCGACGACAAGACTACGGCATACAAGCTGGGTGTGGATATTAATTTGTTGAATTTGAAAATATCTGAAATGGTGAAGCTGAACAAGTTTCCTTCTGATATTGGCTATATTGAAAATCCAAAATCTACTTTTTTGGAAGATTACAGTCCGTTGGATGACGAGTAAGGAGGTTGTTATGGGACTTATAGATTACTCTTTGGAGCCAAAATCTGATATTGCTTTTGTGGATATCAAAAGTTTTTACGCGAGTGTTGAATGCGTCAAGAGAAATCTGAATCCCTTGACAACTTCTCTCTGCGTTATGAGTAATTCCGACAATGCGAGTGGATTAATTCTTGCAAGTTCTCCCACTTTCAAGAAAGTTTTTGGAAAGAAGAATGTCAGCAGGGCTTTTGATTTGCCTTTTCATATCCATGATAGGAAGTTTAACTTCCAATTAGCTCTCAGACAGAATTTACCAATAACTGATTCATATATCAATTACATCGAAACGCGGGCGAAAAACACCGTCATCGTTCCTCCAAGAATGGCCTTGTACATTGAAGAAAATTTGAAAATCCAGAAGATTTTTATGAATTACGCAGCGAAAGACTAGATTCTTCCCTATTCTATTGATGAGGGGTTTATCGATTTGACTACTAGTTTAAATTATTTCGTTCCCGACACAACAATCTCGCGTAAGGACAAATTGGATTTGATATCTTCTAGAATCCAAAACGAAATCAGAAACAAAACTGGTTTGTACTCTACAGTTGGAATGAATAATTCCAATCCTCTGTTGGCTAAGCTTGCGCTGGACAATGAAGCGAAGAAAACTGTGAATATGAGGGCAAATTGGTCTTATGAGGATGTTGAAGAAAAAGTGTGAAATATTCCAGATTTGACAGACTTCTGGGGAATCGGCGAAAGAACGAAACGAAGGCTTAATAAATTGTGTATTTTTTCAGTGAAAGATCTCGCAAATTCCAACCCTGATATTTTGAAAAGAGAATTTGGGATAATGGGTGTGCAGTTGTGGTTTCACGCGAATGGTGTCGATGAATCCAAGGTCACACAACCTTATAAAGGAAAATCCAAGGGACTGGGCAATTCACAAGTTCTTCCCAGAGATTACTCCAAGAAAAGTGAAATCGAAATAGTTCTCAAAGAAAGCGCAGAACAAGTTGCTATAAGAATTAGAAGAATCAGAAAGAAAGCGACTGTGGTTTCAATTTATGTTGGATATTCCTACAAAGAAAACAAAAGATCCATCCATGCTCAAAAAACCATTTCCCCTTTCCAATCAACAGCAGAGCTAACAGCTCATGTTATGGATTTGTTTCACAATAAATATCAGGTAGGATCTGTGAGAAGACTTGGCGTAAGTTATGAAAATTTGGTGGACGAAGCGTGCATATCATTTTCACTTTTCGAAGACATTGAGAAAATAGAAAAACAGAAAAATTTGGAATCTGCAATCGATGAAATCAGAGACAAATACGGATTCACTTCCATTCAAAAAGCGACATCTCTTATGGAAGGATCACGTGTTATCGAACGAAGCAAACTAATTGGAGGACACTGCGGCGGAATGGATGGGATTTTTCCTGTCAGAACACACAACAGCACTACATTCGATGACTGAAAATGTGAGCGGTCAATCGTTGGGTGCGAGTAGTTTGCTTTTACTAATAAGCCAAGCTTTTTTGAATGATTTCACAGTTGAAATCTTCATCCACAATAACAAATCATACGTCGGTACAATCTACGATTTTTTCGAAGACAAGATATATTTTGAAAGCGACGGTCAAATGATAGAGATAAAATTTAGTGAGATTTTGAACATTAATTTGATGGAGTAATTATGAACACATTACACAAAAACACATTTCAATTCGATTATTTTTCGGACAATTTCATAGCTTTTGAAAAGGACTTTTACAAATACGCAAACATAAACGTACCGCTTACGTTTCTGACAGACGACATTTTGGAACACATGGTGACTACGAAAAGTGATTATTTTAGGATAAATGCGAAAAACTGCAAAGATAATCGCGACCATTATTTTATCTTCAGGAAAAATTTCGTAAAAGAAAACAAATCCATAATTCTTTTTGAATACGTCGGTCACAAAACGCAATTGGAGCTTAAAGATTTGTAGAATAATTGTTAAATTTGCACGTAATGTTTTATGAATTTATAAATTTTTCAAAAAAAGCTTGACAATATTTTTTTACGAATGTATAATGATTAAAAATCAAACCTTCGGAAAAGAAGAGTAGTCATAAATAGATTTTACAGAGAAGCTCTATTTGGTGAGAGGAGCAAATTGATGTTATGGTGAACATGGTCTTTGAGGGGACAGTTCGATATTAGGACTGTACGGCGACTTCCGTTATCATGAGTTAGAGCTTGATGGAGCTTGAAGTGGTGTATTTTTACATACACAAAAAAGGTGGTACCGCGGATATTTCGCCCTTTCTATTAGAAATAATAGAAAGGGCTTTTTTTATTACAAAAATTAGGAGGAGATTATGATTGAGATAACTTTTAGAGGAAGAGGTGGACAAGGTGCATTCACCGCATCGAAAATAATTGGAAACGCGTGTGTAAAACAAGACAACTTGTATTCATTGGCTTTTCCAACATTTGGTCCAGAAAGAAGGGGTGCTCCTGTGAGTGCTTTTACAAAAATTGATACGAAAAAAATCGAAGACAGAACGCAAGTACAAAACCCAGATTATTTGGTTATACTCGACGAATCGCTGTTCGATGTAAATGAATTAAAAAATCTTACAAATTGCACAGTGTTCATCAATTCTTCAAAAAAATTTGAAGAAAAAAATGTGATTTCTGTCGATGCGACCAAAATCGCACTGGATATTTTACATAAGCCGATTACAAATACTGCAATGATTGGGGCGTTGTTCTCCAAATTCGATGTAATCGACAAACAGAGCATTGTAGAAAGTTTCAAAGATAATTTGTCGCCATCAGTTGTGGACAAAAACGTGAAATTATTCGAAGAAGTTTTGAAAGAGGTGAATGAAAATGAAAAGACCAGAGCTTAGACAGTTCAATGGATTTGAAAAAATAGAAGATTATCCTTTGGGAACATATTACGAAGCGGGTTTCCTCACAGTTACCAACGATTCGTACAGGAGTTTTGATTATTTCGTTGACAAGGACAAATGCAAAAACTGCTTGGAATGTTACTTGTATTGTCCAGATGGAACGATTGAAAAACAAGACGGATATGTCAGTATTAACCAAGATTTTTGCAAAGGTTGTGGAATTTGCCAGAAGATTTGCAATTTCAATGCGATAGAAAGGAAGGCCAAATGAGAAGATTTTTATCGGGAAACGAAGCTGTAGCAGAAGGAGTTAGATTATCGAAACCGAACGTGATTTCGGCGTATCCTATCACTCCACAAACTACAGTGGTTGAAAAATTATCGGAAATAGTAGAACAAAAACAGCTCGATGCGAGATTTATTCACGTAGAAAGCGAACACTCTGCTCTATCTTGTGCAATCGGCGCAAGTGCAATCGGTGCGAGGACTTTCACAGCGACAAGTTCTCAAGGATTGTTGTACATGGCGGAATGTCTTCCCTATGCAGCTGGCGGTAAATTTCCTATCGTGATGGTGAACGCGAATCGTTCAACTGCACTTCCTTGGAACATTTTCGGAGACCAACGTGATTCATTATCGCAACTTGATAGCGGATGGATTCAAGTCTACGTGGAAGATGCGCAAGAAGCTTTGGACACAGTGATTAAAGCTTATTACATAGCTGAGCACAAGAAAATCTCCACTCCAGTGATGATTAACTTGGATGGATTCGACCTCACACACACTTACGAACCTGTTGATGTTCCAGAAAGCTGTGATGTGGATGAATTCTTACCGAAATTTGAAACTGAAAACAAATTCGATGTCGATCATCCGAGAAATTTGGGATTTTCAGTTGGGCCAAGTGATAATTTGGAATGGAAAATCAGAGAAAACAAATCCGTTGTGGATTCGTTGGAAATAATAGAAGAATCCAGAGCGAAATTCAAAAAGATTTTCAACAGAGACCACGGTGGTGTGATTGATTCCTACAAAGTTGAAGATGCAGATTACGTTTTGATTTCTATCGGATCGATATCGGGATTAATCAGAAGTGTAGTCGATGAATTAAGAGAACAAGGAGAAAAAGTCGGATATTTAAAACTAAGATACATCAGACCTTTTCCAACAGAAAAATTAAGAAGTAAACTTCAAAACACGAAAAGAATTGGAGTTTTGGAAAAAGATATTTCATTCGGACATTTCGGAACAGTCTACACTAATGTAAAATCAGTCACAGACATCGATTCACAAAACTTCGTGGGAGGACTTGGAGGACGTAACATCACACGAGATAACATCAAGGAGATTTTCCAAAAACTTAAACAAAACGGCGAAGAACTTAATTTTATAGGAGCGAAGTGCAATGAGTAACATAAACAAACGAACAATTACACAAGACGAATATTTTTACGGACACAAAGCCTGTTCTGGTTGTGGAGCTGCCCTTGCAGTTAGAATCGCTTTGAAAGTTCTTGGAGACAGAGCAATATCTGTTCTTCCGGCAGGTTGCATGTCAGCGGTTGGATTTAATTTCCCGCAATTAGCTTTCAAGAACAACTCGATTATTTCGACGTTTGCAGGAACGGGATCCATGCTTTCAGGAATTTACGAAGGGGCTAAGGCTTTGGGGATTGAAGGTTTACAAATTGTTGGATTTGCAGGAGACGGCGCTACGGCAGACATTGGATTTCAAACATTATCCGCTGCTATCGACCGCGGTGACGATGTAATCTACATTTGCTACGACAACGAAGCCTACATGAACACAGGAATTCAAAAATCGTCCTTGACACCATTTGGCTCATCGACAACTACAACCCCTGCAGGAAAAAACATCCACGGAAACACTCGCAACAAGAAGAATATTTTCGATATAATCGCGGCCCACGACATATCTTACGCAGCCACTGCATCTGTCGGCTATATTCAAGATTACATCGACAAAGTTGAAAAAGCATCCAAAATCCGTGGAACGAAATACATTCACGTACTGTCGCCTTGTCCAGTCGGTTGGGGCACAAATACAGACGATACAATTGATTTGGCAAAGGAAATCGTGGACAATTGCATGTTCCCATTAGAAGAATACGAAAACGGAAGATATTCCATCAAAGAAATCAAAAACAGAAAAACAGTTCACGATTACATCAGAAAACAACGAAGATACAAACATTTAACAGATGAAGAAATAGATTTGATAGAAGAAAACACAATCAAAAATTACGAAAACAAACTAAGGAGGAGCTATCATGATTAGAAACAACATCAAAGAAGTTACAAAAGAAAAATTAGAAAGTTTAAGAACATCAAAATACTGGGAAGAAGATTTGGAAACATTGAGCCGTGAAGAAATCGAAAAACTACAATTACACGAATTGAAAAACATATTAATCCACGCTTACGAAAACTCCGAATACTACAGAAAAAGTTTCGACGAAAATTTGTTAGATCCATACGAATTTTCATCACTTGAAGAACTTGCAAACTATCCATTTGTCAACAAAAAAACAGAACGTGACACACAACACAAAGGAAGCTTTCTTGGACAAATGGCTTGTACAAGCGAAGACGACGTAGTGTTCATCTCTGCATCTTCAGGATCTACAGGAGTTCCTACGATTTCTCCATTCACACAACAAGACCTAGACGAATTCCAAAACGTAGAATCCAGATTTTTCTACCAAATTGGAATGAGAAAAAGCGACAGATACGTTCACGCACTCAACTTCTCGCTATTTGTCGGAGGTCCTGATGTAATTGGAGCACAAAATGTCGGCGCACTTTGTATTTGGGCAGGAACTATTCCATCTGAAAAATTGTTGAACATCATTGTAAATTACAAGCCAACTATAATTTGGACTACTCCTTCTTATGCGTGGTATTTGGGTGAAACTGCTAAGAAACACGGCTACGATCCAAAAGAATTATCGTTGAAGAAAATCATCGTCGCAGGAGAACCTGGCGGATCAATCAACGCCACAAGAGAAAAAATCGAAGAATTGTGGGACGCTGATTTGTATGATTTCTACGGATTAAGTGACATATTCGGAGCTTGTGCTGCAATGTGTGAAGAAAAGGATGGGCTTCACATCGCTGAGGATCAAATCTTAGTTGAAGTTATCGATCCTGAAACTGGAAAAGTTCTACCAGAAGGAGAAGTCGGAGAATTAGTCTTCACTTCTTTGAGAAAACAAGCAAGACCAATGATTAGATTTAGAACTGGAGACATCGGCTATGTAAACAAAGAAAGATGCAAATGCGGCAGAACATCTACAAGGATTTACATAATCGGAAGATTAGACGACATGTTCATAGTATCTGGAGTGAACGTATTTCCTTCAGATGTGGAACATGCAATCAGACAAGTCGAAGGAATCACTGGCGAATACAGAATCAGAATCTTCGACAAAAACCTCAGCACAGCCTATTCTGTTGAAGTCGAAAAGAACGACGACATCACAGATGTAGAAGCTTTGAGAGAAAATATATGGAAAGTTTTGAAAGTTAGACTTGGCGTGAAACCTCAAGAAATCATCATACACGAAGATGGATATCTTCCAAGACAAACTCACAAAGCAAACAGAGTTATAGACGAAAGAAAATAAAATGAAAAATTTATCAAATAGAGCGACAAGTTTCACCGAATCTGTCATCAGAAAAATGACACTTGTCGCCAACAAATACAATTCAATCAATTTGGCGCAAGGATTCCCTGAATTTGATCCGCCAATTGAAATATTAAACAGATTACAAGAAATTTCTCTGACAGGCCCACACCAATATTCCATAACTTGTGGGGCAAAAAATTTGAGAGAAGCCATCGCAAATAAACACGAAAAACTCACAGGAAACACCACTAACCCTGAAGAAAACGTCGTTGTTACATGCGGTGGTACAGAGGCGATGATGGCGAGCATGATGGCAATCACCAATCCTGGCGACAAAGTTATCATATTCTCTCCATTTTATGAAAACTACAAAGCCGATGCGATTTTGTCCGGAGCAGATCCAATATTTGTAAAATTGAACCCTCCAAATTTTGATTTTGACATAGACGAATTGGAAAATGCATTCAAACAAAATCCCAAAGCCATCATCCTCTGCAATCCCTCTAACCCATCTGGAAAAGTGTTCACCAGAGAAGAATTACAAATAATAGCAGATTTTGCAGAAAAATACGACACATACGTCGTGACAGATGAAGTGTACGAACACATAGTCTACAAACCATACGTGCACACATATTTTGCGTCATTACCAAAAATGAAAGACAGAACCATCACCACGACATCTCTCTCCAAAACATACTCCATAACAGGTTGGAGACTTGGCTACACCATTGCGAATAAAGAAATCACACAAGCAATAAAATCAGTGCACGATTTTCTTACAGTCGGAGCAGCCGCCCCACTACAAGAAGCAGCGATTGTTGGACTTAATTTCGGTGATGATTATTACGAACAGCTGCAAGAAAAATACACTCACAAAAGGGATATCTTCCTCAATGGATTAAAAGAAATTGGACTAGACTTCTATTCTCCACAAGGAACGTATTTCGTGATGGTCGACATAGCCAAGTTCAACCGCAAATCAGACTATGATTTCTGCGTAGAATTGTCACAAAAAATCGGCGTAACACCAGTCCCTGGTTCATCGTTCTTCAAAGACGATAACAACGATTACGTGAGATTTCATTTCGCCAAAAACGATGGCACATTGATTGAGGCCATCAATCGCCTCTGAAAAATCAACGATTTGTTGATTGACTAACATAAATCTACCTAATTTCAAATAAATACTCCTAAACAATGACCGCGACATTAGTTGCGGTTTTGCTATGTTGTAAAATCTAAAGTAGTTTCAAGATGATAGAACACAAAAACTCGTAAACCGCTCATCTGTCTACAAAAATTGATAAATTCAGCGCTCATGAATCTAAAATTGTGAACTCGCCTTCGGCTCAAACAGCACAATTTTTTACGATTCACTTCGCTTGAATTTAGAACAATTTTTTCCGAATGATTCGCTTGTTTACGATGTTTTTGGTTTGTTTCAAGGCGAATCTCCGTTTTACAAGGACAGGCGAAAGTAGAAAACCAGTTTGCACGAATATCTAGACTACGAAAATTTGTGATTTCTAAATCTCAAAATCCTAAAATTTGAAGCACGCTTCGCTTACGCGGTCAAATTTTGGACGGATTTTTTCGATTGAATTTTGCACAATTTTTTCCAGATGACTCATTTAGCTACAATCTTTTTTGTTTGTTTCAATGCACAATTAACAAAGTTGGTAATCTGCTTTTATTTCACTGAAATACAAAATCTTTAAACATCTTCATTTCACAGGGACGGAAGACACAAAAACCCTTATGCACAAGACAACAAAATCGTCGATTTCTATGCATAAGGGTTTGTTTATCACTGTATTACTCTGTGATTTATTTTGTCAAAAACTAAAGTCTTTCAAGAAGTGATTTCACAAATTCGTAAGTTCTTTGTGTAGATTCAATTGAAAGTCTTTCCTTTGGACTGTGAACGTCTTTCATAGTAGGTCCTATGGAGATCATTTCCATGTCTGGGAAAGTGTCGATGAATACTGCTGGTTCCAATGCTGCGTGGACTACTTCCACCTTCATTTCTTTTCCAAACAAATCTTTGTAAGTTTCAAGCGCCAAGTTTCTCAATTCAGAATCTTTTGCGAATGCCCATGGTTTGTAATAATCTTCCTTCTTAACTTCAAATCCGTATTTTTCATAAACTTTTGACACATCTTCAGTGTGTGCATCAAAAGTTTCTGGGTTTGAACTTCTAAGAGAAATAGTAACCTTCAACATATCATCTTTTATTTCGAAAATTGCCAAGTTGTTGGAACATTCAACGATATCTGGGTATTCCTTCATCATGCTGTACACTCCGTGAGGAACATCTTCTATGAAAGATAAGATATCTTTTTTGTCATTTTCATCCAAAACTTTTTCTGCGTTATCGCATTTTTCGATTTTAACTCTCATGTCCTTATCCAACGGATATTTTGCAATCAAATCAGAAAAATCAACATCGTAATCGTCTTCGTTAGAGCTGAACACAACCTTCGCATCTCTTGGAATAGCGTTGTGTTTTGTTCCACCTTCGATGCTAACAAGTGCTACAGGAGATTTTTCTTCGATTAACTTCAAAGCTTCACGTGCAAATTTGATGGAGTTACCTCTTTGTTGGTGAATTTCCATTCCTGAGTGACCACCAAGCATGTTGTTAATATTCATAACAAAAGTGTTTTTCCTTTTATTGTTCACGTAATTTAGTTTTTTCGTACCAATTATATTGTGTCCACCAGAACAACCAGACAACAAAATTCCTTCAACTTCGGCGTCAATATTCAAAAGTTTTCTACCTTTGATATTTTCTCTCTTCAAAGCTCTCGCACCGACCATTGTAGTTTCTTCATTAGTTGTAACCAACAACTCAAGCGCTGGATGCTTAGCTTCCTTGTCTTCCATAATCGCAAGTCCAATCGCACTTGCAATACCATCATCTGCCCCCAAAGTAGTGCCTTCTGTTTTAACCCAGTCACCATCTACAACTAGTGGAATAGGATCTGTCAAAAAGTCGTGATCAACGCCGTCTGCTTTTTCTGCAACCATATCCATGTGACCTTGAATTACAACTGAAGGATGATCCACATAATCTGGATGAGCTGGTTTTCTGATTATAATGTTGTTGCTTTCGTCTTGAATAGTTTCAAGTCCCAAATCTTTTCCAGTCTTGTATAAGAAATCACTCACTGCTTGTTCATTTCCAGATTCTCTAGGAATTTTAGTCAATTCTTCAAAATAATGAAACACTCTTTCTGGTTTTAAATTTTCTAACATATTTTCTCCTTTTCTGTTCAAATTACTCTTCAAACAAACACATTCTTTGAGATTAACCCAAAGAATGTGTTCAAATTTCTAAATTAATGTAGCAATATTCCCGAAAGAATACCGTAGTAGTTACCAATTACATAACCTAACGTACCTACCAGAAGCGCAGGAACGATAAGTTCTGTCCAACCTTTTGATACAGCCATTGCTGCTGCAGTAGTTGGTCCACCGACATTCGCATTTGATGCGATAATGATTTCTTCTATGTTGAATTTGAAAAGTTTTCCAAATATCAATGAGATTACTAAGTTGATTAGTACAACGATTAATGCGAATACTAATAACAATGGAGATTCTCTCAAAATCAATCCTATTGATGCTGGAGCCCCAATAACTGCGAAGAACAAATAAATCAAGAAAGTACCAATTTCTTGGCTACCTTTGATTGATGAAATTTGTTTAGGGAATACTGATGCAAGTATCATAGTAAATGTAGTCATTAACAAGTATTTGTTTCCCAATAATCCACCTAAAATTGCACTTCCAGCGCCTTCGCCTGAGAATAAGTTTCCAAAAACAGTGGCTAATTTGTCAGAAATAGCTACGATAACAAATGATAATGCAACTGTGAAAGCAATGTCTTTAAGAGAGATTTCTTTTGCTCCCCAATATTTTGCAGCCATAGTTTTGTTAGCTTCCTTGTCAGATTCTGATTGTTCTTCCAAAGCGTTAACAAGTGGCATCTTATAATGTTTCTTGATAACAGCCATTGTTGGAAGTGCCATCAATGTAAAGAAATATAAAGCCATAAGTAAGTTATCTGCAACTAATGCAGCTGATACAGTTGCTCCAGGAACCTTGTATTGTTGACTCATTGCAACGAAGTTTACTGAACCACCAGTATAAGTACCCACAAACATTGGAACGATATCGTTCAAAGCAGGAATTGCATTCTTCAAAGCAAAGTATGCAACAAATCCACCCAAAATTGTACCAATACCACTAAATAAGTAAATAATTAAAACTCTTCCTGAATCTCTACCAATTTTTTTGATATCAGCGTTAAATAACAACATTGGTACAGCCAAAGGAACTACATAATCCCAAACAGCATCGTAAACAGGTGCTTCTGTTGGAATAATTTTAAGGTTTGACAAGATTAAAGTAAAAGTCAAAGCCAAAATACATCCTGTAACCTTACTTGCCCATGTATATTTTTGTTCCAAATATATTGCAAGAGCAGCACATGATGCTAACACAGCCCAAAGTATCCATGTACTTTCGGCACTAATAAATGATCCCATAAGAATCCTCCTTCAAAATATTTTATTTAATTAAATTATAATACTAATAAATAAATTATGCAAGTGTTTTCTTAGAGTTTATCATTGAAACCACAAGCAATTTACCTGCTTTTAAATCCACATCTTTACGATAATTTCCCGTTAAATTCAAATCATTTTCGTGTTAAATATGAAAATGTTTTTGTTTGAACAAATAAAAAAGGCATTAGATTAACTAACGCCCTCAAATCTATTTTTGAATCATCGTGTTAAGCACAATAATGTCCGTTTCCTTCATGCCTTCCTTGGCAACATAACCGATGCTTCTGATAGTTTCTTCGATATCATCTTTTAACAAACCATCTCCAGCTTCGAAATTTCTATTATTTTTCGCCAAATAATATCCGGAAATTCCCGCATCGACAGCTGTTGCGATTTTCGCAGCACAAGATGCCTTCGCACCGTCACAAATCATACCCGATGCAATCATCAAAGCATTGCCGATTGTTTTTTCAATCAAATCCAAATCCTTAGTTTCCATGTAGCAAATTCCAGCTCCCGCAGCAACTCCCGCAGAAGTAACTCCACAAAACGCTGAAAGTCTACCAATAAATCTCTTAATGTGAAGAGCTACCAAGTTTGTAACCAAAAGCCCACGGTACAAAGTTTCTCTGTCGTAATTTTTTTCATTCGCAAACACAACCAAAGGCATCGTGCAAGTTATACCTTGGTTTCCACTTCCTGCGTTAATCACAACTGGAAGAGAACATCCACTCATACGCGCATCTGACCCTGCTGCAGCTCTTGCCTTAGCTTTCGTTCTGATAGAATCATCTTCCTCCATCAAAATCTTGCCCATTGCAACTCCCCATTTCCCAGTCAAACCTTCATCGGAAATATCAGAATTTAAAGTAATTTGTTTTTCCAACAAATCCTTAACCTCATCCAAGTTAACATTGTTTGCGTATTCGTAAATATCCTTCACAGAAAGTTCGTCGTAATTTTCGTATTCTGGTGTGTGAGTGTAGCAATTATCAATATGTATTACTTCGTCGTTTTTAGTAACCTTCACGATATTTGTGTGTTTGTTCTTGATTTCAACATCAACAGTATTTCCGTTGTCATCATCTGCTACGATTTCAATGTCCAGATTTTCCACGCCTTCTTTTAAACTAACAGTTATGATATCCTTCGCCATCAAATCCTTCGCAGCCTTGATGTCGTCATCAGTAACCTTTGACAAAACCTCAAGACCAAGACAAGAATCTCCCGCAACAGTTCCAATAGCAGTCGCAGCTTCCACACCCTTCATACCGTTTGTGTTTGGAACAGTAACACCCTTAACGTTTTTGATGATATTTCCTGAACACATAACCTCTATCTTAGATGGAATTACCCCCAAAACTTCCCTAGCCTTAGCCGCTGCCAACGCAATAGAAATCGGTTCAGTACATCCCAACGCCATAATCAATTCAGATTTTAATAATTCAGTGTAATTCTTCATTTGTACTCCTCAATAAAAAATAATTTTATAACAATTTCTTCCATACATTAATCATTATAACACCAGAAATACATTATTGTAAATGATTTCAAACTCTTACAAATACTCCAAAATAACCTTCCATTCTTTTTCCAAATCATCCAACCTGTATCTAGCATTTGCAGGTGAAGTCGAAGGAAGCTTCGTAGCCTCCACGCCCAAATTCTTAGCGTGATATTTCTCAAAACACTTAAAAGAAGCAGTCCCATTGCAAAAAACATGCTTAATATTTGCACAATCAATAATCCCCTTCAAATTAGAAGGCACCACATTTTTGATACTAGAATCTGATGAGCCAATAATATCACACTGATAAATCGAATCATACACAGCAATGTTATGCTCCAACAAAAATTTCTTCCTATCCTCAATACTCACATCCAAATCCACATCGAAAAGTTTCTCCATCAGCTTCCAAAACCTGTTTTGTGGATGACCGTAGAAAAATCCGTACTCCCTAGTCTTCACAGATGGAAAAGAACCCAAAATCAAAATCTTCGAATCCTCATCGTAAAGAGGAGACAACGGATGAACAATCGTCTCGTAATTTCCCTTCATAAATCCCCCTTGTCACTCTAGATTATATCATAACAGTATTAAGGCGCCCCGTTTGTCGGGAGTTAGCCGTGAGCGTGGGAGTGCGTGGAGTGTGGATGTTGGTGTGGAGAATTTGTTGGGTTGTGGTGATTCGGCGTGGCGAGGATGTGGTGCAGACGTAGGTGTGGGCGTGAGTGCAGATGTGGGCGTGGAGAGGGTGTTGGGTTGTGAGTGCGGGTGTGCGGGCGTGGGTGTGGATGTGGGCGTGGAGATGTTATTGGGTTGTGGGATGAAGTTAAGGAATTTCGGCACGTCGTGGGTATGGGTGTTTGTATGTAGTGGCATGGAGCTAGCATTGAAATAAAAGTAGATTACCAAGTTTGCTAAGAATATCATATGGAGAAAATAAGTATAAATTCAAGCGAAGTAAATCGTTAAGAAATCGCACTGTCTGAGCGTTAGCGAGTTTGCGATTTTAGACTCACAAGCTTAGAATTTATTTATTTGCGTAGTCCAGATATTCGTGCAAACTGGTTTTCTACTTTACCCTGTCCCTGTAAAACGTAAATGTCCTGCGATTTGTAGTTTTGCTATGATTGCATTGAAACAAACCAAAAACATCGTAAACAAGTGAATCATTCGGAAAAAATTGTTCTAAATTCAAGCAAAGTGAATCGTTAAAAAATCGCACTGTTTGAGCATCAGCGAGTTTGCGATTTTAGATTCACAAGCGATGAATTTATCAATTTTTGTAGACAGATGAACGGTTTACGAGTTTTTGTGTTTTCTTGTCCCTGTAATGTGTCGACGTCGTGCAAACTGGTTTTCTACTTTAGTTTGTCTTGAAACTACCTTCAGCAATTTTCTTGTCCTGAAACTACCTTTCACCGCATCAAAAAAGAGGTGCCCTTGCACCCCTAGTTATCTACTCATAATAATATCGAATTTTTGTTTCAACTCTTGTGTTGATGCTGCGACATCTCCCGTTGAAAAAACCGCCGATGTCAATGACACAGAATCCACATTACAGTCGAAAATCATCCTAATATTGTTCTTGTTAATGCCACCAATCGCAGTGATTGGAATGTGAATCTTCTCAGAAATCTCCTTCAACGTGTCGATTGTAACCCTCACGAAATCATCTCCAGTGAACGTCGGAAAAATCGCCCCCACGCCAATATAATCAGCACCAGCCTCTTGAGCCTCCAACGCTTGTTCCAACGTGTGACAACTAATTCCAATAATCTTGTCAGGACCAAGCATCTCCCTAGCGTACTTAATCGGCATATCCTTTTGTCCCAAATGCACCCCGTCGACATCGCACGCCTTCGCAATATCAACCCTGTCATTCACAATCAAAAGTTTGCCCATGCTTTGAGTAATCTCCTTTATCCTAAAAGCCTCGCGCATAATGCTTCTTGTATCCATGTTTTTTTCTCTAAGTCTCACCGAATCTGCACCATTTTTCAGCGCAATCTCAATAGTCTCTGACAAATCCCTTCCCTTGAGAGTTTGTTTGTTCGTGACCAAGTTCAACCCTAAGTTAAATTCCTTATTCATTTTCCAACTCTCCTTCAAAAAATTTGTAGAAATGATTTGTCGGCCCATTTCCCTTGCCAATATGCAAATCATGCTTGATAGCATTAGTAATATATTCCTTGCTCAATTTCACAGCATCATCTATAGATTTTCCAAGCGCCAAATTACTAGCAATCGCACTAGAAAGCGTACAACCAGTCCCATGAGTGTTCTTAGTGTCAATCTTCTCAGTCACAAATTCGTGGAAGTTTTCGCCATCATACAAAATATCAATCGCATCTCCCACATGATGACCGCCCTTCACAAGAACGTATTTCGCTCCCATGTCACGAATAATCTCAGCTGCTTTTTTCATATCATCCACACCGTTGATCTTCATTCCACTAATTCTCTCTGCCTCTGGAATATTTGGAGTTATACAAGTACACAAAGGAATCAAATCCTCAATCAACAAATCAATCGCATCTTCTTGCATCAAACAAGCGCCGTGCTTCGCGTACATCACAGGATCCAACACCACGTTTTCTGGTTTGTATTCCAATAATTTGTCCCTAACACAACTCATAATCCTCTTGTTCGATAACATCCCGATCTTCACAGCGTCAGTACCCATATCATTATAAATACAATCAATCTGATCCTTTATAATCTTATCTGGCAAATCCTCAATCAACACCACCTCAAAAGTATTCTCAGCGACCACCGAAACAATAACGCTCATCGCATACACCCCGTGTGCCGACATAGTCTTGATATCCGCTTGAATTCCCGCTCCGCCTGAACAATCAGAACCTGCAATCGTAAGAACTTTTTTCATAACTCCTCCTAATAATTTGCTGCAAATTAAATTATATACCTATAATCATTTTACTTCAACTAATCCCTGTTGTAGAGTTTCGTAATCGCAGAAATTTTTTCTGCAAGTTCATCCGTAAGCCATTCTTTTTTCATTCTCCACGTCCAGTTACCCAACGTGTTAGGCGTGTTCGTCCTGTAATCATCATCCAAATCCAAAAAATCCTGCATCTGACACATACACAAACTAGCACTCGTCATGTAAGCAACTCTTATCATTGCATCTACCACATCAGCTGAATTCACATAATTTCTAATGTATTCAAGCTCACGAGAAGACCCGCTTTTAACAAATCCATTTAACGTTTGATTGTCGTGAGTTCCAGTGTAGTAAACACAATTTTCCCCCACGTTGTGCGGCAAATAATCCGATTCCTCATTCAAATCAAACGCAAACTGCATCACCTTCATGCCCTTGAAACCAAATCTGTCGCGCAAATCTATAACATCATCAGTAATCAAACCCAAATCCTCAGCGATAATTCTGTCAATCAAGTTTTCTTTCTTCAAAATCTCAAACAACTTCGTGCCCTTTGCCTGAATCCATCGTCCGTTTTCAGCAGTGCTTTCCGATGCATCAATCGCCCAAAAAGCTTCGAATCCTCTAAAATGATCCAGACGAAGCACATCGTACATTTTCAAATTGTGATTCAGCCTTTTCAACCACCAATCAAATCCAGTCTTCTCGCAATAATCCCAATCGTACACAGGATTTCCCCAATATTGTCCAGTTTCAGAAAATCTGTCCGGAGAAACTCCTGATACCAATTTTGGTGACAAATCCTCATTCACCACAAACATTTCTGGATTTTGCCACATATCGCTGCTTTCCTTCGACACATATATAGGCAAATCTCCAAATATTTTTATCCCCAAATCATTCGCGTAATTTTTCAATTCGAAATACTGCTTGTAAAACAAAGCCTGAACGAACGCATTGTATTCAATCTCATATTTTAACAAATTTTCGTAATAATCGACGCTTTCTTTCTTGCGATATTTTATATCATCTGGAAATTCCAACCAAGATTTGCCATTAAAATGCTTTTTCAAAGCCTCAAATAAGCAAAATCCACGAACAAGTTCACGCTCACTAAAATTTTCTGTGTCGATTATCTTCAAAACCTTGTTTTTCTCAAAAGCCTTGCGTAAAATATCATCCTTTGCTTTTGCCACATAATCGTAATCCACATAATCATCTTCGAATTTGTAGCCACGAACATCTCTTTCCGTCAGCAAACCATCCTCAATTAACTTGTCGATGTCGATGTACATGTAGTTTCCAGCAAAAGTTGACGGCGACAAATACGGACTGTTGCCATCAGAACTAATCGGAACAAGTGGCAATATTTGCCAGTAAGTCTGCTTTGATTTCTTCAAAAACCTCACAAACTCGTACGCACTCTCTCCAAAACTTCCAATTCCATATTTAGAATCCAAACTGAACACAGGACACAAAATCCCTGCTTTTCTATTACCACTCATATTAGCCCTTCTTGTTTTGTTCACGATACATTCTCGTGTAAATCTTGCCATTTGCCAACAATTCTTCGTGCGTTCCTTTTTCCACGATGACACCCTTGTCCAACACATAAATGCAATCCACATTTTTAATCGTAGACAATCTGTGCGCAATTATTAAAGTAGTCCTGTTTTGTTTCAATTTGTCGATTGCGTATTGAATCACAGATTCCGTTTGCGTGTCGATATTTGCCGTCGCCTCGTCCAAAATCAAAATCTTCGGATTGGTGATGTAACTTCTCGCAAATGCAATAAGTTGTTTTTCACCTGCGGAGAAACTCGCTCCGTTGCCCTTGACTTCCTCGTCAATACCATTTCTGAAATCTATCAACCTGTCAGCGCCGATATCCCTCAACGCATTCTCCACTTCCTCATCTGTAAAATCCTTGTCCAACCTTATGTTGCTCTTCACATCTCCCATGAAAAGCACAGGATCTTGTGGCACCAGCGAAATATTCTTCCTTATAGAATCCACGCTGTAATCGTTGAAATTCTTGCCGTCGATTTTGATTACGCCTCGTTGTGGCTTGTAAAATCCTAAAAGCAAATTGATTATCGTAGTCTTGCCACTTCCAGTAAATCCTACGAACGCAACACTCTCTCCACTTTTTATATCAAGCGACAAATCTTTAAGCACAGGTTCGTTTTCAATATATGAAAAATCCACATTTTCAAACTTCACATCGCCCTTGATGTCGCCGATTTCTCGTTCTGGAAATTCCTCAACCTCTGTGTCCAACAATTCAAACACATGCTCTGCTGCACTGAACGATTGCTCCAACGACCCCATTCTCTGTACGCAGTTGCTGATGTACGAGAAAGTCCTAGTCGTGTATTCCATCGTCAAATACATGCTCCCCAACTTAACATCAGTATTTCCTGTCAAAACATTGTACGCGTAAAGTCCAAGTATCGTAATGTTAGCAAAGTTTCGAAGAAGTTCCGACACATTATAACTCATCGTACCGTAAGCCTTCGTCACCATGTACCCGTAATCGTACACGTTTTTCGCAGAAATTTCGTAATCCTTGCTGAAATCATCTTCCAAATTAAACGCCTTGATTATCTCGATGTTGCCTATAGTTTCGTTGATTTTCGCATTCTCCTCGCTGATGTATTTTCTCATATTTGTAAATGCAAAGCGTGATTTTTGCAGAAATTTTCTGAAAATATAAAACATAATTGGGAAGAACAAGCACACAATAATCCCGATTTTCGTGTCAGTTATAAGCACCATCGCAATCATAAATATACTCACGATTACGCTAACCATAAGCTGCGCCAACACCATTTGGTAGAAACTCTTCACTGTTTTCGTGTCGTTCGTAATTCTGCTGACAACTTTTCCAGCTGGTAAATTATCGTAAAATGATATCGGCATTTTTTGAATGTGATCATACACATCCATTTGCATCCTACGCGCGATTTTGTTCGCAGTCTTCTCCAAATACACCGTAGAGTTGTATTTCCACAACGAATCCACGAAGAAAACCACAGCATACAAGCACAACACAAGCGCTAATTTTCTAATATTGTAGACAAGTTTTTCTCCTGTAAGTAAATTGTTGATGATATATGCCAATATAATCGGCCCGATAATCTCGAACACAGTCATCAACACCGTAAACACCATCCCTATCGCCAAGTTTTTCTTCTCGTTTAGGGAGTATTTTATAATTCTATTCGTCACACTCTTTTTCATATGCACTCTCCACCGTCTGTCTCAAATATTGCTCCTTGTACCAACCGTCTTGTTTCATCAAAGAGTCGTGATTACCTCTTTCCACTATTCTGCCGTTTTCAAGAACGATAATCTCATCTGCATCCTTCACTTGGCTAATCCTGTGAGTTGCGATGATATTCGTCTTGCCGGAGCGAATTTTTCTGAAATTATCCAAAATATTCTTCTCCGTCGTTCCGTCCACAGCGCTCATGCAGTCGTCCATAATCAAAATATCCGGATCTTTTATCAACGCCCTCGACAACGCAATCCTTTGTTTTTGACCGCCCGACAAACTAATTCCCTTTTCACCACACAAAGTGTCCGCTCCATTCACAAGCTTATCCAAATCCTTCTCAAAATCGCTCATTCTAATAGCTTCCATCAATTCCTCATCCGTTGCATCCTTGTTAGTAAGCTTGATATTCTCGCCAATAGTTTTCGAAAAAATCATGTGGTTTTGTGGAACATATCCCATTCTTTCTCTGACTGATTCGACAGTATAGTCGGTCAAGTTTCTGTCATTCAGAAGTATCTCTCCATCTTCCACATCGTAAAACCTCAGAAATTGCTTCAACAAAGTAGTCTTGCCGCTTCCAGTTTTCCCCAAAACTCCCAAAGTCTTGCCAGGTGTAACCAAGAAATTGATATCACTCAGAACATTCTCCTTAGAAGTAGGATATTTGAACGACAAATTCCTAAACTCAATCGTAGGATTTTCCTTCAAATCAACTGCTTCAGGTTTATTCACAATGTCTTCCTTGTAATCCCACACCTCTTGAATTCTGTCCATACTCGCATCGGCTTGTTTCTTCACGCTGATGAAATCGCCCATGCCAATCATCGGCCAAATCAACAAATTCAAATAAAACATAAAACTCATCAGTCTTCCCACAGTAATACTGCCAGTTCGTATCAAATAAGTTCCATAAGAAATCGCAAGAACGTACGTCATAACCTCAATCGGCTTTTGGATTGGGCCATACCATGCGATTAATTTTGCAGTCGCCATGTTTTTCTCGTACAAATCATCTGCTCTATCTTGGAACTTCTTCCTTTGAAAATCCTTCAAATTATTTGCACGAACCACACGCACACCACTCACAGTTTCCAAAGTCTGATCGTTCATCTTATCAAACGATTTTTGCGACTCTTCAAAAGTCGTATTCAATTTATTGCCGATTTTATTACTCACAACAACCAAAATTGGAAGTGGAAGAACGCTCAACAAAGTCAACCTGAAATCCGTCGTCACAATCATTACGATAACTATCAAAATAGGATAAAAAGTCGAATCAAACAAACTCATCAGACCATATCCCGCAAAATCTCCCAAAGCGTACGGATCATTTGTAGCCTTCCCCATCAAAGACCCCGTGGAATTCTTCTCGAAAAACTCCGGCGATTGCTTCAAATACTTGTCGTACAACCTCGTAGTCACCAAATACCTAATCGTGTCATCGCCCCTGAACACATTCAAATTCCACACAACGCTAACCACATAACACAGCACACTTGCAACCAGACAAATCCCCAAATTAATCTTCAAGTTTTCCGCTGTCACATTCTTGTTGAAAATATTGTCCGCCACATTGCCAATCATGTACGGCAAAATCAACTTAAAAGCATAATCAAAAATAAGTGCGATAATTGCGATTATGTAGCTTTTCTTATAATAATTTATAAACCACTTATACCTTCCTAACATATTTACTCCTTTACTTTTGCAATAAAAAATAGGGCTCATAAAGAGCCCCAATAGCAAATTCTATTTTTGCAATAATTTAATGATGTGTTCTCTGAAATCTTCTCCATCCATAGTAACAGCACCTGTGCCACCAAAAATATCCACAGATACCTTGAAGAAGTTCACAACTAATTTGTCTCCCAAATCATAGTATTCATCAACATGACCTGGAATGAAAATCAATTCCTTCTTGTCTGTTTCAACATCATCAAGGTTTAAATGTTTGATAGGGTCAACCATGGCTTCAACCACACCCATATCTTCCATCATCCACATGTTGTTGTTCCAGAATCTTTTTTCTTCAGGACTTCCACCATTCAAAAGCTCTTTGTTTGTAATAGATGACAAAACTCTTCTTACAGCTTCCTCATCAAATTTGTCATTGTATATTAATTTCATTTCATCTCTATTAGCTACATCAATGATAAAAGATTCAACAACCTTTTGACCTTCTGACGCTGATTGCCAGAAATATAGCATCATTTCAACTACTTCATTATTAATTTTAATGCTCATTGTTCAGACCTCCTTCTCTCTAAAAATTCTCTATATTAAATATTATACAACTAACGAAAATTTTTTTCTACATAATTTATCAGGTTTTTTCTGATAAAATGAAACAATAAGAAAATAAATCAAAATATTTTATATAACAAGGGGATTTTATATGCGATCAGAAGTAATTTTCGTTGGACATGGAAGCCCAATGAACGTAATAGCAGACAACGAATGGACTAGAAATTGGAAAAATTTGAAAAGCAAAATCGCCAAACCAAAAGGCATCATTGCAATCTCTGCTCACTGGTACATCAACCACACAGCCTACAATAACCAAGAAACTTTTGAGCAAATTTACGATATGTATGGCTTTCCACAAGAAATATACGATGTGAAATACAACGCACACAACGACCTGGAACTTACTGCAAAAATCAAAAACATCCTTCAAGATGACATCACAGTCGACAACAAATGGGGATTGGATCATGGATTGTGGTCGGTACTCAAATTCATGTATCCCGAAGCAGATATACCAATGAGCATAATCTCCATAGATTTCAGCAAAAATCCTATCGAACATTTTGAAATCGCAAGGAAACTTCGCTCACTAAGAGAAGAAGGATATCTTGTGATTTGTAGCGGTAACATCGTCCACAATCTGAGAACAATGTATCTCTCCAAACCATCACTTGTCGACGAAGCCATCGAATTCGACGACCTTGTAGAAGATAAAGTACTTTCTGGAAAATTCGACGACCTTGTCAATTACAAAACCCTTCCCAACTGGCAAATCGCAGCGTCAACGCCCGACCACTATTTGCCATTAGTTTACGCACTGGGATTTTTGTACGGCGACGAAGACATCGAAGTATTCAACAAAGGTGGAGAATTCGGCGCCGTTACCATGACAAGCTACATTTTCAAATAATCCAAACAAAAAAAGTGCCACGCGGCACTTTTTATTTTTTCCTGTAAACCTTCATCGTATCCTCATATCCAAGCTTCAAACCGTATCGCATCTTTTCCTTCTCAAACTCCAAAACTTTCGGAAAATCCCTGTCCCACGTTTTAATAATCGTGTATTTTGGATTTCTCTTCAATTTATTCGTCAACAAATACGGCTTCAACGACACAAGCACAATCTCATCGCACACATCATCAATCATCTTGTACGGATTGTTCTCCATATATCCACCGTCAATCAGCTTCTTCCCGTCGATTTTTTCTTGTTTAAACACCAACAAATTGGAACTTGCACGTAAATAATCACGCAAATGACCTTCTGGAATATCCTCAATAAACAAATTCAAAACCTTCCTGTTTTCCACATCAACAGTATTAAGCCCGAACTTCATCTTAGATTCACGAACTCTCTTCTCATCGATATTTTTGCTCAACAACTCATTCAAAGGCTCCACCCCGAAACCCTTGTTGTCGAAAAAATCCTTCGCCAAGCCTAGCTTGTCCCTCGCATTTTCCAACGTCAGATTCTCCTTCATAATAGAATTGACATCATTGTCCTTGCAACTAATCACATCATCGTAAGTCAAATTCTCCCACAATTTGTACGCAATCTCCCAATCGTCCTGGCAAATCATAGCCGCATTGATAGCCCCAATCGAAGTTCCCACAACATAATCAAACGTAATGCCCATTTCCACCAAAGCCTTATAAGCGCCAATCTGATAACAGCCCTTAGCTCCGCCGCCTTCCAATACTAACCCTCTCATAAACTCCCCCTTCTTAATATGATTATACCATCAAACAAACCCACAATGTGTGATATAATTTTTCGTGAAAGGAATACACATGTACGCACTACTACTCATATCTGCGATACTTCTAATAATCGCAGCAACAGACAACTTCATAAGTATGTTTACAGCAACAAGCATCGTTTTGTTCGTGGTCAGCGCCATCAGCATAATATTTGCGCCACGTTCAAATATAATCTTGAACATAATCGTTGCGATCAACATAATCACAGACGTATTTATATTAGCGATAATATCCTACAGACTCTACCAAAAAGCCAAAGTCAAAGCCAACATCGCGCTGCACTTGACGGCAAGTATACTCTACATCGCAATGATAATAGTCAACCTGTTCAAAATATTTGACCTTTACAAATACATAATAGGAATGAATTTGTACTTGAGCTTGATGGTATTATCGCATCTACTTGGAAATCTAATAATCAAATACAAAAAAATCGATAAAGATTTCGACTACATCGTAGTCCTCGGAGGATCCATGAAAGGAATCGAACTGTCTGAACTCATCAAACAAAGAATACTCACATCATTTGCCTACTACAGAACCAACAAAAGCATCATGATATTTTCCGGCGGCAAATCCAACGGAGACATCGAAGAATCCGTCGCCATGAAAAACTTCGCCGTCCAAAACAACATCCAAGACACAGACATTTTATTGGAAAAACTTGCCATGAACACCATGCAAAACATCGAATACGTAAAAAATCTAATACAACAACAAGATACAGAATGTGACAATAAAAAAGTCTGCGTCATCACCAACAACTTTCACGCATTCAGAACCAAGCTCATCTGCAACAAAATGAAAGTCAATTGGACAGTCGTACCCGCACAGTCCAATCTCAACTCCAAAATCAACACATATTTAATAGAATTATTAGCAGCAATTTATCTGGACATAATCCTACACATCATAACGCTTGTCATCATCACAATATTAATCGGCATTATCCTATAATTGTAGCTATATTGTAGACATTGTCCTGATTGGAAAATCGAAATAGTGGTATAATATATATAAGGAAATCGGAGGAGGATTTTATGAAAAACATTAAAAAATTTGGATTATTACTTGCATTAATCGCTTCAGTATCGCTATCAAGCTGCAGCAGCGAACAATCATTAACTAAACCTGATACAACAACATCGACAGCTGAAGACAGCAAAAAAGATACAGCAGCTGACACACAAGAAAACAAAAAAGAAGACACCGACAAAAAAGAAGACACTGACAACAAAGAAGATAAAAAAGAAAACACAGACAAAAAAGAAGATACACAAAAAGACGACCAACAACTTACAGATGATGAAAAAGCTACAATAGATGAATTCGTCGAAAGATTAGAAAAATACGAAATAGGAACAGCAGGTGCATCACTTAAAATGGACAGACTATTCACAGAAATAGTTAATAGATGCGAATTCCTAGAAACAAAACCAGAACAATCACAACAATACTTCATCAAAAAAGTCTCAGAAGTAAAAGACACAGAAAACTTCAAAATGGCAGTCAAAGCATTGAAAAACACAATAGACTACTACAAAGAAGACAAACAAGCATACATCAAACAACTAGAAGATAGCGGATCAGAATGGAATCCACAAATCAAACTAGAAACATTGGAAAATCTAGTAAACAAATTTTAAGAAAATGAAAGAAGCTGACAAACAGCTTCTTTTTTTGAATTTTGTGGTATAATAAACTCACCAAAAGCCTTATAAGTTAAGGATACGGAAACCTATTTTTAGGTTATATCCAGGCGCACTACACAGTGTGCCTAATTTTTTTGCCAACAAAATTGCCAACACATCATAAATTCACACAAAGCAGAAAACCACAATTGCCCGAATATCTAGCTTACGAAAATAAATAAATCCTAAGCTCATGACCCTAAAATCTCAAGTGCGAGCTCCGCTCTGGCACGAGTGAGATTTCTTAACGGTTCATTTCGCTTGGATTTATAATTATTTTCTCCAGATGATATTCTACAGCAATTGTAGTAATCTGCTTTTTTTCTCGTTAAAAGATATGTAAATCTGTATTAAATTTTCAAATTCGTATCCACCATTTTCACACCATTCCCAGCAAAAATCAACAGCTTATCCGTAAATTTCATTAGAATAAAAGGCTTTAACTAAGCGAGTCATCTGGAGAAAATTGTGAAAACTCAATCGCAGAAATCCGGCCAAAATTTGACCGCGTAAGCGAAGCGTGCTTCAAATTTTAGGATTTCGAGATTAGAGTTTTCCAGTTTTTGGAAGCCAGACGAAGCGTGTTAAACCTTTTATTCTGGTTCGCGACAAAGTATTTCCAGCAATAAAACCCCGTCCCTGTCTATCCACACACGAACTCTCACACCTTAATCCCTTACTCCTCTATATCCTCAATATCATATCGATCCAAATCCTCATAAACGTACGACTGTTGAATACCACGCAAATAAACACCCCTGTCATCGACCTTCTCCGTCAAAGCATTTTTCAATAAGTGTTTAATCTCCAAAGAATTCACCGGCGACCTCTCCATAGCACTCAAATAATCAGCCCTGTCCACAACCGCCCAATCAACACACACATTCAGATTCTTCTTCAACATCAAATCCAGCCAAATCCTAGTCGCACGACCATTTCCTTCCCTGAAAGGATGCGCCACATTCATCTCCACATACTTCTCAATAATCTCATCAAAAGAACCCTCAGGCATCCTCTCAATAATAGCCAAATTGCTCTCTAAATACAACAAATTTGCAAACCTGAAACTCCCCTTTGACAAATTCACATCACGAGTCTTCCCTGCGAAATCAAAAATATCTTGAAACAAAAACCCGTGAATCTCCTGCAAACCCTTGTAAGTACCAACCTCAAAATTATTAATCAAACCCTTGTCCCAAAGCTCAATAGCCCTTCTCTTAGACAAAAGCTCCTCATCAATAAAACGACCCATCAAACACCATCCCTTCTTATTATTATTTTATGTAAATTTCTGCGTAATTTCTAAACGTGTCGAATTTCACACGTTAAATTTTTATTCTATTTTCTATAAACGAAGCAAGCGTACTGATTTAGGATTTTGAGAGTTGAATTATCAACTTTCTCCCCAAATCCCCCAGAGGTGTGATCTCTTTAGAATAAAAGGCTTTAACTAAGCGAGTCATCTGGAAAAAATTGTGAAAACTCAATCGCAGAAATCCGGCCAAAATTTGACCGCGTAAGCGAAGCGTGCTTCAAATTTTAGGATTTCGAGATTAGAGTTTTCCAGTTTTTGGAAGCCAGAGGAGCGAAGTTAAACCTTTTATTCTGGTTTGAAACAAAGTAATTCTTGCAACCAAATCCCTGTCCCTGTATACCTAACCACGAACACTCTATCTCTATCCTGCAAAAACCCCTAACTCAAAACATACCTCAACACACCCGCTTTACCCATTTCCAGTTCCTCAACAACCTTCCCTTGGTAAAACACATACGCGCCACCCTTCGCCCTGTCATCCTCATCCACGAACGAATTCACAAACAACACCGGCATCGGCACAAGCTGAGATTGTTTCTTGTAGTCCTCAAACTCATTCTTAAACCAGTCCTTCACCGAAAAATCGACAAACACAGGCCACAACAAAATATCAGAGTCAATCATAGAAATATAAGTATACAAATTCTCATCCCAGAAATCACCGCAAATCAACGTAGAAAAACTCACTCCATCCATCTTGTACAAATACAACTTATCGCCTTCCCTGTAATCGCTGCAAGCAGAAGGCTCCTTCCAACCAGGACTCATTCTCCTGTAATTGTTCAAAATCTCGCCACGTTTCGTCACAGTCATCTGCGAAGAATAAAATGCACCATGATCATTCTCAATATATCCGAACGAAATCGCAACCTCATTCTCCCTCGCAATCCTGCGAATCTCCGTAATCTCATTCGAATTTTGCGTCACAGGAACACCGACATCATCCTTGTACACAAAACTCAAACACTCAAACCCTTGCAGAAAACTCTCCCCAAATACACACAAGTTAGCTCCATTTTCAGCTTCCTCTCTCGCATATTTCTCAATCTGCTTCATATTAAATACCTTATCATTCAAACGTTGCTCTACAGCACACAAACTAATCTTCATTACTCAAAAAACTCCTTTGCATAACTAAGCTCTCCACGAGTCTTGAAACCATCCTCGCATCTCACCATGAAATAATCATCCTCAACATAAAAAGGACACAAAATCCCGTAGTCTCTCGCCCTCGTGAAACCAAACCTCCTGAACACGCCAGGCTCACCCATCACGCAGACAAATTTCACCCCACGACTCATAACATCATTCACAGCATTTCCCACAAGCAAATCCACATTATCATCACTCAAATGCTCATCGTCAATGTAGAAAATCGACAGCAACAACCCATCGAACTTCCTCACACGACATTTCGTGAACATCACAATCCCACAAATCGCATCTCCATCTTCCAAAACAAACGTACAATCCTCGCAGAAACTCTCCGAAGCTACAATATCCGTGAATAATTTCGCATCGCTCTTCTCAGAAAAACTATACTTCATATTAGAATCTCTCAATAAATCACAACATCTGTCATAATCATCTGCACTATATAATCTATATCTCATAAATCCCTCTTTTTCATCATTCGTTACATCAATTATATCCTAATTCTCACACATTTGCCATTTCTATCATCACATCACTCACCAACCACACACTCATAAAATAACCACATTTAAGTAATAAAATTAAATCATTACGAAACAAGGAGGAATTAATGCAACAAACTAAAAAAAGATACACAATAGGCGAAGAAATCTTCAATTCCGTAACACATGGAGTGGGAGTTCTAATAGCAATAGCGTTCATGGTATTGTTAATCATAAAATCAAAAGACAACCCTCCACTTATAATCGCAAACATAATTTATGGAGTAAGCCTAATGCTGATGTTCTTATTCTCCACGCTATATCACGCCATCACCAACACCAAAGCAAAAAAAGTCCTCAGATATTTTGACCACTCCGCAATATTCATCTGCATAGCTGGAACATTCACGCCAATAATAGTCAGAGTGTTACAAGGCGCACAAAGAGTAGGATTTTTAGTAGCCGTTTGGCTTATAGCGCTAGTAGGAATAATCCTCAAAATCACAATATTCAGGAAAAATCTCCAAGAAAAATACAAAAAGCAATCACTCATACTTTACGTAGTAATGGGATGGATGTCAGTATTACTTATGAAAAATGTCATACAAATCTCTGGAATGCTTTCATTCATACTCATACTATCAGGAGGAATACTCTATTCCATCGGAGTGTACTTCTACGCCAAAAAAAGAAAATACTTCCATTCAATATGGCACATATTCATAATATTAGCATCAGTAGCACAGTTTTTCGGAATATATTTCGGATAAAAAATAAATAGATATAAATTAAAAACGACTACCTCATAAGAGAAAGTCGTTTTTTGTGTATTATGCACAGTAACATCAAATCAATAATATCACTATTAATATACCTTAATTTTCATTGTTGTCTTTTTGCAAACTTAATGCATCAATTATAAGTGTTTTAAATTCATCATATTTTGCTTCGTTTGTTGATATTTTTTTATTATTTTTATATATGTCATTTTTCGTTATTTCTGAAAAGTTGTCATTATCTAAATGTCTAAGTGTATAGAAATACTTATTGTGTAATTCATTAAAAATAGTTTCAATCCTATCTTCTCCTACTTTAAAATCTTCTTTAAGGACATTCGTTATTGATGGTTTCCAAGCTTGATTGAATCTTCTAAATATGAACACTGGTTTAACTTTATCTTTTGGATTGTTTATATATTCCAAAATTTTCCATATTATTATCCTTGCACTTAGCATACTTACTTTTGAAGTTGATTTTACCAAGCAATTAGCAAATCTAGTTTCATAATCCTTCGTAGTCTTTCTAGCAAAATTTGGACTACTGCTTCTAAAAGGAAAAGCTTCTAAATTAACTATTTTCTTTGATATTTCTTTATAATATATTGAATTTTCATTATTTTCTACATTTTCAGAATCATTAATAATTTTTAATAATCCATTAAGATATTTATCTGTATAATATCCTGGTTTTTCAATCCCATTTTCATCTAATTCCTTATACAGTATCCCGCCTTCAGATCTTGAATCGAAAATATATTTTTTTATGTTATCTTTGTTTTTCATCTGACAAGCTTCACACATCGCAACTTTAACATCAATATTCGGATTTACTAGACATAAGAACAAAGTTCCGTTTTTAATATCTCCTCTAACGTGACTAGGAATCCCATAATCAATACTTACTTCCTTTATCGTTTTATCCTTTAATTCTTCATATAAACCATTATCTATCTTTAGCCATGAAAACTCCTTATCATCTTTCTTCAAAGCTTCCAAGAAATCGTCTAATAAATCATCAAAGTTTTTACCTTTCCATGGATTATATTCTCCTAGAAATTTATCAATTGTTTCTACGTTTTTTACCTTTTTCTTATAACATTCTACCAACTTTTCCAATTCTTTTGACTCTTTCAATTCTACCGACTTTTTAGTCATAACTGCACCTCCGCAAAACATTCCGTCATAATCTTTATAACTTATATATACCCAAATTGAAATATAATCATCTAATTTACCATTTCGCCCACACAAAAAGCTGCGAGCTCACACCCGCAGTTTTCCTATTTCCCATGCCTTCTAATATCCAACACGAATTTTCTAATATTCACAATAAGCACAATCCATGCTAATATCGTAAGCGCCAACAACACATAATCAAGTGTTTTTGACGAGGATTTTCCCGACAAATCTTTGTCCGATGAATCCTTATTTCCATTCACATTATCAGTGCTTGTATCAGCCGTAGTATCATCAACCCTCACGCAGTTAATCAAAATCCTTCTAGTAAATGGAGGATACATCGGATCGCACGACAATATCGTCAGCATATCCTTGCCTTCCACAGGCTTCAACCTATCCCAATCCGACGGACTGATGTACTCTCTTCCCACAACCTTGTACGTCAACGTCTTCCCATGATGATGCACATACACCACATCATTAGAATACAATTGACCCACCTTCAGCAACATAATATCTCCGTACCAACCCCTGTGGCCCGCAAGCACACTACGTCTGCCCTTACCACCCACAGGAATCGAAGTCCCGTCGAGTTGACCGACACCCTTCGCCAAATGATTGTAGCTCGCACCCAAATAGATAGGCTTCTTGAAATTAATCTTAGGAATCTCCAAATACCCGAAAATCCCATTCTCATCAATCACCTTACTACTTTCAATCTCAATATCTTCCGAATTAAAAGGATCCACAAGACCCGTCTCATCCACATTCACATTCGAATTATATTTGTCGATTCTTTCGGAAAGCTCAGTTGACATCTCACCTTGTGCCTTCAAAAAATCATCCATCTTTTTATCTTGTGAGAAAATCTTGTACGACAAATTGCTCAAACAAAAAGTCAACAACCCAATCCCCACAAACAAAATCACATAACCAAACTTCCTACTTGATCTCATTATTCTTCTTCCTTCTTCTTTGCCTAATATAATACCACAACAAAATCGCTATAATAATCAGTGAAATAATCAAATAAATCTTGTACTTACCAGTCACTTGACTCACCAAATCCTTCTCCACAGCAGCAGGATTGTATTCAGTACGCTCAGCACGCACCAACAACCTGTGCGAATTAATCATATACGGAGTACAAGTCAACAACGTACAATAATCCTTGCCCTCCACAACCAAAACCTTGTCGAAATCGCTCGGCTCCACAACAAAAACGTCGATAACCTTGTACGCCAACACCTCTTTGATATTGTGAATGTAGAACACATCGCCCTTCTTCATCTTATTCAAATCAGTAAACAGCTTCGCCGTAGGAAGCCCCCTGTGAGCAGTCAGCACAGTGTGCGTACTCTTGCCACCAACAGGAAGAGAAGTTCCCTCCAAGTGACCCACACCCTTTTGCAAAACCTCCTCACTCGTACCAGCGTAAATCGGCAAATCCTGATTAATCTTCGGAATCTCAACGTGGCCAATCTTTTCCTTCACCTCAAGCATTCTAGCATACTCGCTAATCGCATTCTTCTTTTCCTTCTCAGAATAAGGATCCGCAAGCTTACTAGGATCCAAAGTCTTATTGTAAATCTGAGCGAGCCTAATCCTCCTGTCAATCTCCTTCTTGTCAATCTTCTTAGCCGTAGTATCAAAATCGTGCACCGCACTATTAGCCTCAATCCTGTAGTACAACCTCGAAATCAAAGGATACATCGCCACAGCAAACCCCACCAAGAAAATCAACATATACTTCAAATTTTCCTTTAACTTAGACTTCTTCATGCTTATCCTCTACATCAAGTTCTCTCAACTTTTTCTTCGCCTTACGTTGACGATAAATCAAATACAACAAAATAGCGATAATAACCAAAGAAACATAGAACAAATACCTGTAAATATAACTTGCCTTATTATCAGCAATCAGAGCCTCATCCACAGCCGGAACATAAGGCACCCTGTGACCTCTAACCAAAAGCCTGTGCGAATTAATCATAATAGGAGTACAAGTAAGTAACGTACAATAATCATGACCCTTCACAATCAACAAATCGTTAAAATTAGACGGATCCACAATCTTAATCTGATCCACCTGATAAGCCAACGTCCCGAAAATATTGTGAACGTAGAACTTATCGCCAATCTTCATCATCTTCAAATCCGTAAACAACTTCGCCGTAGGAAGCCCACTGTGAGCAGTCAACACTGCGTGAGTATTGTTTCCACCAATAGGAAGAGAAGTCCCCTCCAAGTGACCAATCCCAATCTGCAACACATCCTCACTCGTACCAGCATACATCGGCAAATCCTGATTAATCTTCGGAATCTCCACGTGGCCAATCTTCTCCTTCACCTCAAGCATCCTAGCATAAGCCTTCCTGCCCTCTTCTTGGTTCTTCTTATCATAAGGATCCTTGCTCACCACATTGTTCAACGAATCATTGTAGCCCTTCGCCAAAGCCAACCTCTTATCCAATTCCTCCTTCGACAAACCCTTCACAGCCTTGTCGAACTCCTTCACTTGATTTGTGGAATCCACCCTATAATACAACCTAGAAATCACAGGATACATCATCACACCAAATCCCAATAAAAATATTAAAATAAACACAAAATTATGCTTAATCTTTTTCCACATAACAATTACCTTTCTCAAACACCGATTTCCAAGTCAATTATACCCTAAAAAAATAAAATCGAAAAACATTTGAGCCCTCAAACATAAACAAAACCCTCACGCCAATAACCCAACTCACAATCGTAGATCACCTAGCATGAGGGCATGCTACATTCATATTCCAAATAATTTTTCGAATTACTTAATATTTTTTCCTATTAACTTATCGTCCTTCGCAATTATCCACTTACCTATGAAGAACATAATCGCACCGCCAATCATACTCATGAAAAACCTAATGTCCCCAGTCTTTGGCATCTTACCACCGCGTGTAATATCCCCGCCTGGAGTTCTAGTAATAGAATCACTCTTGTTAGTAATGAAAGCAATGGAAATAGTCTTATCATCGGCTTGTTTTTTGATTTCAAATTCCACAGGCTCACTCAATAAAATGAAACCTTGTGGAGCCTTTATCTCAACTAAATAATACTTACCATAATCCATGTCCTCAACAGCAAACTTACCATTGTCAGCACTTGTAACGATATAATCCTTGCCGTCCTTCTTCACAGGCTCAAACTTTCCATCCTTGTTCTTAGTCATAACCTTGAACATCGCACCACCCAAAGGCTTCTTAGCTTCATCAGTCTTCATGAAATCATGTCTACCCTTGTCCTTGTCAGGAGTCTTGCTGTTCACAACCCTAAGTTCCACCGACTTGTCAGTAATAGTAAACCTAGTGTCCACATTCTTAATCAAATAACCTGCTGGTGCTTCCACCTCTCTGAAAATATAATCTCCTCTTTTAATATCGTTGATTATAATCTCACCAGATTCATTTGAAATATATAAGCCCTCATCACTTGATTTGTCGTCTTCCTTAGACTTATCATCCTTGGATTCCTTATCCTCAGTTTTTTCTTCCTTGGATTTTTCTTCCCTTTTTTCAGACTTGGAATTTTCGTCCTTAGACTCATCTGCGTTTTCTTCAGATTGGACCTTAGATCTGTCGTCATCTTTTGGAGATAGTTCAAGCTTGTCATCTTTTTTCAAAGTATCCTTGTTCTTCAACTCAACGTATTCGCTGCCACGTCTTACCAAAAGTTTAAACTTAGCACCCTTCAAAGGATTGCCGCTTTCGTCAACCTTCACAAGTCTCACATTAGTAGAAGATTCCTTTGCATGAATAGTCACATTCTTGCTGTCACCCTCCACATCATCTGGAAGGTTAATCAAAGCAGGAACAATATCCTTGTCCCTCTTAATACCAGAAGTATCCCTCATATAATATGCACCGGCACTCAACTTATCAAACACAATTTTATTGTCATTAAACGCCAACACAGTTGGATTGGAATACTTGGAATTCAACTCTTCAATAGATAACTTATTAAGTTCATCAAGCTTACTTGATTTATTATCGTATGGCACTTGTTCATCAGACACCTTCCACAACGAAATATCTCCACGAGCCTCTCCTAGCTTCTTATCCATCGTCACAGTTATCGAATAATCCCCCGCGGCAAATGAACTGCTAGTAAGAGTCATCGCCACCATTACCATAACCATTAATATCTTTTTTAAAATCTTCATATTATTACCTTCCATTTTTAGTTCTATACTAATATTGTTATATTCTTCTAAAAGTGCAAATATCAGATACTTGCACTTTTAGAAGAAGGAAAATTGCTTTTCCTCTCTTCTTTTAGTTATTATCTAGCTTCAGTTGCTTGTCTTTTTTTGATAGCGATAATAGCTGATGCCATTATTGCAAGACCAATAGCAGTGAAGATTACAGTACCAATACCACCTGTTTGTGGGATTGTTACTTTAGTGTTATCTACTCTTTGAGCGTTATTTCCTTCTACTAATGGATTATAGTTAATATCTCCTGTTGTATAAGATCCTTCAGCAAGATTGAATTCAATAGGTTCAGCAATTGTCGCATAACCTTGTGGAGCTTCTTTTTCTTCTAAGAAATATTTTCCATCTTTTAAACCTTTAATCTCAAAAGCACCTGCTTCATCAGATTTAAGTTCTAGAGCTGTTTTCTTATCTCCCCATACTGTCATGTTAGTTAGGTATTCATTCCAAGCTTTATCTCTTGCATCTGCTAATTTTTGAACTTTATCTTTTTCATCTTTTGTTTGTTGTTCAGCTGGTAATTTATTGTAAGCTACTACTGCATCACTATAAGCTTTTTGTGCTGTTTCAAACGCTGTTTTATCTGCACCATTTGATGGTTGTAAATATTCTCCTGCTTCATTTTTTACATAGAATACTGCATCTTTAAGTCTGATGTCTTTATTTTTTTCCATCTTAACAAATTTTTTACCACGAGTTACTACTTTAGGTTCATCTGGGTTAATTGGAGCAGGGTTATTTGTTTTCCAGTTCTTTGCTCCTAATACTCCTAGACCTTCGCCTTTAGTATATTCTGCATCATAACCGTTTATAGCAGTTTCGACCACTTTGTACTCAGTATCATTATCTAATCCAGTCCATTCTGCAACCCAACCGTCAGTTGAATTTAGAGTTTTAGAACCCAAGTTTTCTCCATTATTCGCATTGTAAAGTGTTACTGTTATTGAAGCACCTTCTGGAGCTGTTCCATCCCAAGTTTTTGTGAATGTGATTTTTCCTTCACTTGGTTTATTAGGAACTGGTGTGTTACCTTGTGATGGGTTATTACCATAATGGAATATAACATCGTTTGATTCTGGTACATCTACTACAGCTTTGTTAGTAAGTGTAGCTGTATATTCAATTACTAAAGTTGTTTTTTCTCTTTGATTATTTACTTTTTTAAGTCCTGAATCTGTTAATGAAACTTTGAAGTTATTAACTGTCGTGTCAATTGTATAATCTGTATCTTTAGTTAAAGTCGATTCACCAATTTTTACTGTAAGACTATCTTGATCGAATGTTAATCCTTCTGTCATTTGGTCAGTCCAGAACGCTGTTTTGTATTGGGAGTTAGGTTGAAAAACTGTTTTGATTTCATACGGAATCTTATCTCCAACATTGTGAGATTCTGGTTTATTTTTTTCTTCAGCCGTTCTTGGTGTTTCAGGATTTGCTTTTCCTTTGAAGTCTTTGTCTACTATTGGCTTGTCAGCTAATGTATTCTTTGGATATACGTGTAGAGCATCTTCACCTTGCCCAAATGGTTTACCATCAGCTTTTGCATATGGAAGTGCTAATCCAAAAGGAACTGCTGCAGCACCAGCAAATGTCTTACCATCTCTTGATACAGAATCTTTGTCTTCTACAAACCAATAAAATCCATCAGCAAGACCTGTTATAGTTGCGCCATCATCTGTAGTTGTCACCGTTTCAGTTGTAGGTACTGTTTCTTTTTCGGCTTCTTCTTTACCTTGGTTTCTAGCATTAACTAATTCTTTTAGTTTATCTTCTACAGTTTTTGCATTATCATAAGTTTCATGATCTGCATCTAGAACTTTGTAGTCTGCTTCTGTTACTTTCCAGTAATTGAATTTTACATTTGCTAGTTCTTTTGCATCTGTCCCAAAATATCCTAGGCCAAGTTTTGAACCATCATATTTTGTCTTGTCAACTCCTTCAGCCCCTGCATCTTTTGGCCATCCTGTCAAATCTTTTAGTTCAATTTTGTGAACTACTACGTCTGTTTTGTGATCATTTTCTGCAGCACTTGACAACAATGGGGTGAATACTCCAACCATCATCGCTAATGCTATGATTAGTGATAAAAATCTTTTTTTCATAATATAACTCCTTTATATTTTTTATAATCATTTGCTTTTCGCAAATTATTACCTTACCCTTGCCTTTTAGGCACTTTTTCTCTTAGGCTTCTGCTTTTCCAACCCTTCTGATTTCATCAGCTTCGCCTACTTCGCAGATCTCTCAGTCCACTTTCTATAATCAAGCCCTTTTTATTAGAACTTAGATTAGCTTGTTAATTTTTCTTAACGTCTTTTTTTCTCATACATAGCCCTTGGACTATATTTGTTCTTCGTAGCCTTGTATGCGTATGTTCTTATCTCTTTTACTTCTGTAAGCTCAAGACCTTCATATCTTTCATTAGCATCTTCAGTTGAAATATCTTCAGTATTACCATCATCTAGCTTATCATTCACACTACTTATTATCTCATCAGATTCTATACCAGAATTACCATTCCTGCACATATCTTCCTTGATAGTTTCCAGTGTGTATATTGCGTTTGTGATAAATTTTAGCTTATAGTAATTCGAATGTTTACATGTTCTAATAAGATATATCACGATAGATATAGCGAGAATAATCAAGATATAGCAAAGTCTCATAAAATCAGCCGTCTCAGACTTAAAAACATCATTAAATAATGCTACATATATAGTAATTATACCTTGAAAAATATCCCAATTTTTTTCAGTAATTTCTACATCATCTCTATAAGTCTTAAATGTGTTTAGGTCGTTCAGTAAGTTTTCTTCAATGATATTGTCATTTTCCAAGTAATGCTCATTAACGTAATTCAAAATGTCTTTTCGTTTAAAATACCTTCTTTTTTCTTCGTCATACGCTAACTTATATATGCATTCATCATCATTCAGTTCTACTGTTCTTAATTTCCTATTTATCTTACCATCATAACTCATAAGACCACCTCATTGACGTTTAATAGATTTACCTCAACATCTCGAGACCCCAGGGACTTGGCTTATCGCCTCATCCCCTGTCTCTTTTTAGTCTCTTTACGGAGGGTACCTCATCTTTTGATTAACCTCAATCATGATAATGCACTCTCTCTTCTCTTACGTCTGTACTTGTAGTACGCCGTAGTCATCATTATACCACCCACTACAAGGAAACCAATAATACCCAACGCCCCTGTATTAGGGAATAGTGATTTGTGGTTTACAACTTCTATCGGTTTGTTGTCCTTCTTTTCGACGTATCCTGGATGGTCACTTGGCGTATTGTCGTCCACTTGAGCTTTGTTATCTTTTACTTTAATTTTGCCATCTAAATACGAGAACTCTTTTACATAGCCTCTTGGTGTTATATAACCACTCGGCGCTTTTGTCTCTTTGATAGCGTAGTAGCCTTCTGCATCTAGTTTAAAGTCTAGAAGTCCATCTATTCCTGATTTGAATGTGTCAACTTTGGTAAATCCAGCTGGAGCTGTGTCGCCAGCTTTTTTGACCACTCTTTCAGTATCCTTTCCGTTAACATTCTTTTCATATAGATCAAGCTTTTCGTATTGATTGTTGTCTATTTTGTCTTTGTAATGAACTTCAAACTCAGCACCTTCAAGTGCAAACTCTTTATTAGTTGCATCAACTTTTTTGAATTGTATTCTATCAACGAGTTTTTCATTGACTATCTTGCCCATGTGCTTAGCTGTAGCAGCCGTTACATAGTCTACTAGTTGTCCGCCTTGTTTTCTTGCCGATTCTGGGACATATTCGTATACACCATTTGCTTTGGTATATTCTAGGGTTACATATCCTGAGCCCTTACCTGCAATAATTTCTCCAGTTTTTTCATCTTTAATATCTTCCTGGTTGTAGGATATTGTTAGATATAGAAGTGGCTGAGTAATTGGCTTGTATCCGTTTGGAGCTTTTACTTCCATTAGTCTGTAGCGGCCGGGTTTTAGACCTCTAAAGCCAAAGTAACCGTTGAAGGCTGATGCTACATATGATTCTGGCAGGTCCACAAAATATGGTCCAATTTGTTGTTGGAGTTTGAAAACACCACCCTCTAGCCTTCTATTAGCAATTTCCTTACCATCTACTTTTTCATCAGGATTATCTCTACCGTGTTTTGAGAAGGTGATATTAAATGATTCTTCATCATTAGTAACTATCAAACCTTCCTCTGGAATCTCATGTGGATTTGTAGAACTGTAGAGTGGTTTTAAGTTTATAGAGGTATCTGCGTGGAAGTATGGTTCTCCTGAAACAGCAGGTGTTACCCTACCAGCAATATATTCTTTGCCATCGTAGGTAACTTTTTTGCTCAAAAAGTTTTGATATTTTTGGTCAGCTGGTTTTTCCTTGAACCATATGTCTGCCTTTTCTTTTCCTTCTTTCGCTTCTACAATCTTTTTGATATTTTCCATACCTGCTTGGTAGGATGCTTCATATCCATCATACCAGCTTTCTTTACCATTTTCGTCATATACGACTTGTTCAAACTTCCTTGCACCCTTGTAGAAGTCAACATGAAGGTCGATTTTGCCTATGTCCTCTTCGGTGATGTTGTCATCAAAGTATCCTTCTACGTCTATGATGTAGACACCCTTACCAAGGTTTAGTTGGTCTTCATCAAAGCCCCAGTCAAAAGGTCTCCATCTTGCAGTATTTAGCAAGGACATACTTGGTTTTGAAAGGTCGTAAGTCCTTAGAATTCTATCAATATTATTGTTTGTAATGTCCCCATTAGATTCTGGGTTTACTATTTGATAGGTTGTTCTATAGGCTGTCTTTATACCTGGTGTAGTTGTTTTTGGAGCCTGCCCTGGAGTGTCAAACTCTTCACGTTTGTTCTTAGGTGTGATTTGTACATTGAGAAGGTCATTTCCTGTGTAGTTTCTTGTATCTACATATATTCTTTGTACAAATGATTTTGCCTCTGGGTTGATGTAGGTTAGTCTGGACTTAAACTTGATTTCAGAATCCAGAGACTTACCTGCATTTGCTTTTTCATTGTTCTCTACAAGGCTTGATGGCGTTTCCTCTGGGCCATAATAAGTGGCATACATACGTCCACCATCGTCTTTGACTTCTATCTTCCAATCAGCTGTTATTCTTTTATAGCCAGTTGGAGCTTCATCTTCTGTAAGGAGGTAGTATCCTTTAAATAGCTTAACATCATTATTTTTACTATCTTTAAAGGTAATGTTACCATTTTCATCTGATGTTCCAGTCAAACGAGTGAAAGATTCATCCTCAGTATTGTAGTTCTCATCAGTCATTTTCTTAATGGTAAACTTAGCCCCTTTAAGTGGTCTACCAATAGAATTTTGTTTGATAATCTTTGGTGTGATTCCCGCTTGTTTGTTGGTGATTTGAACAAGTTTTGTAGTATTTCCATCCTTGATAAGAATATCATTATCTCCAGGTTTAAACTCATCCAAAGGATCTTTTACTGTTTGCTTGAAGTTTGCAGAAACAGTGACATCTGATGCCGGCATTGTAAATGTGTTACCAGTTACTGGTACATTGTTTCCACTTGCATCTACAACTGTTAGACTGTCAAGTTCATAGCCTGGATTTGAGCTAACTGTTAGTGTTACACTTTGACCAGCCTGTGCAGTAGTAGGATTTGCTGATACAGAACCGTAGCTTGCACCTTCTATGTTTACCCTGTAGGTTTGTGGTGCTGGGTCACCCCAAATTGCTGAGATTTTTAAGTTTGCACTTACTGTTATTTTTTCTCCCGGTTGTTTTGTAGCCCCACTTACATTCCAACCTTTAAATTCCTTGCCTTGAGGCGCTATAAATGAATTGCCCGGTAGTTCATATTCCGAATTTCTATCTACCTTTACTGGATCCATTTTCCATGTTCCACCATTTCCATTAAAACTAATTGTTACTTGTTCATTTTTCCAAAGAGCCGTAAGAGTTGTATCAGAATTAATAATTATTTTTTCTCCAACAGCTTTTTCAACTCCATTTACTAACCAAGTTTTAAATTCTTTTCCTGCTGGTGAAGTGAATGTGTTTTGTGGAAGAATGTATTCTTTTCCTTGTTCTACCTGTACAGAATTCATAGTCCCAGAGCCGCCGTTTGAGTTGAATGTTACAGTGTATATTTTAATTTGATTAATAGATTTTTCACTTGTATAAGATTTTTCTATCCAGTTTTTACTCTTATTTACATTGGATAAGTTGTAATTGTAATTAACTCCCAACCCTACTAAACCATCAGTATTATAAGAAGTTTCAACAAGCATTAAAATATATCCAGGGCGTGTTGTATTAACACTAGTGGTTTTTATTTTAGAAACCACTTGTCCTGTCTCTTGACTTTTTTCTGAAATATTTGTAAATTTAATATTTTTTGAAATATCATTTTTCCCACTTAAATTATTAATATCAAAAGTTGAATTAATGTTTTCTAAGCTAGTATTATTCGGCACTTCATATGTTGTGATCTTAGCATCATTTACATTGATTCCATACTTATCATGTGCTCTGTGGAACTTTATTTCGCGATTTTTATTTTGAGTGTACGGAGGAAACAAGAATACTTGTCTATATTTATGATTTGATTTGTCTACTTCAATAATCTTAGTATCTACAATTAATCCAAGATCTGCATTCGTGTAGTCCTCACGCCAATTTATTTCTTCAGACCTACTTGGATCAACGACTTCCCAACCATCTCCTTCACTTACAGGATTGTTTGCTATGATATCACTCATTTCCAATCCAATAGAATAATAAGCGTTTGGTCTTATTGACCTTACCATTCTAGCCAATATTGGAATAGTAGGAGAGTTATTGTCTACTATTAGCTTAGCTGTCTTATCTTTTGATTCACCATTTACAGTAATTGTACTTCCTGGGTTGTTATCTCTGAAATAGATCTTCCCATCCCTAGTAATTGTAACTGTCCAGTCTGTATTGGACTTCTCATAACCTTGTGGAGAACCTACTTCTTCAAGTTTGTATATACCTGGAACTAGGTCATCAAAGTTGACCGTTCCATCATCACCAGATCTCATCCACTTATCTGTACCTGGGTTCTTGTCATCAACTTTTGGTCCAGTAAGCTTGAAGGTTGCTCCTGACAATCCATCTATTTTTGTTTCATTAGGCTTTCTCTCTCTGATTTTTTGGAAAGAGAAGGCATATCTTTTCTTGGTATTTGTTACATCTAGGTGACCCTCTGATATATACGAACCTACAATATTGCTGTTAGCATCTCCCTTGGTTGGTGCACCTTCAACTATGTCAGATACTTTTTCGTAGTAGTCAGATTTCCAGAACGTTTGATCATTAAGTGTCCAGTCCATACCTGTACCGACACCGCCATATCCATCATGGTATGGTACTTTGATGTCGACTACTAATGGTTTATCTGTTTCTGGCAGTTCTAGTTTTAATCTTGTTGGTTCTCCAACTCGTGAGTTATCTGAAGTTTTTGTTACTTCACTAGTAATTTCAGTTGCCCCATAGTTTGCAAGTCTGACATCAGTTATCAATTCATCTACTGGCTTATCGAGCTTAAAGACTCTTACTTCTTCATCGCCCTTATACCAGTCCATTGTGTTATATTCTGGTCTTTCTCTGTGGATGCTTGCTGTAGATGCTCCAATAGATGCTGATTCTGGGTTTATGATATATCTTTGAACTACATATTTTTGATCTTTATTAATAGCTACAATTCTAGTTCCTAACTTGAATGGATCATGAGATTTGGCTGCCCATCCTGTCCATCTGTTGTCATGCTCACCCCATCCATCTGTAGGTCTATTTCTAACATCAACCCAGTTTGTTTTTTCATTCTCACCTGGAATTGATAAGACTTTATTTTCAGTATTTGGTTCTACATAGCCGTAAACTTTTTTGTTGCCATCTTTGTCTATTACTAGAACCCACTTATCATCAAGTTTTTCATAACCGGCTGGTGGTTCTGTTTCTTCTATGATATATTTTCCTTCGGTTAGATTATGAGTAAATTTAACAACACCATTTCTATCAGAAACAACTTCTTCTGTTACAGTACTATCTCCTTGCTTAGTTATTTTGAACTTAGCTCCAGCCAACGGTTTATGATCTGAGTCTTTTTTGTAGATGATAAATTCTTTGCTTGTTGGTTTGTTTGTTACTCCGAAGTTTATGTTGAGACCTTCGTAGGACTGGTCAGTTGCTGTTATGCCTGTTTCAACAATTCTTACATAGCCATCATTAAATACTGTAACCTTCCATTGTTTATTGGACTTGTTGAATTTGTCTGGTGCTTGGTCTTCTTTTAAAGTATAGATGCCCGGTTTGATATTATCAAAGCTAATCTTTCCAGAGCTATCCGATGTTCTATAGATAGCGTGGTTGTTCTCATCTGTTAGGGAGAATCTTGCTCCTCGTAAGGCAGTTCCATCAATTTGGTTAGTTTTTGTTATACTAAAATTACCAGGAGTGTATTTCTTGTTGATAATACCAACTTCTTCTCTGTAGAATTTTGGTATTTCAGCAGAAGTTTGGTCACCTATTGCCTTGTTGTAGTTTGGACCATTACCAAAACCGGATTCAAAGGCATTGTTTGCCATCCAAAATGCTCTCCATGAGCTTTTGAACTTGTTCATATCTGTGATTTCAAAGGTTTGCTCTATTACATAGCCTTCTTTGTTTGATACTGCTGGTACAGTTATTTCTAGAGGACTTCTCTCATTGATAGTTGTTCCTTGGTTTATTTGACTTGGATCGTATTTTAGTCCAATGAGGTCTGTACTATCATTTATAAACTTATTATCAATTTTCCTGCTATATACTCTAGTGTATCTATATGGATCTTGTTCTGGCCTAATCCCCATTGATAGAGGCATATTTAGGTTGATACACTTAGCAGTTGTTGGATTTATTAACTTATAGTTCGGATTTGTACGATAAACTTTGACATCGCTTAGTTGGAATGCAGGTGTCAAATCACCTAGTGGATATCTTGTAAAGTTAGTACCGTGGTAACGCGTTGATATCCAGTTAAATTTCAAAGTTTTTTCTGAATATGTGCCTCTATTAAGTTGTAGTGGATTGTAGTAGGCAATTACTTTTACATACCATTTGCCATCCTCTCCCTTGTATACATCCCTAAAATAGTACATTTGGGTTGGCTCTACGCCCGTCCTATCTGAGTCATACCTATCATAGTCAGCTTCAATTGTTGTAGTTGCGGTATTAGCTTTTTCAGTTCCTGGACCCACTATATTGGTGAATGTGTATTGTCCATCATGTTGTGCAAAAAACTTGTTAGGGATGATACCCCTAAGACTAATCTTCGCTGTAGCTTCTCCACCCTTGGATTTTTCATTGAATACATATGTCAATAGGTTGGTTTCGTAATCGAAGTAAGGGTCTGCCACATCAACACCGCCGATATTTATCTTAGGAAAATCGGAGAAATATTGGGTGAAGTCTAGGTTTCTATCGAATTGGATCTCGAACTTGCTGCCTGGTGTTGACTTACTTAGAACTACCTCGGCATTATATTTGAGAGATTCAAGTCTGTAGGCCTCCCATATACCATCTCTAACCCCGATGTCTCCTTTTTCATTTTCTTGGATTTCAAGTTTTTGGGTGATAGTTTTGATTGGTGCCTTGTCTAGTGTTTGTGTTTCCTCGCCTTGTTCTTTCCAATAGTCGATACCATTTATAGGTGTACCCGATCCATCCTTAAACTTGGCTGTGTAGTCAACTTGCCCTGCATCATCTACTATAACTTCGAAATATACGTCAGATTTTTCGTATCCATCAGGAGCCATTGTCTCTTCAATAGAATATTTTCCTGGCGTCTGTTTACCGAAGTCTACCTTACCTGTGCTATCTGATATTTGGCTTGATAATACCTTGCCATTGGCGTCTTTTAGAACAAATTGTGCCCCTGGCAATATGGCTTTCTTACCATCTGCTGTGTTTTCGGATGTGAATTTCTTGACTGCAACTGTGCTTTTTGTGAACTCTTCATTGGTTACATTTATTGTTGGCACTTCACTTGCAGCTTGTTTGTTTTCCTTGTAGAGAGTGATGTTTTGTTGAAGCTTAGCTTCACTTGCTGTAAATGCATTATCAGTTAGCCAATCATAAGAAACGTTGGTTGAATCTGCATTTGTATTAGTAAGCTTTCCTTTTACCTGAATCATAAATCCCCAGTTGTTTGTTAATCTTGCTTGAGGGATTTTGATTTGGTAGCCGGTTTTTTGAGTATATCGATCTTTTGTATTAGCTGTTCCTGTTATCTTGTTAGTATTAGCCTTGTTGATGACGTTGTAGCTCTTATCAAAATTATCAAATATTTGATGCATGTATTGCTCTCTCATAGCTTTTGTTACACGGGTTCTGTCGTCATCAAATTTTTGATCTGGATTATCTGGGTAAACGTCATAAGCTATAACGTTACTATCAGTAATATTTAATCCATCTATATTAATATTTAGTCTGGTATTTTTGTCTGTATTTCCTAATTCCGGTTTTAGGTATAGGTAAAACTCTACAGTTCCATCATCGGCAATCTTACCATAGTGCATGGTGTTCATGTAGCCTGGCCAAGTATCGTGTCTAACTGTTTCTGTGATATTAGCATTTGGAGTTGTGGAAATATTCTTACCATCTAATATTACATGGCCATCCGCATCTATTTCTATGGTTCTGGAGTTTTGATTTAGTTTGTAGCCAGATGGTGCCTTGGTTTCTCTGAGGATATATGTTCCTTGAGGAATATTTGTAAATCTCGCCTTACCATTAGCATCAGTTGTTGCGTCTACACTTATACCTTCACCTAAGATATTAAATCTAGCTTCTGCAAGAGGCTTTTTCTTGTCCTTGCTGTCAACTTTCATTACTTCAAAAGTTGCAGATTTTTTGTTTTCATCTTTGATTAAGGAGTTGTGAACGTAGTGGTGGGCTAGGTCTGAGACGTAGTAGTTTACATTCTCGTTATACTTATAATTACTATCATTTATATTAACAGGATTTTTGGGTAGCTCTTGGACAACTTTGTGCTTAATCTTTGTAAAGCTTCCACCATCTGCGATGTTCCAAGTTTTGATATTTGGTATAGTTACCAATCTTTCGTTTTGGTTGGCTACATTTGTTTCTCCAGTTTGTGTACTACCTAAGATATTTCCATTAGTATCCGTTACTTTTACGGTATGATTTGGCATTAAAAAGTAGCCTTGTGGGAAGCCCCAAACTTGTTTGAGGTATACATCTTGGTATTTGGAAATCTTTAGTCCTGCTAGGGTGTAATCTTGGGCTTTAGTTGGGCTGTTTAAGTTTGTATCAACTTCATAGACAGCTATGGTTCCTACAGGTTGGTTTGCGCCCGGGTTTGTTCCAGCTGTTGGTAGTGACGTTAGAGTTGTTTCAGTTTTTTTAACAACCATTTTGCCATTTTCATCTAGTCCATAAGTAGCTGTTTTACCAGAATTAAATGTTTGGTTGCCAAGAGTTCTACTTACTAATGGCAATCCTGTATCCGAATCCCCTGTGGATACGCCGTCTGTAATGTTCCACTTGGCAGTAGTTTCAGATGTGAATTGTCCTATAACGGTAGTTCTGTTGTTGATGCCTACCCTTATAGGCGTTCCTTCTCTGATCTTATCTGTTGACCAGCCTTCGTTGACTACAATTCTTTTTGCACCTGTCTTACCCTTTTTTGAAAGAATAATTGATATATCCATCATGTATTTTTCTTGAGGATTTTTTTCTACTGGTGTGTAGAGATTGTAGGTAACTTCTCTAATGCCTGCTTGCTCTACTTTGTGGTGTTTGGAGTCATGAATACCAAACGCACCTTCAAGTTGGTCTTCTAGGGTAATAGATGTATCTCTATTTTCGATTTTATTTAGTCCAGATCCCTTTACAACTGTGAAGTTTGCCTTGTATCCTAGTGATTGTAGGTCTTGGTTTGATGTTACTTTAATTGTCCAGTTGTATCCTATAAGTTCACCATTTTGAATTACTGGATTTGCAACAGCATCAGTATTAACTTTGTAATTTGATCCATCTGACTCTATAATTTGTGTTACATCATCTCTGCCAGGTTCGATGATAGATCCGTCTGGGTTACCATTTTGATCTACTTTTTCAGGTAGGAGAGCTTTTGGATTAGTTACTCCAAGGCCCGAGATTTTGTTGATTACTGTAAAGCCTTCTCCAGCTTTGATATTGGCTGTGTTGTAGTCAACAGGAATTTCAAGTGGAACTTGGATGTTGTTTGCTATGGTTTTTGTTATAGTATATTTTATTGTGTTGCTTTTTTGGTCATATGCAGGTGTTGCAATGATCTCGCCATTGTATCTTATCGGTTCAAGTTTTGTACCTTCTTTTATAGTAAGAGCCTTGTCAAGGTGGATATTGAAAAAATTTCCAGCTTGGATAGGGCCATTTGCTATTGATGTGTCAAATCTTGTTCTGATAGTAAACTTGTTGGTTTCTAATGGCGAAGTTCCTTGTTCGTTTAGATTAGCTAGCAACATTTGTGGGTTGAAGTTCTTGTCGGCATCTCTTTCGATAAGTGCTTTGATGGCATCTGCGTTATCGTCCATTAGCTTTGCTTGTTCTTGTTGTGTTAGGTGATATTTTGCTTCAAAGCTGGATAATAATGCTTGAACTTCTTTTAATCCGTTGGCTTTTACTGATAGGATTGCTTTTAATTCACGGTCTGCTTTTTGAAGATTAGTTAATCCGAAGAATTCTTTGATGTCTTCTAATAGTCCTTTTGTTTCTTTGCTGACTTCTTTGTTGTCAGTTGTCTTTTTATTGTCTTCTTTATTATTAGCATCTTTTTTGTCTTCTGATTTTTTGATGTCTTCTTTTTTATCTTGTAATGCTTTGTCAAATTCTTCTGCTTTTTGTTTTCTTTCTTCTGGTGTAGCAGGTTCTGATTTGACTTCTTCAGTTGTTTCCTTCTTCTTTATAATAGGTTCTTCTTGGTTTTCTTCTGTGTCTTTTTCAAGCCCAAGAAGTTTTTTATTTTCAAGGTCTTTCTTCGCTTTTTCTTCAACGGCTTTTTTAGCTTCTGCTTCAGCTTGTTTTGCAAGTTGTTCTTGTTTTGCTTTTTCTTCGGCTTCGGCTTTTTGTTTTGCTTCGGCTTCTGCTTTTAACTTTTCAGCTTCTGCTTTGGCTTTGGCGTCTGCTTCTGCCTTTGCTTTTGCTTCGGCTTCTGCTTTAGCTTTTTCTTCAAGAGCTTTTTGTTCTTCTGTTTTCTTAGCTTCTTCTGCTTTTTGTTTGTCAGCTTCTTGTTTTGCCTTGACGTCAGCTTCTGCTTTTGCTTTTTCTTCGGCTTCTGCTTTGGCAACTTCTTTTTTGTGTTCTATTGATGATGTAACTTCAGCTGGTAATTGTTCTGTTTGGTATACGCTGTATGTTTTATCATCTAATATAGCTGCGAATAGGTCTGCTGTTTGTTTTACTTCAAGTGGATTGTTTTCATCCTTATTAAGTGCTATTGTTGTAAGCTTTGTGTCAACAGCTTTGTCAACTTTGAAGTCAAAGATGTAAGTACGGTTGTGTTTGTCTTCTGGTACTTCGCCGTCTTGTTGAAGTCTACGTTCTTCTGCAAGTTGAAGTCTGTGTTGTTCTGTTGTTTTGTCGTTTTCAGGAAGTTTGTTGTACAATCCTTCTTTGTCAAAATCAAATTTTGGAACAACTTTTAGGCTGTATACTTTGTAATCGTCTCCAAAGTTTTCTTTGTCAGCTTGAGGTACGTAGTTGTTGTGGATTCTGTATTTTCCATCTTCTTGTACTACGGATACATCTAAGCTCAACCCTTGATCTTTGAGTGATTTGTCCACTCTGTCGAATTCTTTGTGAGCCTCTTCTACTGTATCAAATGTCCTTTCGTCATAAAGACTAAAATCCTTTCTAACTATTAATTTGATGTTAGAATTGGTGTCCGTGGCGTTCAATACAAACTTGACGTTCGAATCACTGTCCAGATTCTTGTCATCAATTACGGTAGCGAGGTTCAATGAAAAGTTGGCGTAAGTATCCTGTTTCAAGGTCTCGAGCTTTTGTATTACGTATCTCTTGTCGAGCTCTTCCTCCTTAGCAAATGATGTGATTGCTGGTACGCACGATTGTATGAACATCAGCATTACCATGACTAACGCGGTTAGTCTATCAAATATTTTTTTCATTTTAACCTCCCAATTTACTTGATTTTTATTTGAAATGTTAGTAATTTGATATTTATTATACTAATTTTATTCTCTACTGTTTTACATGCATTTAGATTAAAAAACTATAAACTTTCAATTCAATAATGCATATCGTTTGCTTTTACCCTCTAAATAAATAAAGAATCAGCCCAACATATCCGATGAATAATGTTGCCTGACTCAGTTAGTTCTAAATAAAATGCATCGCTTTTTATATCCATTATATTTACGTTTGCTTCTGTTTTTATGTACTATATATTTGCATGTATTTTTTACAAGTAGATATTACCATAATATATGATAAATGTCAATCTTCTTGCTTTATTTTGCTAATAATTATTCTATTTTATCGCTTTAGTAATAAAGTTTTATTAAATATTTGCTAATTACTGTTGCAATAAATATTATTTGTTGTATTTTTATCTTATTTCTGAGTGATTTAACTAGCTTTGCTTTCCGTTGTGTAATTTATTGCTATTTTGAAGTTTATTAATAGGCTTTTGTTCAAATATTGCTCTAAATATTTAGTAAGTTATAACATAAAATTTTAGGAATTTTTTTATAAAATTATGGTCATTTTATAAAAAACGTTATAATTTATAGGTTTTAAATAGGAATTTTTTGATATAATATCGCGAAATATGTAAAAAAGGTGTAAAAATTAGAAAAAATTTAGTTTTCCGAAAAATATTTGATAAATTTGTAGGATAGATGATTTTGCTGAGTAAATTTCCTAGTGTTGATGTGATTTACTATAGAAAGAGGAATGTATCGTGCTGTTTGCAGATTGCATTCCTCTTTGATGCTTAAAAAATCACACTAGATTTTACTAATTATTTTTATTGTCAAATTCATCTTGAAGTAACTTTCTAAATAGTCTAGAGTCATATGCATTATCATCAAATGTTACGCATAGACAAAAAATTATTATAACCAACAGAAATGGTGGAAATAATATCGCATAATCGCCTATTATTTTCTTTTCTTTCAAAAATAATGATATCCACATCGTTAAAACACCGAAAACAAATTGTGAAATAATTTTACCTACATCTGATCTATTTTGTGCGTTTAAGTCATATCCAAACTTATAATCATCAAAAAGTTTTTCTGCAGTACTGTTAAAATAACTACTTCCTACTTTGCCTTTGAAATAATTCATAAAATACAAAGACTTATAGAAATATTCCTCGTATAAATCTGGGTATTTGTATCCTATGATATCAAACTTTGATTTCTTGTATTTTCTTTTGATTTTTCTTCTAAGTTTATCGCTAAAATACTTGTCTTGATATCTTGCAACCAATTTAAAAAATTCGTGTGGCGTGTGGGCAAAATCTTCGTGTGGCGTGTGGGCAAAATCTATAAGCCAACAATCCTATATTTGTATCTATATAGATACGTATCTCTTCTTTTTCTACTTCCTTTAGCTTAGAATCAACCATTTGTTGTAAATAGTCTTTTTCTATAAGACGGTCGCAATTTTGTTTTTTTATTTTTCTTTCCCATATCATTCTCCTTGTTAATTATTTTATTATTTATATGTCAGATTTTCTACAAAATAAAAAAAGACTACAGATTCGCAATTGAATCTATAGTCTTGGCGAACGATAGAGGATTCGAACCCCCGACCTTCTGGTCCGTAGCCAGACGCTCTATCCAGCTGAGCTAATCGTTCATATACAACAAAACAGATGCATGCACATCTGTTATTGTCTGGAGCGGAAGACGAGACTCGAACTCGCGACCCTCGCCTTGGCAAGGCGATGCTCTACCACTGAGCCACTTCCGCATGAATTCTTTTGGTGGAGGAGGGTGGATTTGAACCACCGAAACATAAAGTAACGGATTTACAGTCCGTCCCCTTTGGCCACTCGGGAACTCCTCCTTAATCCTTTTTTAAAAAGGATTTGGAGCTGGTGGGAGGACTTGAACCCCTAACCTACTGATTACAAGTCAGTTGCTCTACCAATTGAGCTACACCAGCATAACTTGGCGACCCGGAACGGACTTGAACCGTCGACCTCCAGCGTGACAGGCTGGCATTCTAACCAACTGAACTACCGGGCCTTGTGTTAGAATTTGTGTTTAAAAATATATGGTGGGCGATACAGGGCTCGAACCTGTGACCCCCTGCTTGTAAGGCAGATGCTCTCCCAGCTGAGCTAATCGCCCATATATCTGGTGACCCTACCGGGATTCGAACCCGGGATACCGCCGTGAAAGGGCGATGTCTTAACCGCTTGACCATAGGGCCTTATTATTCAAGATTTTTTTATTGTATTAAGTTGTTTCTGTATGGTTGCAGCTTCGCTGCAAATGTCTTGGTCGCTACATAACGAAATCGAAGATTTCTATTGCGCGACATTTGACCTACCTACAAATCACTTCGTGATTTGGGTTAGGATCAAGAACCGCTTGACCATAGGGCCTTATTACTAAGGTTTATTATTAAAATTTATTCATTTGTTAACAACTTACTTATTTAGTTTAGCATTTTATAAGCATTTTGTCAACACTTTTTTTCAATTTTTTTACTCAGGTTTTACATAATATTTTATGTATGGTTGCGGGAGCAGGATTTGAACCTACGACCTCCGGGTTATGAGCCCGACGAGCTACCAAACTGCTCTATCCCGCGTTATTGGTGCCGAGGATCGGAATCGAACCGATACGGTGTTTTACCACCGCAGGATTTTAAGTCCTGTGCGTCTGCCAGTTCCGCCACCCCGGCATTTGGCTCCCAGGGTGGGACTCGAACCCACAGCCTATCGGTTAACAGCCGAGTGCTCCACCATTGAGCTACCTAGGAATATTACCACTCTTATGAGTGGTGTTCGCTTTTTAAAGTTTGATTACTTTTTTCGAAAATTTAATGTTTTCCATGAGCGACGCTTCGAACGATGAAATCTTCATTTCTTTATCTAAAAAGAAGATTTCTGAAGTGAGGCTGAGCGAATGGAATTATTAAATTTTCTTTTGTAATCAAACTTTAAATCTTTTGTTTGGCGACTACCTACTCTCCCACGACGTTTCCATCGTAGTACCATCGGCGTTAAGAGGCTTAACTTCTGTGTT
>OFLS01000119.1_pt1 | contig 45799 bp, 34 predicted proteins | sample 1540891 | NCBI WGS metagenome assembly OFLS01 (sample SAMEA4413038, study PRJEB24355) | metagenome | biome: human; feature: gut; material: faeces | place: United Kingdom | collected 2010
TTTAGAGCCGTTTAGAGATTTACAGGGCTTGCTTTCCAACGCTACAAACAACATAAATCAGATTGCAAAGCGTGTAAATTCGACCGGCATAATCTACAAAGATGATATAAACGATATGAAAAAGCAGATTGAACATTTCTCAAAAGAGTTGTGGCAAATTCATTCCCTGCTGCTTAACAGGACTTCAGGAGGTGATTAAATTTTATGGCTATTACAAAAATACATCCTATAAAATCAACCCTTAATCTTGCCATTTCATATATTGTTAATGGAGAAAAAACAGATGAGCAAATCTTAGTAAGCACTCATAAATGCCATCAGGAAACTGCTCATACTCAATTTTTAAGAACACGAAATGATGCAGGAACAAACGGAACTGTTCTTGCAAGACACCTCATTCAATCCTTTTTACCCGGAGAAGCAAGTCCTGAAATGGCACATCAAATCGGTCTTGAACTATGTAAAAAGATATTAAAGGATGAGTACGAATTTGTCTTATCTACCCATATAGATAAAGGGCATATTCATAATCACGTCATATTTAATAATGTAAATATGGTAACGGGCAAATGCTATCAGTCCAACAAGAGAAGTTACCACCAAATCAGGTATCAAAGCGATAAGCTATGCAAGGATAATAACCTTTCTGTGATTGATGAGTTCTACGAGAGCTATAAGAGAAAGTACAAAACAAATGGTAAGTCATGGTATGAAAATGAGCAATCTAAGAAAGGTAATTCTTGGAAAAGCAGGCTTCAATTTGACATTGATCGTTTGATAAAACAGTCTAAAGATTGGGAAGAATTTCTAAAGAAAATGGCGGAACTTGGTTATGAAATAAAGCATGGAAAACATATAGCTTTTAAGCCAAAAGATAATCAGAGATTTACAAGGTCTAAGACGATTGGCGAAGATTATACCGAAGAAAGATTAAAAGAGCGTATTACAGAAAGGAGTGCTATTAAGGATCCTGCTGTCAAAAAACGAATAGGAAATGTCATCAATATGAATACCAATGCCAAAGTGAAAGAGAGCAAAGGCTATGAATATTGGGCAACAAAACATAACCTTAATACAATGGCTGAATCAGTTATTTTCATCAGAGAACATGGCATTAACTCCGTTAAACAGCTTGATGAATATATCAAAAAAAGTGCTGAAGAAAGACAAGGTTTACAAGATAAAATCAAAGAAATTGATAAGGACATGCAGCTACTTTCTGATACTATGGAACAAGTTCATACTGTTAAAAAATATCGAGCCTACTACAAAGAATATAAGGCAAATCCATCGGACAAGGCATTTTTTGAAGAATACAAATCGCAAATCACGCTCTATGAAACTGCTCTTTCCAAGCTGAAAAGCTCCTATTCTAAACTTCCAAATTCAAAGAATATTTTAGATAGACTTGATAAACTGCAAGAAAAAAAGAATATCCTCATGAAAGAGTATTCTTCCTCAAAATCTACTATGGACGAGCTTTATCAAATACGAAAGAACTATGGAATTTACATGGGCAAGGAGATTGAGAGATAATTTTTTCTCTCCTCTTTTTCTACCTTGATTTGGCAATTCAAGACCAATAAAAAAATAGTCGGTGCAGTCCTAAGACCACACCGACCGTAAATTTATCTCTCAGCTTCTTTGCTTACTTCTTTCTTTTCTTTCGGCTTTTCCTTATCTTCAGCCTGATATTTTTTGATAGCCCCAAGTACAGATTCTTTCTTTTCTTCTTGTCCTTTCATTTGTTCCTTTGCCTTTAACAGCTTTGAAGAAAGTATCCTGATGTTGCTATGCTCCTTGCCGTTATCATCAATGGAGGTTCTGATTTGTCCAAAGAGCTTAACAAAATCTCCCTGCTTAAAGTCCTTTGGAATATCGCTTTTTTCTCCGTATGCCGAGCAATTATGATAGACCTTATTCCCTTCATCATCTTTAGATACTACGGAGAAATTCGCTACCTTAAAGGCTTCTCCGTTCTTATTTTCCCTTTCAACTACATCAACCTCTCCAACGATATTTCCAACAATATTGATAAGATTATCCTTTTCTTCCTGAGCATAAGGCAGGTCTTTTATCTGTCCCTGTTCTCTTAAATCCTCAATCATATAGTCAAATTCCTCATGCAGCAAATTAAGGCTGTCATTGTCCATATAAGCGTCATAGAGCTTATCTAAGGCACTTTCATCATTGATACCTTTTTCCATGCTTATAATCGCTTTTACAAAGTCCTTATGGTTATCATTTACCATATCTTCTATCTGATTTCTCATTGTTTTGTAATCCATGTTTTTATCTCCTTTCATGGCAAAAGGGAGGTTCCCCTCCCCTTATCTTAAAAATTCCTGTTCTTTTGTTTTTTGCTTTTCTTCTGTTTTACTTTCATTTTGATAAGCTCTTATCTGCCCTAAAATAGATGGCTTATCCTCTGATTTTTGTGTGGTTTCTTCTTTACTATGAAGATTGTCCTCCACATCATAGGTTGACTCAAAATAATCACTGTCCTTAAAGTCATTGTCATATCTATCAGGAATACCGTCATTATCGAGGTCTTTAGAAAGCGGATCATAGAAGTTGCCTTTATCGTCAATATCAAGACCCGTTGCTTCTCTTAAATCTTCTGAATCAACATAAACCAAATCGTTAAAAGAGGACATTTCTATTTCATTTTTCATATTCCTTAGAGCTTCATTCTCTCCCTTGTTTTCATAATCAAAGCCCTCTGTTTTGATAGGTATATCTTCAATATACTGTGTCCATCTCTTATCCTCTAAGTTAAGCTCATATTGGATGCTGTGTCTTTTGTCAGGTGTATTGGTATAGGCGATACCGATATGTTTTAAATCAGGATACAATGTGTCAAACTCATCATAGCTGTGGTTTTCTTCATACTCCCTGTTGCAGAAGTCAATAATCGCCCTCTTTACATCTTCCACAAGAGGATTGTCATTTCTCTTTTCTTCCACTTCTCCCATATCAAGGAGCTTATTTAACTCTGCCAAGCGAAGCACTTTTGATTTTAACTCATCTGCCTTTTCAAAAGGCTTTTTTAGCTCCTCTCTGGCATTTTCCAGTTGTTCTTTTGTGCTGATGAGTTTTTCTTCAAGCCTGTTTAATTTTTCAGGCATTTTCTCAAGAGCGTTATCCAGTCTTGTAATGTTACCGTCCGCACTTGTTCCAAGCTCTCCTGAATGCTTTGCAGCACCATTTAGGCTAAAGTTATGCTCATTGGTAAAGAAGTTATAGCTTACCTCTAAATCCATATTCCTATACTTTCCTATAACCTTGCTTTCATTTGATTTTACGGTCTTTATAGCTTCAATCAGTCTTTCTCCTGCTAATTTCTTGTCGGTAATCTTCTCTCCTAAAATGGCAATGGAAGTAAACTTTTCCTCGCCTACCGCTTTTCGTTCTACACTTGCTATATCTTTCTTAACAGCTTCTATGAGCTTTTCCGTTCTTGCAATTTCTTCCGGGTAGTTTTTCGCAACCTTATCCTCTAATCTGTAACGGTTAGACTTATAGTTTGCTTCAAGCATTTTTAGTTTTGTAACTTCGTTGTCCAAATCCATCTTTTCTTTTATCTTTGGATCACCAGTGGCAAGTGCTTTAATCTCTGCATAGTTAAGAGAGCTTTCGTCCACATCTTCCGCAACTCTGACAGGTGTTTTACTTGTCATAATCTGTGAAATGAACTTCTGTTTATTTTCTATCGTCTGCCATAAATAGGCATCAAAGGTATTCTCTGTAACATAACGATAGATATTTACTTTCTCATTTTCGTTTCCCTGTCTTACAATTCTACCCGCACGCTGTTCAAGGTCGGCAGGACGCCATGGGACATCAAGGTCGTGCAAAGCAATCAACTTATTTTGCACATTCGTTCCGGCTCCCATCTTCTGTGTTGAACCCATTAAAATACGAACTTCGCCTTTTCTTACTTTCGCAAAGAGTTCATCTTTCTGTTTGTCTGAATTTGCTTCATGGATAAAAGCGATTTCTTCTTTCGGTATTCCCATAGCTACGAGCTTTTCTCTAATATCATCATAGATGTTAAATTCTCCATCTCCTTTTGGAGTGGACATATCAGAAAAAAGTAGCTGTGTTGACCTGTTTTCTTTTGTCTTATCCCAAATGGCAAAGACATTCTTTACACATACATTGACCTTGCTATCAGGATTATCAGGAAGCAGAGGATTGATTAAACGCTGATCTAATGCAAGTTTCTTACCGTCATTGGTAATCTTAAGCATATTATCAACATCTGGCTCTACAACTCTATTTCTGACATCATCTGCTCTTTCAGAAAGGCTCTTTAGGATTTCCTTTTGTTCTTCAGAAGGCTCTGTCTTAATAACCTCGTAGTTAGCTTCAGGTGTAGGAAGATTAAGCATATCTGCCGTCTGAATATCAGCAACTTCCTTAAACATAGACATAAGCTCAGGCAAATTATAGAACTTTGAAAATCTCGTTTTCACCCTATATCCTGTACCTTCAGGCGATAATTCAAAGGAGGATTGTGTTTCTCCAAAAGTGGAAGCCCAAGAGTCAAAATGCTCCAAGTTGTTTTTCTTTAGACTTTCATACTGAAGATAACGCTGCATGGTATAAAGCTCTGTCATAGAGTTACTTACAGGTGTTCCTGTTGCAAAAACCACGCCTTTTCCGCCTGTCATTTCATCCATGTAGCGGCATTTCATGAACATATCAGAGGACTTAAAGGCTTCTGACTGCCCGATACCTGCAACATTTCTCATTTTGGTATAGAGATAAAGGTTCTTAAAGCCATGTGCCTCGTCAACAAAGAGCTTATCAACTCCTAATTCCTCAAAGGTAATCACATCATCTTTCTTAAAATCATCATTTAATTTCTCAAGTCTTGTTTCCAGTTTTTTCTTTGTCTTTTCAAGCTGTTTTACTGTGAAGTTTTGGTTCCTATCATGCTTGTATTCTTCTACATAGTTTACGATTTCATCAATCTGATCTTGAATATGCTTTTCCTGATATTCCTTACTCATAGGGATTTTTTCAAACTGCGTATGTCCGATAACAACCGCATCATATTCCCCTGTTGCAATCTTTCCGATAAATCTCTTTCTGTTTTTCGGCTCAAAATCTTTCTTATCAGCCACCATAATGTTAGCCGACGGATATAGTTGCATAAACTCACGACCGATTTGCCCTGTTAAGTGATTTGGGACAACAAACAAGGACTTACTGCACATTCCAAGCCTTTTACTTTCCATTGCAGAAGCCACCATTTCAAAGGTCTTTCCACTTCCTACTACATGGGCAAGCAAGGTGTTTCCTCCATAAAGGCTTCTTGCTATGGCATTTCTTTGATGAGGTCTTAAATCAATCTTTGTATTCATTCCCTCAAAAGAAAGATTACTTCCGTCATATTCTCTGTTTCGAATTGAGTTAAAACGCTCATTATACAACTTTACAAGACGATTTCTTCTTTCCTGATCGTTAAATATCCAGTTCTTAAATTCTTCTTTTAATAGCTCCTGCTTTTGTCCTGCAAGCATAGTTTCTTTTTTATTTAAGACAGAAGTTTTAGAGCCGTCCGGATTTACAATCTGGTCAAATACCTTTGTTTCTTTAAGGTTTAAGGCATCTTCAATCAACTTATAGGCGTTTACCCTCGATGTACCAAAGGTCATTTCTGCAAGGTCATTTCCTCTGTCCTTGCTTTTTCCTTCTACATTCCATTCGCTTGTGAGATTTGAAAATTTAACCTTAATATCCCATCTTGCATATCCCGGAGTTTTAAGCGTTTCAAAGATGAATTTCTCAATATCTTTAATAGGTATCCAAGTTGCACCAAGACGCACATTGATTTCACTTGCTTCAAGTTCCTTTGGAAGAACTTTGGTAAGCTCTGCTTTTTGGTATTCCAAACGGTTCATTTCATAGCTTATAAGCTCTTTTTCTTTTCCATTCTCGGCAAAACCAAGATGAGGGAGTTCTCTTTCCGTTTGTCTGAGCTTTGATAAGTAGCTGTCTACTATGGCAATCTTATCCCTGATATTCCCACTTAAATATTCATCCTTTGTTACATAGCCATATTTATAGGAATTGCTGCCATTTGCACAAGCAAAAGGTAAATCTCCATCCTCCAAGTTAAATGAAAGTGGTCTGTAAAAGTTTTGTTCTTCTCTAATATTTAGGTAGATTTCCCCTCGAAGCTCCTCAATTAAAGTCGGTCTGTCTTTTCCTGTAAGACTTCCCATATAGTCAAAGTCCACATATCCTTTTTCAGATACCGATAAGACAAGAGCTTCTAAAGAGGTGTCCACATGGTCTATGACTTTGGCTTTTGTAATGGTTCTTTTGGAGAAAATATCTCCCTTTGCCTTAAAGTTTTCTTCTTCATCAAGGATTTCTATGGAGGAAACAAGCGGAAAGTTGCTATCCTCTTTTAAGGCTCTGGTATTGCTAAGGTTATTTACAAAGCCATGTTTCTTTGAAAAATTGTCATATACTTCATTTAGTTTTTCCTGTGAAGCCTTAATTTCTTCTTCTCTAAAATCTTCTTTCTGCTTGTAAATCACATCTTTTAAAGCAGCATTCAGCTCAAGGTAATCCTTGATTTTTTCTTTATTCTTGTCTGATACTTCCTTTTTGATAAAAAGTGAGTTTTCTCTGTAATACACCTCATCATCAATTAAGGTATATGAGAAGTTTTTTACATCATCAGTTGCAGGGATAGAGGTTGTTTCATCATCAAGTAGCTCTATTTCTTCATACTTGGCATCTTTTGAAATTCTTTCTCCCGCAATCTTGATACGATCCTTTAATGAAGCCATGTTTATCTCTGTACCTAAAAAAGCTATCGGTTCACAAGTTAGAGTTTTCCCAAATCTCCCACTTACTTCACGCATAGAACCAAGCACCTGCTCAGGATGATCGACAAAGTATTTGTTATATACAAGACCGTTTTCATCTTCCGCAAGGTGTATCCAATCTTCATCTCGCTCAAGTACGCTATCTCTTTTCTTTAGGAAGATAATATCTGAAGTTACTTCTGTGCCGGCAACACCCTTAAAGGTATCATTTGGAAGTCTGATTGCTCCTAAAAATTCGGCTCTTGCCGCAAGATACCTTCTTACACTTTCGTCTTTTTTATCCATTGTTCCTGAAGATGTAATAAAGGCGATAACACCACCGTTTCTTACCTTATCAATGGACTTGGCAAAGAAATAATCGTGAATAAGGAAGTTATTGCGATTGTATTCTCTATCATTTACCTTGTACTCTCCAAAGGGAACATTTCCGATTGCAACATCAAAGAAGTTGTTGGAAAATCCCGTTTCTTCAAGTCCCTTAACCTCTATATCGCTTTCAGGATATAACAACTTTCCAATACGACCGCTTACTGAGTCAAGCTCTACACCATAAAACTTTGACTTATTCATTTCATCTGGAAGATTTCCTATAAAGTTTCCAACTCCCATAGATGGTTCAAGGATATTTCCCTGTTTAAATCCCATTCCGGAAAGCGTCTTATATATTCCGTCAATGACAGTTTTCGGTGTGTAAAAACTCGTTAGGGTAGATTCTCTTGCAGCTTCATATTCTGATGGCGATAGATTTTCCTTTAAGAAGGCTCTTGACTCTTTCCACTGCCCATCCTTACTTTCATCAAAGACATCGGAAAGTCCACCCCAGCCTACATATTTTGCTAAAACTTCCTGAGCTGTAATATCAAGCTCTCGTTCTCCGCTTTCCACCCTGTTAAGCATAGAAATTGCTTCAAGGTTATTGTTTAATCTCTCGCTTGGAGATAACTTTTGAGGAAGAGTTTCTTCTGTAATTTTGAAATTATGAGCTTCATTTTTCTTTATTTCTATTTCCTCAAAAGTCTTTTCAGGCTTTGCATTGGTAAGATTTTCAAAGATTTTATCAAGCTCACTTTCCTTACGATAAGGAATCACATCGGAGCCTGTAATCATACCGCCAAGATATTCGGTATTATCCTTAACCGTTACTGTCTTTAGGTTATTTCCCATATCATCAAATCTTGTGATGGTATAGTCTTTCCCCTTGTACTTCACTTCATCACCGATGATAAATTCAGGTCTTTCAAGACTTACTTGTCTTAATAAATCCTCATCATCTGTAAAGGATATAATCGGTATTTGATGATTACCTTGCCTTGCAGGATCAAGCCACAAATCATTTCTTCCTGTGATTTGATTTTTGGAAATCTCTCTTACTTTGTACTCCTCATGATTAAAATAGACGGTATCACCTTCTTGAACTGCAAACTCATCTGAAAGACTTTCCTCTTTTTCGTTAAGCTCTACTTCTTCTCTTTCCTTCAGGTAATCAAATAAGGTAGCCTGAAAAGGTTCTGCTTGTATGCTTTCTTCTACTTCTTCAGGTGCTTCAAGCTCTGTATTATTCTCCTCAAAACTTAGCTCTCCGTTAAAGACATGATGAAGCTCCTGCTCATCCATCTGCTTTTTAAGTTCACTGTCTTTCAGTTCTCTAAAGGTCTTTGGAAAATCCTCTAAAACAAGTCTTTGGGCATTTAATTCCTTTAGCTCCTCAAGATTAAAATATCCCCATTCAGGTTCGATACCTAAAACAAGTCCAAAGGCGTCTTTACTTTCCCTGTCATATTCCGTCATATACCAAGTCCAGTTACTTCTAAATGGAATGATATATGCTGCATGAACCTGTTTGTCTGCTAAGGCTACATCCTCTTGTGCATAAAGCTCAGGAACTTTCTCAAGCATTTCATCAGTCATTAGATTATTTGGATCATCTTTAGAATAATAACTTGGCTCTTTTTGTTCTTCTATCTCATCCTTTCTTTCAATATCCTTTTCTTCAAGATAAAGATTTTTTGAAAGCAGCTCGTCTATATGCTTTGCTACACTTGACCATGTAAGAAAAACATCGTTACAATCATTTTTCTGTAATTTAAGCCCCTTTGCATCGTGCCATTCATCACTTCCCTTTGCTCCTGAAACAGCATGAGAATGACCTCCAATTCCGTACTCATCTTTTAGGAAATTCGCTTTTTCCTGAAGCGTATGATTTTCTTTGAAAAACTTAGTAATTCGCTCTTTTCCCTTATCGACTCCACTTCCCCTTGAAATCGTAGCGAGGACTTCACCTTCTGTAATAAAGCCATGTGCCTTTGGAAGTTCGGTAAGATTAGAGGTATATTCCTTTCTCGGAAGTTCAAGCTCCTGCAATTTTTGATAAAGGCTATCTACCTTGTGATAATGAAACCTTAGTACATCTCTATTTTCTTTGTATCCTGCTAAAAAACGGCTGTACTCGGAAATAACATTTTTTAGATAGTCAGGATTTTTAAGAGCTTCCGATAACTGTCTTGTTTCTTTCGGAAATCCACCACCTCTTTCTATAAAGTCAAAATATCCCTGTGCTTTCCCTTCTTCACTTAAATCGTGATATAGATACCATAGCGATTCTGAAACTCTATCTCTTTCATAGTCATGTGCTTCTAAAAGCTCTACATTTGTAGCAAACTCTCCATTTTCCAAAAGCTCATTGATTCTTCTTGCAGCATCACTCCAGCTTAAAATTTGCGTCATATCTTCTCTTGCTGATGTTCCATAAGCTAAATGAATGCCTTTATCCGAATACCAGGAAGATACTTCTGCTCCATTAAGAAATAAACCGTTTCCACCTCTAAAGGTATCTTTAAGGTATTCTCCCAATTCTTCTACTGTTTTTCCTTTGGAAAATTCAGCAATGATAGGAAGTCTTTCGCCCTCATGGTTTCCACCGTTTACAAGAATACTGTCAATATCATTTTGAGTAAGAGGTATTGTAAGTTTAATCTGTCCTGATCTGTTTTCGGGTAAAGAAAAAGAAGCCTTATCAGCTTCTCTTATCTCTTTATCCGTATTCTCTTTTAGATTTCCACTACTTCTTTGATGGTCATCTCTTTCAGGGCTGAAATCATTGATTTGTACTGCGGATGGCTCTCGTCCTCTATCTTCCAAGCCATCATCAGTTTCGGCTTCTCTGCTCTCATAAACTCTATCGCCTGTTTCTGAGTATCCATCAAGTGCTTGGTTAGCATCTTCTCCTTGTATAGATCCACTAACATCTCGAAGTTGCTCTGCTCCTCGCTGTTTGAAAGATAATCCAGTCTCATCACTGCGTAAGTCGGATTCGGATATTCCCTCATAAAGTCCATCTCTTCCTCCAACTGATTCAGTGTATTCTCTTTGATTTTCTCTATTATCTCGTCCGTACTCTCCATTTCGGAAAATTCGCTCGTTTTCACTAATTCTTTCCTGATCATCTCGTCGAAGTACATTTTCTTCTACCTCCTCTAATTCTTCTTTTATTTTATTATATCCTGCTTCTTTACCTCTTAAGACTTCCTTTTGAAGCTCTAACTCTTTACTTTTTTGAATGGTTGCATCAATAACTGTTCCACTAATATCCGATACCGTTTTTCCAAGGCTCATAAGAGAAATGCTGTCAAGCATTGCAAAGTTTTCCTTTAACAGCTCCTTATCCATAGGATAGTCTAACTTAAATCTTGAAGCTACTGCATAGCTCACTGAGTCCCTCGCAAATTTAGTAAAAGATATTCTGTCCTCATCGGATATTCTAAGCTCATTCATCAGGCTATCTATTTTTTCATCCCCGTAAAGCCTGCTTAAAGAAAAGATATTTTCTAAGGTACCTTCACTTTCTTCATAGCCTTCAGCTTTTATCATTTCTTTTAATACATCTCTATGAGCTTCTTTATCAAATCTCCAAAGATTTACCTCATTGACATCTCTGTTTCTTGAAACAGTCTGACTTATATCAAAGATATAGTCCACCTTTTTGTATGTGCCGTAGTCCTCTAAAATGGGAATACCCTTTTGACCTCGCATGACAGTTCGGTTAAAGTGTTCTCTCCAGTAGTCAAACTTGGCACAAGCTGTCGCTTCAGGATTCTTATCATAAATACTTAACTGACTTCTAAAGTCGTATCTTTGATTATTGCCTACAACTTTTAAGAGCTTCAGATACTCTGCTTCATTATGCAGAATATCTTGTTTTATTAGCTCCAAAATGTTATGAAAATCATTTATTCGCATGTTTACCTCCTTCTTTTTTTACAAACAAAAAAGGTGGTTAGATTTTACTCTAATCACCTTTAAATTCTGTATGTTTGTTTACTTCTATTTTATCACTACCCATTTACCAGCTTTCGTAGAACCTTCTCTTTCTATGATTCCATGAGCTTTTAGGTTTCTTATATGATAGCGGACTCCATCTGCTGTAATATCTTGTATTTCTTCAGCAATTTGTTCAGCAGTAATATTTGGATTACTCTCCATAAGTTTAACTATCTGAGCTTGAATACTACCTTTTTCTTTGGTAGTTTCTTTGGTAGTTTCTTTAGTAGTGCTACCATTAAACTCTTTCAAAAATTCAATATTGATCCCCATAACCGCATTTGTATAGTTATCTTCTTCATTCTCCGGATAAAATTTAAGCTCAGGAGAGTCATTTTCTAATAGTGCATCTTTCGCACGCCTTATGCCTGAACCGTAAGACTCTATTAAGTTAAGGGAAAAGAACATATCTTTAAGCTCTTTATTAAGATATTGCCTTCTATCAAAACTTCTATCTCTATTAAGTGCTTCGATTGTTACCGGCGGGAGTGGTCTATTATGGTTCACAAAAGAAATTCTGTCTTTGTATATATAGATACCTACATACTCAGGCGTATCATATTCCTTGTGTAAGATAGCATTTGTAGCAAGCTCCTCAAATGCTGTAAGCGGATAGTTAAAGATAATTTTATGCTCGATTTTATCAGCTTCCCTTATTGTATATGAAGCCATGATATTATCTTCAAAATACTTGCTGACTTGTTTTGCTTGTATCCAAACAGGCCCATCAAATCTTTTTGATTCCATTTTATCCGTTCCGTCAATTTCTCTTATAACTTCAACATGGGCATTTGGAATAAATTTATTTGGTGTTTCTGCAAACATAAGCACAGCAAAATTCTTGGCTCTATAACCTCCGTACTCACTTTCACTTACAAGTCCCATACTCTTTGCCATATCAAGTTTGGACATCTCTCTAATATCTTTTTTCGCTCCCGTTTGAAGCAGATACTCTTTCATATACTCATAGCTTAAGTCATCTATGGTTGCTGTATCATTGAGGTTAGAGCTAAAAGAAAAGCCTGCAAATTTCTTTAATAACTCAAATTCTTCCGTAGGGTTAGGAAGTCTTGAATCTCTCCCGACTCTGATATATCTTCCTGCCTTTAATCTAATATTTTTGTCTTTTTCTGCCTTTTCACTTGTCTGAAACGGTCCACCTGAAGTGCTTTCAACAGCAACAACGATATAATACTTATCATCAATCGTGTCTGAAATAATATGATAGGTGATTTTAGGATGAATGTTTGAAAGAAGTGATTTTAATTCATTTTCAATGCCTTCAAGTTTAGATTCTGCTATCCCTTCAATCGGTCTCTTGGGAATTGCCTTATCACCGGTTTCTTTATCATCTACTTCCTCTATACCGACAAACAACAAACCAATCTCATTGTTCATATAATTGTTGGCAAAGGCACAGGCAGTTTTTAGAATTTTATCTTTAAAATTTGCCGACTTTTTATATTCAATAAAACTGCTTTCTATATTTTGGTTTTCAAGAATGTTATGAGCCATTCTCTTTATATCTAAAAGCTGCATAATACCTCCTCTTTTCAAAAATTTTTTCATTATATTATAGCATTTTTAAGGCATTTTTTCCACCTTGAAATTAGGGGCATCTTACTTGGTATAAGTTGAAACCACTTCTTTTATCTCATTTTCAATCGCTCCTAAAAAATTTTCCTTTGAAGATTTCCCCTGTGCAATATCCGATAACTCCATTTCCCACTTTGCGGTTGTTTCTGCCGATTTAAAAATATCTGCTACAATCGTTACAAGGCTGATTCCTTTATGTGTAGCAATAAGGTTCTTTTTATCTCTTTCAATAAATCCTTTGAAGATTAAATTTTCAATAATCCCTGCTCTTGTTGCAGGTGTTCCAAGCCCTTTCCTTTCAACTTCTACACCTTTTTCCAGTGCGTCGTTTCCTGCAAGCTCCATAGCCTTTAAGAGAAGATCTTCCGTAAAATGTTTAGCCGGTGATGTGTATTTTTCTTTTATCTCTTTATCTTTAATATCAAGACTATAACCAATCTTTACATCCGGAAGCACTGTATCTTCATTTTTCTTTTTTGCATATTCGTTTAGGTATTTGGTAAAGCCCTCATCTACAATCACCTTTCCACTACTTGTAAATTCAAATCCATCAAATTCAGCCACAATCTTCGTTGTATTCTCAATTAAAGGATAACCTACACTTGCATATAACTTATTTAAAATAAGTTCATATACCTTCAATTCACTTTCCGGAAGAGAAGTTAAGTTCTCATTCATACTGCTTGCTGTCGGTATAATCGCATGATGGTCTGTAACCTTTTTAGAATTAAATACCGTCTTGATACGCTCTGTGTCAAAATCATTCTTTCCTAAAATGTTATTAACCGTACTTACAATCATATCTTCAGTAAGGCATCTGCTGTCTGTTCTTGGATAGGTAATCAGTTTCTTTTCGTAAAGACTTTGAGCATAATCAAGTGTCTGCTTAGCTGAGTATCCAAAATATTTATTACACTCTCTTTGAAGCGTTGTCAGGTCAAATGGCAGCTCAGGCTTTGTTATCTTTTCCTTTTGAATAACATCGGTAATTTCTATCTTATCGCCAACTAAATTGATTAGCTGTTCAGCAGCAACCTCATCATCAATTCTATCTGTTGATAGTGTAAAGCCATTAAGGCTTAATTCCACTGTATAATATTTTTCTTTCTTAAAATTTGCTATCTCATCATCTCTATTTACAATCATGGCAAGAGTTGGTGTTTGTACCCTCCCAACAGAATAACTCTGTTTATATAGACACGAATACAGTCTGCTTAAATTCATTCCCACAAGCCAATCCGCTATTGCTCTTGCCTGTGATGATTCAAAGAGATTATCGTAAAACCCTCCGTCTTTTAGGTTATCAAAGCCCTCCTTTATGGCACTATCTTCCATTGATGAAATCCAAAGGCGTTTCATCGTCTTTTTACAATTTGCCTGATTGTAGACGAGCCTGAAGATTGCTTCTCCTTCACGCCCTGCGTCGCAGGCATTTACCACAATATCTATTTCCTTATCATTCATCAGCTTTTTAAGAATCGTAAATTGTTTCTTTGTGGACTTTGCAATCTCATACTTATATTCTTTTGGGATAATCGGTAAATCCGCCATATTCCACTTTGCGTACCTTTCATCGTAACTTTCCGGATTTGCCATTTTAATTAAATGTCCTACGCACCAAGAAACCCTATATCCGTTTCCTTCATAATATCCGTCCTTCTTTTTTGTTGCTCCGATCACTTTTGCAATAGAAATTGCAACACTTGGCTTTTCAGCAATTACTAAATTCATCTATTTTTTCCTCCTGTTTTTCAAAAAAAGAAGGCGAAAGAAGTTACTCTCCCGCCCTGTCTTTTGCACCAAATATTGTATAGTTTTAGGTGCAAATCTACTCTACCTCATCATCTTCTTTATCTTCTATTTCTACTTCACCTACTTCATTTTCATTTTCTTCCGCTTCTGAAAAGAAATCATCATCTTCCTCCTCAAAGCCTTCAAGCTCCTTATCTTCCTTTTTCTTAACGACCTTGAAATAATATCCTGCACCTAATGCTCCTGCTACTACAAGAATTAAAATTAAGTAGGTTCCTGTATTACTGCTTTCTTCCTTTTTTACAGGTTTAGGTTCTTCTTTTTCAGGTTCTTCCTTTGTAATTTCCTGTTTTGGAGCTTCTTTCTTTTCAACCATATTAAGAAGATCATCTTCGGATACTTCTGTTAGGAGCATGACATTCTCGCTATCCTCATCGTGATTGATGATTAAATGAAAGGTCTTGCCATTCTTAGTAGTAAAGGTAACAAACTGTCTTGCATCCGCTGAATACATATCCGTTTCTCTCTTATCACTGCTATCTCCATGATGAATCGGATGATCCTTGTTCGCATTATCCTTATTTTCCGTAACAGTTCCTCGTGCCTTTGATGGAGCAGAAGCAACTCCTTTATTGGTATTTACTGTCTTACTTGAACCATCCATAGAGGAATCCTGACTGCTGTTATTGGCAGGCTGTTTCGGTGTCAGCTTATTGGGATAACGAACTTCTTTTTCTTTTCCATCGGTCTTACCAACATTTGTGTCCTTTGTAATCTTTCCTATATTATCCTGTGATGATGAGCCTTTACCCATATCACTTACAGATGTTTGAGGAAAGTTTCCTGTTCCTGTTTTCATTCCAGAGATAGGGCTGATTGGGGTTACAGTAGGATTATGTGTAACCGTAGCCTTGCCAACCTCATTCGTCTTTTTCTCAAGTTCCTTAATTTTCTCAGTCAGCTTGTCTATCTCCTTTTTCATATCCGCCGATAAGTCCTTATCGCCTTTGCCCTTCTCAAGTTTTTCCTTAAGCTTATCTATTTTTCCCTCAAGGTCTTTGATTTTCTCCTTTTGCTTGTCGCTTAATTTATCCTTGTCCTTAATCTCCTGATTTAGCTTATCAAGTTTTTCCTGAAGTTCCTTAGATTCTTTTTCCATTTTGGAAATATCATCTTTGCTAAGCTCTGTTTGAGTTCCCTTATCTTCTGTTTTTGGCTTTTCCGTCTGCGTCTGAGCATTACTTTCTAACTTCTTTACAATTCGGATAATACTATCGCTTCCATCTCCTTTTACTGTATAGTTTACAAAATCGTCATTAAAGCTCATGTTATCAGGAAGCATTTCAAGATCAGAAGCGTCAATCACCTGATTTTTATCAAAATAAGCTGAATACTCCTTATATACCTTTCCATCCTGATATTGATATTTGACCTTTACTTCACTTTTTGTTTGACTTTCCTGATCCATAGTATCCTTATTGTCTGTTTGAGCTGATGCATTCGCTACTCTCTTATATAAATCCTCTAAAGGTAATTCAAGGTATGGGACACCGGTATGAAATCTGTTCCATGTTTCAATAATCAGCTTGTCCTTAACAATCTTGATTTCTTTTACATTGTTGATATTGGGATTTGCTTCCTTTACTCTGCCAATAATGGCGTTCTTTGTTTCCTCTTTAAGCTCTCCCTCATAGTCAACTGTTACTTTCTCAATTTTTCTATTTAACTGTAAAACAGGGCAGGTATAGACAATGACATTTGCTTTCTTTCCTTTTACGGTTCGCTCTTCCGCATTTTCTGTAATATCTCCAATATAGTAATTATCCTTATCTCTTGGAGAAACGATACTTGTAAAAGCACCTGTCCCTACATTGTGAATTCGATAATATGGATAGGGTTTCTTTGTCATGTATCTTAGATCATCTAACTCATTTTCCTTGTCCATATTCTCATTGGTAAAGGTTTCATTATACTTATCGACAACTACACCTCCCTTTTCTTCAAAGGATTTTGATAAGGAAAACTTAAAGTTCAATGGCTGACCTTCTTTATTTTCTTTTCCGACATAATAAAATCCTCTAAAGATGTCATCTGAAGTATGATCCTCAAATTTCAGTTCATAATATGTTTCATATTTTTCAGGCGATTCATTTGACGCAAACACTGTCTTTGCACCAACTTTTAACACCCCTAAAACTCCACCCATTAACAGGGTAAAAGCTACAACAATGGCTGTAATTCTTTTATTTTTCAAACTGGTTTTCATTTGTTTTCTCCTTTTTCACTTCTGCTTTTTCTCTGTTTACTTTTGCCATTAAATCACTGATTGTAATGTTGTTCTTTCTGCAAATGGCAATAATTTCTTCGTTTTCAAGTTCTTCCTCACGAATGAACAAAGGCTCCAATTCTTCATCAATTAGAGCCTTTTTATCTTTTAATTTCTTTATTCTGTTTTTTACTGCTGTAAGTTCTTTTTTCAAATTGTGTCCTCCTTATCTGTTTACATTTGGCGGAAAGCCGAAACCTACGGGATGGTGCTTGCAGAAAGTTGCTATCCAATCATCTAAGGTAGTTACTCTGATTCGCCCGATATTATCTATTACCTTGCCATCGCCTATATAAATTCCTACATGACCATAGGTAAGTCCTGCTGTACTTCCACTACTACTGCTTTCAACTGCAACAAGCATTCCTACCTTGAGTTTTGATTTATCTGATGTAAAGGTGTAGTTTCGGTACATATCACAGGCATTTCCTCCGATATATCCAAGTCCTGCATTTTGATAGACCTGCGATACCCACATAGCACACCAGCCTGCACCCGGAGATGGCGTAATGTATGCAGCATTTACAATCTTCTTTTGAACTTCCGTAGAAGCCTCATACTCTTTTCCACCTCCAATACCTCCATTTGAAGCAATCAGATCGCTATTGCCAAAGGCTTCTCCCATATTGCCTTGAGCAAGGAATAAGGCTTCATAGTGTTTCAGATTGTCAGGATAGTTTGCAAAAACCTTTCTGATAATGCTATCCATCTCTTTTTTATGAAGCGTTACAATCAGTTTCTTGTACTCGTAAGGTTCTTCATGGCTTTCGGTATATTCGTTTCCATCTTCATCGGTATAGGTTTCTGTAACTGTCCTGTATCTGATTTCTACTTCTTCCTTATACTCAAGGTCATACATGGACTTAAAAAGCTCATTTAATACGGAGCTTACTTCCGATACATTCTTTACTTCTCCGCACCTTGATGTAATGTAGGATAAAAGCTCATGGACATTATGACCGATGTACTCTGTGTTATTTAGGATGTACTCGTCATATCCGGGATAATTCTCTTTGACATGATAAACCTCGTTTTGAAGCTCACTTTCCATAGCGGAAAAGTTCTGATTGATTTCATTTAGGACATTTGGCTTTGACAAATAGCTTGTTGTAAGAACAGAACTTGTGGAGTTCATAAAGCCTGTCATTCCCGTTCCTGCAAAGTTGATAAAGAAAGTTCCCAAAATAATAAGACCTATGAAAATAATCATAAGTCCCTTTGCTTTTCTTAATATAACTTCCTTTGAACTTTTAAGACTTCCTATAAGCCCTTCCTTAATGCGATCTCTAAGCCTTGACTTATTCCGCCTTTTAATGGAATCTTTCATCTGCTTTCGCTTTTGAAATCGCTTAAAGTTATTTGCTTTTTGATACTCCTGTGTCTTTTTTAGCTCCTCTTTGGCATCTCGAAACTCTAACTTGGATTTTCGCTTTCTAATTTTATAATCCTTATTCGTAAGGTCATATCCTTTTTTTGCTCTTTTCTTATCTGAATAGTTCTTAATGCCATGAATAAGTTTTGAGCTTGTGTCGGCTGTTTTTTCTCCTGCCTCTACCCCTTGATTTTCATCACTTCCATGGGATAAGTAATCTCTTACGGTTTCACTTCCTTTGGCAAGTCCTGATAAAGCGGACACTTTAGAAGCCGTATCCCTAAAAGTTCTTTCCTGTTCTTTAGAAATCCTGTTTTTCTTTTCTCTATCAAGAATGGCTTCTTTTCCGCTTTTTTTATTGTCAGCCTTTTCCTCTTTTGCTTCTTTGTCCTTTTTTCTGGTATAGAGCTTATCGGAATAGTTTTTTCTATTATAATTTTTCTTTTGAGCCTTTTGGCTTTTTGAAAAGCCTTTTGTATCTTCTGCTTTACGATGAAGGTTATCCTCTACATCATAGGTTGACTCAAAATAGTCGCTGTCCCTAAAGTCATTGTCATATCTATCTATGATTCCGTCATTATCAAGGTCTTTTCCTAAAGGATCATAGATTTTTCCATCCTTAGCCTCAGTAATATAATCTGCTTTTCCGATTTCTTTTTGACTAACACCTTCTGTTTCAGTTACAGAAGCTACACTATCCTTATCGGAAGCTCTATACCTTGCATTTCTTTTAGAAGTTTTTCCGTTTCGTTCATTTTCTGCACTTCTCTTACTGACCTTTTCATGAACCTTATCTTGAAATCTGTCTTTGTCATGGACGATTTTCCCTCTGTAATCATCGTTATGCTTTAACTTACTTTCTTCAGGCTCTATGCTGCTATTACTTTTAAGTGTTTCCTTTTCAATCCTTGCCCTTTGCCTTTCCTTAAAGTCCTTTTTCAGTTTCTTTCCCATAAGCCTACCTCACTTCTTCAGGCTTAGTTGTCATCTTCTGATAAAGAATTGTGTCTTTCGGGAACTTATCAAGGAAAGGTACAATGGTATTTCCAAAGAACAAAAGTCCTTCTCCTGCATTGGAATTGGTTACATATTTTAGCTGTGGCTGTGAGATTTTAAGTTTCCTTGCTAAAATCTCTCTATCGCCTGAAGCCTGATTGAGCATTAAAACAAAGTCCGTATTATCAAAGATATTCTCAATTTCCTTGCTCATAAGTAAGTCTTTGACATTTTGTGTAATACCTGTCGGGATTCCTCCCCACTTACGAAATCTTTTCCAAATTTCTACGGAATAAGAAGCTGTCTGCTCGTCTTTTAAAAGCAAGTGAAACTCGTCGATATAGTACCTTGTAGCCTTATTTCCTCTGTTTTGCGATACCTTATTCCACACCTGATCCTGAATAACGAGCATTCCGATTTTTTTAAGCTGTGAGCCTAACTCCTTAATATCAAAACAAAGAAGCTGCTTATTTAAGTCCACATTGGACTGATGGTTAAATACATTAAGAGAACCTGTTACATAAATCTCCATTTCCGTTGCCAGCTTTTTACCGACTTTTTCTTCCTGATTTTTTAACATATCGTATAGGTTTTGAAGAATAGGCATATTACAAGGCTTTGGATTTTCAAAATACTTTTCATAAATCTTAGGAAGGCATCTGTCTATAACCGATTTTTCTTCTGCTGTAAGACCGCTACCACCAACTACTAATTCAAGCATGGACATAATAAAGTTTGCTTTATCTTTCAGCGGTGCGTCCCCATCGCCATAGTTCATATTGATGTCAAGGGGATTTAGATAGTCTTTTGACTTACTGCTAACCTTTATGACTTCTCCTTTAAACTGACGAACAAGATTTCCGTACTCGCCTTCCGGATCGCAGATAATCACATCGTCATCTGTTGTAAGAATGGCATTTGCCATTTCTCTTTTTGCACTAAAGGATTTACCGCTTCCCGGAGTTCCGAGAATTAGACCGTTTGGATTTTTCAGTTTCTTTCTGTCTGCCATAATCAGGTTATGGCTTAGGGCATTTAGTCCATAATACAAACTGTTCGCCGAATTTATGAAAAGCTCCTCTGTGGTAAAAGGCATAAATACTGCCGTAGATGATGAGGTTAGTCCTCTGTCAATTTCAATCTTATTTACCCCAAGTGGAAGTACACTGATTAATCCCTGTTCCTGTGAGTGATCAAGTCTTTTTAACTTGCAATTATGCTTATTGGCAATGGAGCTGATTTGAAAAATGGTATTATCCAGCTTTTGAATTGTCCTTGCAAAGTTCATAAAGATAATGGTTACGACAAACATACGCTCATCTCTTGTCTGGAGGTCTTTTAAAAGACTTTTTACATCTTCTCCATAGGTAATTAAATCACTTGGAAGAATGTCCATATCATAACCGCTTCTTACAGCCTTTTTGTTTTCCTCAATCTTCATCTTGTCAATGTCGGTATTTTTTCTTTTGACCATCTTGATGGCTTCTGACTGTTCGATTGCCTTGATGTGAAAAGAGATATTGATGTTATCATCTATATCCAAAAACTCGGCAAGCATACGGTCGGAAAGCTCACTTGCAAGGATTTGAAAATGACTTGCTGCTCCGATAAATTTTCCAAACTTAAAATACCTTGACGGTGTAAAGTTAAATTCATCAGGAGCGATATATGTCTTTGTACTTTCCCTTTTCTTTAAGTCCTTATATGAAAATTCAAAGGTCTTATTAGGGTTTAACACATCGTGAAGAATCTTTAGCCTTTCCTCTCCGTTAAGGCTTTCTGCTCTTACTCCCATACTTTTAAGACTCGATAATATATCTATCTCCAGTCTTTCCAGTTTTGAAGTAGCCTGCTCCAAATTATCCGCTTCCACCGTAAAGGTTACATACTTTGATTTTTTCAGTCCGTTATTTCCCTTTACAATCTGACTTTTCAGCATTTCTCGAAACTCAAGGCGTATATCGTCAAACCCGTCCTTTTTATCCGGTATTTGAATGGCTGATTTCATTTCTTCATTTCTGCCAAGCTGATTGATATATGAAAACTCTATGCTGACACTTGGATCAAAGGAATTAAGAAAATTTGCAAACTGATTAAAAATCAAATCTCGATCTTCTTCTAAGGCAAGCTGATAGTTTATATCCTCAAAAGCGATACTCTTATTAAAATGCTTTTCATCAAGCTGACATATTCCGCTTTTTAAAAGTCTAAGATAGGGAATAGTATCTTCAACTGTGTATCTTTTCGGTTCTTTCTTAAAGATAAGGTCAAGTAATCCGCTCCTGTCTTTTTTAGACTTTCCCTTGTTTTGCTTTAAGTCCTGTTTTTGACTTCTTAACTTCTTTTGATTTTGTTCTAACTTTAGCTGCTGAATCTTTCTTTTGTCTTTCAAGGTAAACCTCCTTTCTCACTCTTTTCTGTGGCTGATAAAATTTATGAAGGTAAATATACTTAAAGTATTTCTCAAAGCTAAGTCCGTCCTTTTCAAAAAGAGTGATGAAAAATATAGGTAGGGTGGACACAATGAGAAAGATAACTGCTATATCATTTGGAACTACCTTTCGCATAAATAAATAGATTGGTATTCCAATCAGTCCTGCAATCGTAAAACCGATAAGCTGTCTTTTCGTCAGGTTGAATGCAACCTTTGTTTTTACCTTCTTTAAGTCTTTTGGGATAGGTACATACGCCATAACTTACCTCCCATCTTCTTTATCCTTTGAAAGTTCCTCTATATGCTCATATACGGAGCCGATTTCTTCCTGAATACTTGCAATCTGTTCATCTGTGCTTCTGTTATATCTTTCCTGAATTAGACAAAAATCATTATGGCAGCGACCGATATCCTTGGTTCTTTCTTCCAAGTCATTCACTTTGCTGTGAAGCCTGATTCTATCCATCACTGCCAAAATACCTGTTCCAACTGCTACTGCTATCAATACTGTTTTTCTTTTGTTCATCATATCTATCCTTTCTTTTAGTGTGCGTTTAATACGCTTTTGGCCAATGTTCCGCTCTTTAGCATCATTAACCCCAGCAAAACCGCATATCCAAGTATCGTAAAGGTACTTGTGTGTATATCTGTTATCTGTATTGTCTTAACTAATACTGCGTATATTCCAAGACAAACCATTAAAAAGAGTCCTTGTAATCCTATGGCAAATAAGCCTTTGATATAGTTTGTTCCAATCTGTCCCCACTCTTTGTTTCCCATAGTTGCAAATGGAATGGCTGAAACGGATGAGTAAACATATATCTCAAACATTCTTCCGTAAACCACCAACATAATCACAATAGAAATGACCTGTATTGCCACCTTTATGAGCGAGGTTTCAAAGAGTATCATAACAAGCTCTCCAAGACCTTTATCCTTTAAGCCTTCTACCATCGTTACTATCTGATCTCCGGAGATAACGGCAGAGGTGTTAATTACCCCTGCCGCTTTATTTACCATGTGCTGTGCCACATCAAAGACTGCCATAGAAAACTGAAAAGCATGAGACACTAACCATACGGCAATCCACATCTTTATGATGTATTTGAAAAATTCAAATGTATCCGTATCGTGCATATTGTTCTTTTGCATAACCATATTGATAAGCTCGATACAAAGGACTGCCGTTATGATTAGACCTGCTATGGGGATAATGACAGAGTCGTTAATGCTTTTAATAAAGCTGAAAACCTGTCCGTTCCACCCCATCGGTGTCTTTCCCACATCCGTTGCAATCGCACCAACTTTATCGTTGATGTCAAGAAACATGGACTCAAGATTTGCTTGGATACCGCCCAGTAGAAGATCTTTGAAAAACTCCTCTATCTTGTCGAATATCCCAAACATTTAATTTCTCCTTTTCTTCTTACTTGAGTACATTTGCAAGAAGCGGAATCAGCTTTAATCCGATTAAGACGATACCGCCTCCAGCCATAAGCTGCTTAATGCCCTGCGACTTTGCACCGGGATTGTCATTACCATATCCTTCCATCAGGTTAATAACACCCCATGCTCCAAGTCCTGCACCTACTGCCATAACTAAAATCTTTAATACATTTACTGCCTGTGTAAAAAATTCCATAATTTATTCCTCCTCGTTTTCTTCTTTCTTTTCAATCTTGTTATATGACTTCACAACAAAGTTTTTGTAAGTCTTTCCATCTTTTTCACGCTTCTTAAAGTATCCAAAGATATGGATAAAATCGCCTTTTTCAAAGGTTTTTGCTGTTTCTGACTTTTCTCCATAAGCTGCACAGTTAATATATTCCTTGCCTTTCCCATACTTTTTTACAAGCGTAAAGTTTACAACTTCAACAGCTTCTCCCTCTTTATTAAAACTTGAAAAAGTTGGTTCTGCCAATAAGTTGGCATTGATGTTAATCATTTCTTGCTTCATTAAAAATTTCTCCTTTTCTTTTCAATAAAAAAGCGATCGGAGTTTTTCTTTTCCAATCGCTAATACTCTTGCTATTTAGTTTTCCTTAGTGGGACTTCTTATCCTTACCATCTTGCCTCCTGATTTTGAGTAATAAAAAAGCAGCAAATCTATGTTCTTTAGACTTACTGCACTCTTGTAATAACCGTTTCTCTATTTAATTTTGCTTTCCCTTTTCGCTTCATATAGCTCTCAATATCAAAAACATTCTTTTTATCATAGTCCTCAAGGAGCTTGTAATTCTTGTGCTTTGTAATATCAAATTTATCTGACAAAAACGGTCTTACACCTCTAAGCTGAAAGATACATTTACTGCCATCCATAACCGTTATCTCATCTTGACTCATCAGCTCTTTTCCTGTCTTTTGGTAATTCAGTCCATAGCTATTGGCATTTGATCTTGTTTCCGATGTGTTATATAGATCTATCGTTTCCTTTCCAAGTGTTTCAGATAATTCTTTTAGCGTAGTTTTCTCTTTACCTCCAAGAAACAAGGTACTATCACAGTTACCTACAATGGTATCTGCATTGTCCTTGTAAATTGCCTTTAGCTGAGATTGTGCCTGCAAGATAATACTTGCTGAAATTTCTCTTGAACGGATTGTCGCTATTAACTTCTCGAACTTCGGAATTAAGCCAATGTTTGCAAACTCATCAAGCAAGCACCTTACATGAACGGGTAATCGTCCTCCATACTCATCATCCGCCTTATCACAAAGTAGGTTAAATAGTTGTGAGTACATAATAGACACCACAAAGTTAAAGGTATCATCTGTATCAGAGATAATAACAAAGAGTGCTGTCTTTCTATCTCCAAGGGTATCAAGCTCAAGTTCATCTTCTTTCATCAAGTCCCTAAGCTCTTGAATATCAAAAGGTGCAAGCCTTGCACCGCATGAAATTAGAATAGACTTTGCTGTTTTTCCCGCAGCAAGTTTGTATTTTTTATATTGCTTGACTGCAAAGTGCGTAGGCTCTTTCTTTTCAAGAGCTTCAAATAGCCTATCAATAGGATTCATATATGTTTCATCATCTTCTCTGACTTCTGAAGCATCTATCATATCAAGGAGTGTTGCAAAGTTCTTTTCTTCTCTTGGAGCTTCATAGAAGATATATCCAATAAGAGCTGTATAGTAGAGTTTTTCGGCTTTCACCCAAAAATCCTCACCTGCTTTTTCACCCTCTCCCTTTGTGTTTGCAATGATTGTCTGAACTAATTTGAGTATATCTTTTTCACTTCTAAGGTAGGCGAATGGATTGTACTTCATGCTCTTTTTGAAGTTGATGGTATTTAAGATTTTTATCTCATAGCCATTATCTTCAAGCATCTTGCCACACTCAATAACTATTGTTCCTTTAGGATCTGTTACACAATATGAAGAGTGCATTTGCATTAGGTTCGGTTTTACATAAAATCTTGTTTTTCCGGAGCCTGAACCGCCAATAACAAGTACATTCTTATTTCTCGCATACTTTGGATTAGCCGGTCTGCCATTCATGGTTAATCGCTCAGTTTGGGTAAGTAAGATATTATTTTGGAACTTTTCATCAACATAAGGCTCTATATCTTTTCTCGTTCCCCATCGTGCTGATCCATACTCTTTCCCCTGTCTAAACTTTTTAGCATTTTTCCCTTTGGTATATACGATAAATTTAATTAGAGCTGCCACTCCCACGCCCATTAAAATATCAGCCACATGAATGCTTGGAATAAAGCTCATGGTATTAAGCTCTAATATTCCTTGAAAGATTTTGTCAATAATATCGCCACCTGTATAGTCTCGCACATGATGAGAAAAGATATTGCCAACATAGAAAAATGCAAGGTAGGGAATGTTCTGCTTTAGAAACTTTGCCTTATCTTGCACCTTAAATAAGCCTTTGATGTCTTTTAGTATCTTATCTATCATAGGCTCTGCTCCTTTTGTTTATTCTTAACTTTATCTTTAGAAACAGTGTTCTTTGCCATCTCCTTGAACTTCTCAATATTCTTGTGGATAGATTCTTTTCTTTCCGTTTTCTTTTCTGATTCTGCAAGAGCGTGTTTAAAGGCTTTATCCATGACTTTCATGTCTTTTGCCTGAAAGAATACGGAGTATTTCCCGCTTTCTTTATCTTTCATCACAGAAAACTTTACCCCATATCTGTTCAGCTCTTTTTTCAGTTCCTTCAGCTCCGCTTCTTCTACCGGAATTTCTTCAAGCTGTCCCTTTTTAACCATAACTTTGAGCTTCACTTCATTTCCGTTAGCATTAACCAGCTTTTCAAGCCCTCCGAGTTTCTCAGCCTCTTTCATCAATTTCTTGAGTAAAGTCAAAAGAAGTTTTGCTGTTACTTTTCCGGCTTTCACTTCCATATTCAGCGTTTTTCTTGCGATTTCTTCATTGATCAAGTTCTCTCACCTCCCATCAGTAACCTTTCTTTATTCCTCTTTAATTTTTCTTCCTGAATAACTTTCCTGTAATCTTCTCCAAGTACCATCACTGGAATACACATCTCGATAATCCTTGAGTAAATTCTTTGGTATTCCACGCTCTCCGTACAGTTTTCAATTTGGCTGTATGAAAGATTTGTGGTAAAGATTGTTGGCTTATGCTTTAAGTACCTGTTATTGACGATGTTATATACCTGCTCTTTTGCATAGCTTGTATCTCTTTCAATTCCTAAATCATCTAAAATGAGAACGGAAGTGTTTACAAGAGATTCGATATATGCGTTTTTATCAAGGTCAAATCCGCCTTTTTGCAGTTCATTGATTATCTGTGAAAAGTTTCTAATCTTAATGCTTATCTGATATTGTTCAATCAGTGCATTGGCAATAGAGCAGGCAAGATAGGTCTTTCCACTACCCACAGAACCATAGAATAGGAGTCCGATATTTTCTTTTCTCATCAGCTCATAGTCTTTTACAAAATTCTTTGCGATGATAAGGCTTTGATTTTCTTTTCCCTGATAGTTTTCAAAGGTATATGCCCATTGAATCATGGATGTGAAGCAGATACTTTTTAATCTCTCGATTTCAAGCTGATTTTGTCTTTCTTTTTCTTTCGCTTCTCTATCTCTATCGCATTTACAAGCTGTCTTAAATATCATCTGCTTTCCGAAAAATTCTAAGGCTTTTCCATCTTTTCTTTCATGGCATACTTTACAGTAGGCGTGTCCGTCTTTGATGTATTCTTTTTCAGGATTGAAGCTGTATTCCACATCTTCTATCATCACTTTCTCTAATTCTTTAATCATAAATGTACTCCCTTGTTATATTCCTCCCATGTAGGGATATTGGTTTTTTTCTTACTTCCCTGATCTTTATAAAACCAAGAAAGAATTGTTGCTTTATGGTCTTTATATGTTTTTCCGGTACTTTGAAGATAGGTTGATAATCTCTCAATGTAGTTATCAAGCTCTCCTGCCATTTTTATTTGTAATTCACCTATATCTTCGTCCTTTAAAAAGACATTTTGAAATGTTCCAAGTCCGTTTTCACCAAAACTATATTCTCTCTTACTATACTTACTCTTATTATTCTCTATATAGTTAGAGTCAACATTTTGAACTTCCTGAAGTTCATTTTCTTTACTTCTAAGGTTAAAATCTTTTACTTCTGAAGTTAAGTTTTTTGACTTCTGAAAGTCATTTTCTTTTACCGCTATTATGCTCATAAAATCTTTAACATAAATGACATTCGGCTTACCAAGTCCAAGCCTTACTCTTTCAATCAGTCCTATCCCTTTTTTGCTGTCTAACTCGTCCAATGTTTTTATGGCAGTAGGCTTTGAGATATTTCTTCTTCTCATAATTTCTTCAACAGTAAAATAGATAAATACTCTGCCTTCCTTGTCCACCCAGTTATTCTTAAATGACATTCCTGTGCGTTTCAAAAGCATGGAGTATAGGATGATTGCTTCAGCAGACAATCCCTTAAATTCTTCTCCGTCTACCAATATTTCAGGCACTTTTAGAAAGTTAAATCTTTCCGCTTCTCTGTTATAGAAATAGTCAAAGTCCATGCAAGATCACCTCCCTCCTTAAAAATTTGCAAAGAAAAAGACGATAGTTTTTTCTTCTATCGCCTTTGGTAACCATTTTTATGAAATTTTTTAGATTGATTTTATTGCTTCATTGATACCTTGTAAAAAAGCTATAACTGTTGCTCCAACCATCGGTATTCCGTATGGGCTTAACAGGAATCCTAATATCAATGCTTCTATTCCGATGGTAACTTCTTTTTGCAGAAAAGAGGCAATTGCTCCAAATATGCAAAACATCATCAGCAAATATAGTAGGGCTGTTCCGATACCAAGTAGAAATGTCAGAAATGCTGTGAGGATACTTAACACCAAGCTAATTGGAAACAAGATTATTTTTATTATCCATCTCATCATTTAGTAGTCCTCACTTTCTAAAGCATTCTTTGTATCTCCACACACCATATCAATGCAAACATTCACATCAATATAATTTTTTAAGACTTTTTTTCGTCCTCCCTCTCCGTCTTCTACAAATACATAATGCTTGTAAAACTGCTTAAAATGCAGTATTTTCACGATTTCACTCTTTGTATCAACGCTATGCACTCCACATGCATTGTCTTTGCGAACATATCTACCAATTTGACATCCCTGACTTCAAATCCATTTTCTGTTAACATCTTCAAATCCCTGGCGAGTGTTGCTGGGTCGCATGAGATGTAGACGAGCTTTTTTGCTGTGGATTTTATTATTGCGTTGACTACTTTCTCCTCCATTCCTTTTCGTGGTGGGTCGACTAGGATTATATCGAAGTGTTCTTGTGTGAGTTTTCCTACGACGTTTTCTGATTTTTCTTCAATAAACTTAATGCTTTGAAGATTGTTTAGTTTTTTGTTTTCGTTGGCATCTTTTACTGCATCTTTTACGACTTCGACTCCGATTGTGTTGTTGCCGTTTCCGATATACATTGTTGTGGTTCCGATGCCGCAGTAAAGGTCCAATATTCTATCATTTTCTTCTGCATTCATCATTTGTTTTGCTGTGTCGTAAAGCAAACTTGTGTTGTATTTGTTTACTTGGAAGAATGATTTGGGGCTGATTATGAATGATAATTCTCCGATTTTATCCACAAATTGTTTCTTCCTATAAACCAAATCGAAGTTTTTATTTTTCAAGAAAATTTCTACGATGTTGTCTTTAGATTTCAAATTTTCTAGCATTTCATCCGATAGATAATCCATGGAGATTTGGATTTCGTCGTTGTAATTGGATCTGATTTTAATTTCCGACACGCCATTCAAATCTTGATTTTCCAACCAATTTATCATTTCATTTATTGATGTGGATGCTATTTTGCAAGTGGATATTTGTGTTAGGTTATGAGTTTTTCTGTTGTAGTATCCAAGTTGTCCGTTTTCCACTTTCAAATCGACTTTGTTTCTGTAATAATACTCAGCGTTTGTGAGTATGTCGACATCTTTTACATCCAGCTTAGCAATTCGTTGCAATTTGTTGAGTACGGAATTTTTTTTGATTTCCAATTCTTTTTCGTATGTAATGTCTTGCATGCTGCATCCGTCACATTCGTAGTAATGCGGACAAAGCGGCTCTTGTTTATAAGGTGATTGTTGTATTGTTTTTGTTTTTGTGGCAAATATCAAATTCTTTTTTTCTTTTATTTTCTTTGCTTCGATTATTTCTCCTACACTTCCCCCGTCTACAAACACTGTTTTTCCTTCGTGTTTTGCGACACATCTTCCGTCATCTATCATATCTATTATTTCTAACTTCATTTAATCACCTCTTTATCTTTTTATTATATCAAATTTAATTTTAGAATATCCAAGTAAGTAAAGACTTTAATGTCAGTTCAAAAAGTTTGTTTGTTTTTTAATTTTAATAGTTGACATCTATAATGACATTTGTTAATATCATAGTAACTAGTTACTACATAAACCAAGGAGGATTTATGCCAATGGAAACACTGGAAAAACAACAGTTTATATTTGCTAATATTTTTATTATTACTAATCGTTTAAAAACGGCTTGCGAAAAAATACAAACAGATATAACAATGAAGCAATGGTTAATGCTCGCGATTTCTTCGTCTACAAATGAAAAAAAAAGCTTAACGCAAATAGGAAAATTGATGGGTTGCTCTAGACAAAATATAAAAAAACTTGCTCAACCTCTAAAGAATAAAGGTTATATAAATTTTTTAAGAGGAAATAACAATTCGGTGCAAATAGTTCTTACAGATAAATGTTACAAGTATTTTGAGACTATGAATAATTCTCATTTGAAAACATTAAATCTTTTATTTAGAGATTTTAGTGACTCAGATATTCAGAACTTTTTTGTTTTATTAAATAAGTTGGAATCCGGACTACAAGAAGTTGAAAAATATGGAGACTGCATTAATGAATATATTTTATAAACCGCTGATGATCATAATAGGCATTATTATTTCTTTAGTAGGAGTTTTAATCGTTTATTTTAACTTGTCATATTCTCCTCTTAAATCGACATTTAATCACGATTTGAAATCATTAATTGAAGAATCACCTATCGAAAATGGTCTAATTTCTAATGACGATTTTGAAAAATATCCAACTGCAATTAAAAATTTTGTCATAAATAGTGGATTTATCGGTAAGAGTAAAATGTCATATATGAACATTTTCTTCGAGAACGCTGCTTTTATTCAGGATGTAAAAAAACCAAAGTTGAAAATAGACTACAACCAGTATAATTTTGCCAAGAATCCATCGAGAATTGCATTTATTGATAGCTCGCTTTACGGGATACCTTTTGAAGGTTATGATGGTTTTATAAATGCTGAAGGTAGAATGACAGGAATTATCGCAAAGAACATTACCCTCTTCAACGAAAAAGGACTTGAAATGGATAAAGCATCGTTATGCACTTATTTAGCAGAATCTTTATTTATTCCAACATCTCTGTTGGAAAATAATATAGTTTTTGAAGAAATCGATCTTTATAACATTAGAGCCACTATAAATTATAATGGAAATAGCGCTAGCGGTATTTTTACTTTTAATGATAAATTTGAAATGTTTCAATTCTATACAAAAGACCGCGCAATTGTAAAATCCAATGGTTCTATAGAATATGTACCTTGGACTGCTAGATGTAGCCAGTATAAAATTTACGAAAACGGAATTAAATTACCAACAATTTTAGAAGCAATATGGAATTATCCAGAAAATGATTTGGTCTATTTTAAAGGCACTATTAAAAATTTTGAATATAGATAAAAAAGATTGGGACGCCCTGCTCCCAATCTCTATTTCCAATATTTTCGCTATTTTCTTTCAAATTGCGCGTTGTATAATTGTGCGTAGAATCCGTCTTTTTGTAACAATTCTTCATGTTTTCCTTTTTCTACGATATCTCCATCTTTCATTACAAGTATCAAATCCGCGTTTTTGATTGTGGATAATCTGTGTGCGATTACAAATGAAGTTCTTCCTTTTGCAAGTTCGTCCATTGCATCTTGAACGATTATTTCAGTTCTTGTATCCACGGAGCTTGTGGCTTCATCTAGTATCAACATTGGCGCGTGACTTACCATTGCACGTGCGATTGTGAGTAGTTGGAGTTGTCCTTGCGACAATGATTGCTTGTCGTCTAAAATGGTGTCGTATCCGTGTGGAAGTGTTCTGATAAAGTGATCTAGATTCACGCGTTTGCATACGTCAATCAATTCTTCGTCAGTTATATCTTTTTCTCCGAATGTTATGTTTTCTCTGACGCTTGCTTCGAACACCCACGAATCTTGAAGCACCATACAGAATTGGTCTCTCAAATTCTCTCTGGATAAGTTCTTCGTATCAATTCCGTCTACCAATATTTGTCCGTCGTTTATTTCGTAAAATCTCATTAATAGATTTACGATTGTAGTCTTACCGGCTCCAGTTGGACCAACGATGGCGATTTTTTCTCCTGGATTTACTTTTACGCTGAAATCTTTGATGATGATTTTTTCAGGATCATATCCAAATCTAACGTTCTTAAATTCAACTTCGCCTTTTGCTTTTTCTAATTTTTCTGTGACGTTTTCTTCTTCTAGTTCTTCTTCATTCAAAAATTCGAATACTCTTTCTCCTGCTGCTGCAGCTCTTTGCAAAGTGTTGAAGCTTTGTGCGATATCTGATAAAGGATTTGTGAATAGTCTAACATAAATCATAAAAGCTACTATAACCCCGAATGATATTTTGCCGTTGATCGCCAATGCTCCACCGACTATGCAGACCATTACGTATGAAAAGTTTCCAGCAAATTGCATAATTGGCATCATAAGTCCGGACAAGAATTGAGATTTCCATGCACTAGTGTATAGTTTCGTGTTTGTTTGTTCAAATTCATTTACGGCTCTTGCTCCTGCGTTGTAAGCTTTGATGACGTTGTGACCAGTGTAGACTTCTTCGATTTGTCCGTTGATATCACCCAAGTTTTGTTGTTGTTCTTTGAAATATTTTTGTGATTTTTTCATTATTATTGTAATGAACACAAATCCCACAAGTGATGATAAAATCGTCGTTATCGTCAAAATTCCCGAATTATAAATCATCATCACTACAGTTCCTATAAGCATTACAATACTTGTCAACAACGCTCCAACAGATTGGTTCAAGCTTTGGCTGATTGTGTCTACGTCGTTTGTTACTCTACTTAGAATGTCTCCAAAAGTCGTGTTGTCAAAATAGCTAAATGGCAATCTATTGATTTTGTTTGCTATCTCTTCTCTGAATGATTTGGAAATTTTTTGTGTAACATCTGCCATGATAAATCTCTGTAACAAGTTCAACACAAGTGAAGATAGGTAGAATATCAACAGCATCAACGTTATTGATTTTACGCTATCCATGTCAATCGCAGTTACAACAGGTTTTCCTTTGACAATTTTAGGAAGTCCTTTAGTGATTTCATCTGTGATTAGTTTGAGCTTATCTGGTCCAATTATTTGCAAAATTGTCGCTATCACGCTTGCCACAACTGCTATCAGTATCAATGGGAAATAAGGCTTCAAATACCCTGCCATTTCTTTCAATGTTTTTTTGAATTTTTTCGGTTTTTCATTTACAGTTTGTCTAGGCATTTAATTCCTCCTCCGTTAATTGCGAGTAGGCTATTTCACTGTACACTTCACAATTTTTCAATAAATCTTTGTGTTTACCGATACCTACGATTTGTCCATTTTCAAGTACGATTATTTGATCTGAATCCATTATCGAACCCACCCTTTGTGCGACAATAATAGTCGTAGCGTCGGGGTTTTTTTCTTTAAGTTGATGTCTTAGTTCGCTGTCTGTTTTGAAATCAAGTGCCGAGAAACTATCGTCAAACAAATAAATGTCAGGCTTTTTGTAGATTGCTCTGGCTATAGACAATCTTTGTTTTTGTCCACCAGATACATTCTTACCTAATTGTGCGATTTCGTGGTCAAATTTTTCGTCAAACTTGTCGATAAACTCCATAGATTGTGAAGTATCTGCCGCTTGTTCGATCTTTTCGTTATCCATACCATCTTCTGAGAATGAAATGTTAGATTTTACATTTCCTTTGAAAAGGAATGATTTTTGGAAAACGGCGCCGATTTTTTCGTACAAAAATTTAAGCTTATATTTTCTAATGTCGATTCCTTGGATTTTTACAACGCCTTCAGTCGTATCGTAAAATCTCAAAAGCAAATTCAAGATAGTGCTTTTACCAGATCCCGTGGAACCTATTATGGCTACTTTTTCTCCTTTTTTCACCCTAAAATCAATATCCTTTAAAATATATTGCTCGGAATCAGTGTATTTAAATGATACATTGTCAAATTCTATTTCATAATCGTAATCTTCATTTGATGTATCAATATCTCCATCTTTAATTGAAAGTTCTGTATCCAAAACTTCGTTGATACGATTTGCAGAGATTTGCGCTCTTGGAATCATTATGAAAATTATACTCATCATCATAAATGACATGATAACTTGCATTGCATACGAACTAAACACAACCATATTTGAGAATAACACATATTTGTCCATCATATTCGCAGAATTGATGAGACCTGCTCCTATAAAATAAATCGCAAGGGTCAACATTGACATACCGAAATTAATCATAGGAAAAAGCGTCGACATCGCACGACTTGTGAACAGTTGAGTGTTTGTCAATTCAACATTTGCTTCTTCAAACTTTCCTTCTCTAAATTCCTCAGAATTATACGCTCTGATAACTGCAAGTCCTGTCAAATTTTCGCGCAAAATCCTGTTGATATTATCTGTCAAAGTTTGCATTATTCTGAATTTCGGCATAACCAACACCATAAGAATAGCAACGAATACAATCATAATCAACACAGTAACAGCTGTCGCCATCGTCCATTCAAATCCTTTGTTGTAGATTTTTGTGATAGCCCACACAGCCATTATCGGCGCTTTAATCAAAATTTGTAATCCTATCACTATTACCATTTGGATTTGAGTAATATCGTTCGTAGATCTAGTTATCAAACTTGCTGTGGAAAATTCGTTGATTTCTTTCATGGAAAAACTTTCCACCTTGGAAAATATTCTAGACCTCAAATCTTTGGAAAATGACGCCGATACCTTCGACGCCAAATATCCTACGATAATTGCAGAAATCAAAGAACCAAATGCACACAAAAGCATCCATTTTCCTTCGCCTATAATATCACTTACAGTGTGACCCGGACTTTCCACATACATCGTGATTTTCGACATGTAGTCCGGAATTTTCAAATCCAAATACACTTGAGTAACTATAAACACAAAACTCAAAAGTATCTGCATCCATTGTTTTTTATTCAAATATCTAATTATTTTTATCAAAACTATCATCCATTTCTTTAAATTTTTCTTCGCAGTCTTTGCTAATCTTTGGCAAATTTTTGATAAGCTTGTCTATTATTCTGACGAAATTTTCAGAATCTTCTTCTCCCAAAGCATCAAACATTTGACCAAGAGCATACATTATCTTGTCCTCAGTTTCTTGGGCAACATTTTCTCCTTTTTCAGTTAAACTTACCAAAGTTTTTCTCCTGTCGATTTTATCACCAGTTCTAGTTACAAGTTCGCGTTGTTCCAGTTTTTTAATAATAGCTGCAACTCTCGCGCTGGAAATTCCCATAGCAAGTTCGATATCTTTCGGATAAGTTGAACCGCCTTCCGATTTGATAAATCCCAAAGCCATGTTCTCTCCTCTTACAGAATCGTTGATTTGTTTGTGAGGATGATGCTTTCCAATACTGTGCACGCATCTTATAACTTCTTTTGCTAATTTTTCATTCATAATATCACCTTTTTACCTAATACTATTAGAATTATACGCCTGTTAATAACCATTGTCAATGATTTTCTCGAATATTTTTCGATTTCGTTCAAATAAAAACAACCACCAAGATATTCTTGATGGTTGAATTCATAAAATTATCTAAATCAAATTTTTCTAAATTAAATTGACATCTTCTCCGTTCAAAACTTTCTTAACAGTTCTCATTGAACACATTTTACCACACATTGTGCAGGAATCTTCTTCAATCGGTTGAGATTCTTTTCTGTATTTTTTTGGTTTTTCGCTGTCAATTGCAAGTTCGAACATTTTTTCCCAATCCAAGTTAAAACGCGCTCTGCTCATTTCGTCGTCTCTTTCTTTTGCTCCAGGGATTTTCTTCGCGATATCTCCAGCGTGTGCTGCGATTTTCGTAGCGACGATTCCTTCTTTCATATCTTCCAAATTAGGAAGTCTCAAATGTTCAGCAGGAGTTACATAGCACAAGAAATCTGCTCCAGTACTTGCAGCGATTGCGCCACCAATTGCCGATGTGATGTGGTCGTATCCTGGTGCAATGTCTGTAACCAAAGGTCCCAACACGTAGAATGGTGCGTTGTTGCAGATTGTTTTTTCGATTTTCATATTCGCTTCGATTTGGTCGATTGGAACGTGGCCTGGCCCTTCAATCATTACTTGTACATTTTTTTCGTAGGCTCTTTTTGCCATTCTGGATAAATTGATTAGCTCTTGAATTTGCAAATCATCTGTCGCATCGTTAATGCAACCCGGTCTTAGTGCATCTCCCAAGCTTAGTGTGACGTCGTATTTTTCGCAGATTTCAAGTACATCGTCGTATCTTGTTACAAGTGGGTTTTCCTTGTTATTAGCAATCATCCACGCGAATAATAATGATCCACCACGTGATACGATTTTTGTAATTCTGTCTGTAGTTTTCAAATGTTCTGCGATATCTCTTGTAAGTCCAACGTGGATTGTGATGAAATCCACCCCGTCTTTTGCGTGTTGTTCCACAACTTCCAAGAATTCTTCTTCTGTGATATCCTTCAATTCTTTATCCAACATTCCAACGCAATCGTACATCGGAACGCTACCAATCATTGCTGGAGAATAATCGATAAGTTCTTCTCTGAACTGTCTAGTCTTGCCGTAATTTGACAAATCCATTATCGCTTCTGCATCCATGTCGATTGCCACTCTAACTTTTTCCATTTCCTTTTCAATGTTGTAGCAATCTTTTGAAATTCCCAAGTTCACGTTGATTTTAGTCTTCAATCCTTCACCAACACCGTGAGCATCCAATGATTTGTGGTTTTTGTTTGCAGGAATAACCACGTATCCTTTTTCAACTTTTTCTCTAAGAATTTCTACGTCTATGTTTTCTTTTTCCGCTACTCTTTTCATTTCTTTTGTAATGATTTTCTTCTTTGCAGCGTCTAATTGAGTTGTATATTCCATAAATACCTCCTATGTTGATTTGGAGACTGGAAAAAAATAACGGATACATAACTCATGTATCCGCAAAAAACATTCTAAGTTCTTCCCTTCGCATGCATTATCATGAGCAGGTATAAGGGTTTCTAAAAAGATCTCAGCTTAAAGCACCCCCAGACTCCGAATATATTATAACACAAACTTTTAATTTAATTCTACAAGCTTGATTTTGTCGTTTTTCTTAATAATTCCGCCCTTTAAAACTTTGCAGAAAATTCCTTCCGTTGGCATAATACAATTGCCAACTTTTTGTTTAATCGCACAACCTTTGTGACATTCTTTTCCGATTTGTGTCACTTCAAGCACACATTCTCCAATCGTCAACACTTGACCGACAGGAAGCGTGAATAGTTCAATGTTTCTCGTTGTAATATTTTCTGCGAAATCCCCGTCTTTCAAATCAAGACCCATTTCGCGCATTTTATTGATGGATTCTTCTGCCAAAAGTGACACTTGTCTGTGCCAATTTCCAGCGTGTGCATCTCCAACCAACCCGTGATCCACTTTTAATTCGGCAAATTCTACAGGAGTCTTCACAGTGCCTTTTTTCTCGCTAATATTCACATCGATGACAACTGCCTCATCACTGTCGACACTTCTGTTGTACACGCCACTTTTGCCGCCTTCTTTGTGAAGTAATTCCACATTTGTAATTCGCATTGAACGATCAATTGCCTTGCACATATCGTAAATCGTAAGCGCAGCAACACTTGCTGCAGTCAAACTTTCCATCTCAATTCCTGTTTTTGATTCTGTGTTTGATTGAACGAAAATATCTATAAAATCATCTGCCAATTCGAATTTAACATCAACTCCTGTGATGAAAATATTGTGGCACATTGGAATAATTTCTGACGTTTTCTTCGCAGCCATTATCGCCGCGGTTTGTGCGACACTCAAAACGTCGCCTTTTTTGATGGATTTTTCTGTGATTTTTTGCATAGTTTCTTTTTTCATATAAATCCTACTATGAGCCACAGCAACTCTTTTAGTAGTTTCTTTTTCAGATACATCCACCATTTTTGGCAAACCATCTTCGTTAAAATGAGTTAAATCCACATTAACCTCCTATAGTATTCATATCCCTTTTGTTGAAGTTACCTTCTTCGAGATAATGTCTTTCTGGTTTATTGTATATTTCTTGTGTAATAATTTGTCGAATATCGTCGCCGTTTCGAATACGATCTTTCAAATTAATCGACTTATTAGAATGCAAACACATCAACAAATTGCCCTTGCAATCCAACCTAACTCTGTTACATTCTGAGCAGAATTTGTGAGAAATCGGATTGATAAATCCAACGACAGCACCATTTGGATTCGTGTAGTATTCTGCGACCTTCGATTTTTGTGAATCGGTGTCGATTTTTTTAAAATTGCCGATTTTTTTGATAATTTCTTCGTTCGACACGTAATCATCAGACTTCCCGATAGCTTCACCAATTGGCATCAGCTCGATAAATCTCACAATCACACCGTCCTCTGCGAATTTCACAAAATCTTCTATCTCATCGTAGTTGAAATGTCTCATCACAACGGTATTGATTTTGATTGGCTTCATATCCATTTGTTTTAATTTGTCGATGGATTTCAAAACCTTACTCAAATCTCCGCCACGCGTTATATCGCGAAATTTATCCGCATCCAAAGTATCCAGCGAAATGTTGAATCTGTCCACGCCGCTTTTTCTCAAATCGTCAGCCATGTCATACAATTTAATTGCATTAGTAGTCATGCAGATTTCTTCAATTCCCATGTCCTTGATGCCTTTTACCAAATCCAATATCCCGTTTCTAACCAGAGGTTCACCTCCAGTTAAACGTACTTTTTTTATTCCCAAATCTTTGAAAACTTCTACGATTTTCAAAGTTTCATCTATAGTTAGAATTTCGTCGTGATTTAAGTGCTGTATTCCTTCTTCTGGCATGCAGTATTTGCATCTCAAATTGCACTTGTCAGTCACCGAAATTCTCAAATAATCTATCTTTCTTCCGAGAGCATCTTTCATTTTACCACCTTTGTATATTATATCATATAACGCTTAGTGATAAAAAATTCCCCAACTTGATTTCTCAAATTGGGAAATTTGCTCAAATTATTCTTTTAATAAAAGTTCCTTTGCTTTTTCTAATCTTTCTTTCATAGAATTGATGTGAGATTCTGACACGTTATCTTGATCGGACAATCTTTTGATACCTTCTTGCAAAATATCAATTTCGTTGTCGTAATCCTTCATGCTTCTGTACACACTAGCATAAGAACTGTAAAGTGCAGGAGTACACAATCCGTTTTCACGCGCAGTGTCGTAGTTTTTGATTGCAGATTGGAAGTGAGAATCTTTTCTGAATTTTTCTCCTTCGTTCCAATATCTCAAACCTTCCTTCGCACCCTTCGCTGGATCATCCAAGTTTTTGATATCAAACACAGCAACCCTACTGTTGTGTGGATGGATTACAACTTCTTTTGTAGTCTTGATTTTGTTGAAAATCTCATCCAAGCTATCCTTGTTCTTTTCTTTTAATTTCTTCAACACATCCATCATGTGATATACAGGAATTTTCTTGGAAAGTTTTTGTTGTGCCTTGTCTTCGTATTCCTTAACTTTCGCTATGGAATCATCACCAATGTAAATCCATGCAGTTACATCATTTGCAAATTGGTCGTCGACGATTTTAATGTTTTCGTGTTCCAACAAAGATTTTGTTTGGTTCAAATATTTATCCAAATCATCCTTGTAAATATTCGTGATAATTTCATCGTCAACGCCTTTTTCTTCTAAGTACACAGATTTCAAATTATCCAAGTCAACCTTTTCGAAATCATCATAATCCATATCCAAATAATGTTGTTCATATTCAGCAACATACAACACCGGCGCTTGTTCAAATCTGTAGTTTGGTGTAGTTTCTGACTTTAATAATCCTGATTTTCTAGTAATCATATTAGGAGTCACACGATTGATAATCACATTGTCAGTTTCTTTCAACACTCTCTTCAACTCTTCTTGTTGCAAATCACGAGCTTCGTCTTCTTCCAAGTTGTCCTTGATGATTTTCGATTCCACATCTAATTTTTCTTTGATTCTTTCTCCGTGATAACTTTCAAATCCGAAAGACTTAGAGTCTTCACCATAACCATAACCAACATAGAAGATTTCCCCAGTGTCCTTTACGCTCCATTCAAAAACATACCAATCATTTTTGTGAGCTTGACTGTTAGTTTCCTTTTCTTCTGAAGAAAAAACGCTTTTTAATTTATCAAATATACCCATAATATCCTCCAAATTTTAAATAATACGATACATCAAATAAAGTCCCGCTAAAATGATTAAATTGAAAAACAAAATATCGAAATCTCTGTTTTTAATCGCACCGAGCATCTCCAACACCATCAACACCAACACAATAGCTATAGAAATATAGATGAAAATGCTTGATAACGGTGATATCAAAACACTGACAAGTTTCGGATAATTCATTCTGAGTTTCAATTCCATTATAAACAGAATCACACCAAAAATCACAGTCCGAAATTCGTATTTGTATAATTTGTTTCTCAATTTATTCATAGTAGTGCCTCCCAAGATGTTCTTTACATTACTTTGAATATACTTTTCTTTATTATACCATATTCGATTTGTCCCAATAAAAAAACGCGAAAATTTTTGCAAACCTTCACGATTAAAATTTATTATGACAAATTAAAATAACAAACCATTAATGCTAAGAATATCATACGGAACAAATTGTTTGATTTCAAATCGAAAAAATCCGTCAAAAATCGTACCGCGTAAACGAAGTGTGCTTACGATTTTAGGATTTTGAGATTATGAAATCTTCAATTTGTGGAGTCTAGATATTCGTGCATTAAGGTTTGTTATCCAGTGTTTTTAGCATTAATGGTTTGCTATTAAATACTCACCATTTTATTCCAAAACTGGTGCCATTAGAACTTTTCCAGTTCCTCTGTACACATTCACAAGTCCTTCGCCGCTTGTCGCAGATCCTATCAATGATTTCCCGGCTCTTTCAACTGTAAAATTCAATGAGCCACTCCAAGCAATCGCCATATTTCCGTCTATCTTCAACACGTCATTTTCAAGCGTTATTTCTATCAATTCTTCTCTTGGAACATAAGATTCCAACGCGACAATTCCCGTTCCGTGAAGTCCTAAGTTGAACAAGCCTTCACCACCAGCAACAGCCGATGAAATATTCGATTGCATAATAGCTTTGTGTTCCAATTCAGAATCACATGCCAAGAACAATCCGTCTTCTATGATGATTTCATTGTTCCAATTATCTGCATCCAACAATAAAATGTGCTTGTATGTCGGTTCCAACACCAAAAGACCGTCGCCTGTGTATTCTGGTTTTATCGCACCTTCACCCGTTACAGAACCACGCAAAGCTTTTTTGAAGAAATCTCCAGCACCTTTTATTCCAGTAGTTGAGCTAACATTTCCAAGCATCCATTGCATAGCACCTGCTTGAACAGTTATGTTTGATTTGGAAACATCGCACACCAACTGTCTTCTTCTGACATTCATTTCAGATGCGAAGTAAGAGCTTTGTGCTTGTTCGTAATCAACCGACAAATCCCTCTTGTATTCTACAACTTTAAACGCTCCATTTTGTTCCTTGATTATGACATCATCATTATCTTCAAAATTTTTAACTTTATACATATAGCACCTCTTTTCATGAATATTATATCATATTGTTCAATTTCCAAATTTGCTTTTTCTAATATTTATTATATAATTACACCTTGGCTATTTTTAAACTTTATTATATAATTTTACAAAAGAAGGAGAAAACTATGAAAAAGAAAATATTAAGCACATCCCTTGCATACGTAGCAGTGCTAACTGGCGCTGGACTTGCAAGTGGACAAGAAATCTTGCAATATTTCACAGCATATGGCAAATCCGGTTTGTGGACTGCGCTATTTGTTTTGTTATTGCACACATTTATCGGAGCGATTATTTTGGAATTGGGCTCGTACTATTTTGCAGATGAACACAGCGATGTTTTGGATGAAATAGCATCCAAAAAATTCACCAAAATTTTCGACATTTTACTTATTTTGACAGGATTTATAATCGGATTCGTAATGCTATCAGGTGCAGGATCCAACCTCAACCAACAATTCGGACTAGCTCCATGGATAGGATCTTTGATTTGTGCACTACTTGTAATTTTCGTAGGAATGATGGATTTTGAAAAAGTTACAAGAATTATCGGAGCATTCACGCCAATTATTGTAGCGTTAATTTTAATCGCATCAGTCTATACAATCGTGAAATTTGACGGAAGCTTTGACCAATTGGATCCAATTGCTAGAACTATTCCGAAAAATTTCGACAGTCCTTGGCTTTCTGTAATCAACTATTTTTCATTGTGTATGATGGTAGGTTTGAGTACGGCGTTTGCAATAGGTGGCAACCACGTATTATCAGAAGAAGCCAAAGTCAGTGGATTATTGGGAGGATTTATCACAGGAACCATAACAGCGCTCTTGGCAGTTGTATTATTCATGAGAGTCGACATATTAAAAGATGCAGACCTTCCAACACAAGTTTTAATCGAAGAAATCAATCCAGTTCTGGGTTTGATAATGAGTTTTGTAATTTTCGGAATGATTTTCAACACGGCGATTGGCTTGTATTATTCGTTAGCTAAAAGAGCTTCCAAAGACAATCCTACAAAATACAAAATGTATTTGATTGGATTTGTAACGATAGGATTTTTCCTAAGCTTTTTAGGATTCAGAAAACTTATCAGCATCACATACCCAATCATCGGTTACGCTGGAATAGTTTTGATAATATTCTTGATTTACGCTTACATCAGAGACTTCCAAAAAATCAAAAAAGAATCCAAAAGAAGATTCAAAATCTTGGATTTATTGGAAAAGAAATACGACGACGATCAATATTACAGCAAAAAAGATGCCAGCAAAGTAAAATCCATGATTGAAGATTCAAACTTGGACAACAAAGTTTTGAAAGAAGAAATGGAAACAATGGCTGAAGAAAACCAATCAAGTGATGATGAAGAAGATACTGAAGAATAATTTATGGGCTGCTATATCGACAGCCTTTTTTATTGGAGATTTTTTTGATTAGAAAGTTCTACAGATTAGAAAATCCTACAAATTAAAAAATCCTCTGGCTAAGAATATCATACGGAATTGATATTCGTGACAGAGGATTTTTTAATATATTACACCAAAATTTTCCGATTTATTAACACCTCCCCTCCCTTCTCTTAATTAATTTTATTTGTTATTTTCTTGCATCATCTTTTCATAAGTGATATACTAGTTGAAATATTTTAAAGCGAGGAGACAATATGAAAACCAACAAAAAATCATTACTGAATTTTCTGATTCCATCGATTATCGGGATAATTATCTTCATGATCCCCGTAAAATACGATGGCAATTGGACCATAATCGTCAAAATTTTAGCTGATTTTATCGCCAAAATCTTAGGCGATTATTTACCAGCACTTTGCACAATTATAATTACGATATCATTCGTGATGAGCGTTTTGGCAAGTTTCAATGTCAAATTCATCAAAGAAAACAAACTTTTGAACCAAACATTTTCTGTAACCCCTGTTTGGCTAATACTTAGAATTCTAGGATTTATCGTCGTGTGGATGGTCGTGTTGAAGGACAAGCTCAACCTTGGCCCGTTTTTCGACATGATAGTTGCCGATGAATCTGCGACATTCATACTCAACGATTTGTTGACATCACTTGTAATTATTTTCGTCATCGCCAGCATGCTTCTACCACTTTTGCTAGATTTCGGACTTTTGGAATTTATCGGTGCGATTTTCACCAAAATAATGCGCCCAGTATTTTTGATTCCTGGACGTGCCGCAGTAGATTGCATCACAAGTTGGATTGGCGATGGAACATTGGGGGTCATGCTCACTTCAAACCAATACGAATCCGGCTATTATTCTGCAAAAGAAGCCGCAATTATTTCTACGAATTTCTCTGCAGTTTCCATCACATTCAGCCTTATAGTTTTGTCCCAAGTCGATATGGTCGACTATTTCGGAGTGTACTACCTATTGGTGTGCTTAGTTGGAATTATCTGTGCGATTATAGTTCCAAGAATTCCACCATTATCACTCAAAAAAGACGACTACGTTGTAGAATCTAATCATGCAAATGAAGATATCGCAGAAAATTATTCTTCATCGGTACAATACGGACTAGATTTGGCAATCAAACGTGCAGAATCTCACAAAGGAATCGGAGAATTTTTGAAAAATGGAATCGAAAACGCATTTGGAATGTGGTTTTCAGTAATGCCGATTGTTATGATAATCGGAACAGCATCGCTTGTACTTGCCAATAACACGCAAGTTTTCGAAATCCTTGGAAAGCCATTCTTGCCACTGTTGAACCTCTTGAAAGTTCCAGAAAGTTTGGAAGCATCCAAGACAATGATAGTTGGATTCAGCGACATGTTCACACCATCCATCATAGCCGCAAGCACAATTCAATCGCAAATGACCAAGTTCATCGTAGCGACAATCTCCGTAACGCAATTAATCTACTTATCAGAAGTCGGTGGGCTCATCCTCGCATCATCAATCCCAGTTAATTTGTTCGAATTATTCGTCATATTTATCGAACGAACAATAATCTCACTTTTGATCGTAGTCCCAATCGCACATTTGTTGTTTTAATCATGACCACCCGTAAATAAGGTGACCCCAAAAAGTTGGACTTTATACCAGAGACATTTAGAAATATTGGTCTCTGGTTTTTTTGTCCTCATATTTCCCCTAGGGGAAATCGCAGCTAAGCTGCATTCAATTTCCTATATTCAACAGGACTTAAATATCCTAGTTTTTCTTTTATTCTATCTTCATTGTAATATTTTATATATTCTTCTATTGTCTTTTTTAGTTCGTTAAATGATTTAAGCGTTCTACCATAGTAAATTTCTTGTTTTAATATCCCAAAGAAATTTTCCATAGGGGAATTATCTAAGCAATTTCCTTTTCTTGACATACTCTGTAAAATTCCATCACTTTCTAACCTATTAGTATATTGTTTTAATTGATACGCCCAGCCTTGATCCGAATGAGAGATTCTTTTATATTTGCAGTCTGAAGTCTTTTCTATCGCTTCTTCAAGAGGCCTTATTATTGCCTCTAATGATGGTGAAGTTGTTATTGAATAGCTAATGATTTCTCCATTAAACATATCTAAGAAAGGATTTAAGTAAAGTTTTTTTACTTGCATATTCCCAGACTTATCTGTTTCATAGTATTTGAATTCACTTGTATCTGTTGTGATTTTTTGATGTACTACAGAAGTGTTAAATCTTCTTTTTATCCTATTTTGTGCTACTTTACCCACTGTTCCTTTGTATGAGCAATATTTTCTTGATTTACGTGAAAAGTTTGTTACTTGAAGTTTAAGCTTCTGTATCAGTCTTTGAACTTTTTTCTTGTTTATTACAATACCAAGTCTTTTGAATATGGCATGTATTCTTCTGTATCCATAGTTTGGATTATCTTTTCTTATTTTCTTGATTTGATTCTCAAAAGCTTCATCTTTATTTTTTCTGTCAAATCTTTTTTTTCAATACATGTATGTTGACTTAGGGAATTTTAAATAGCTAAGCAAATCTTTTAATAGATATTTTTCTCTTAATGAGTCAATTATTCTAGCCATTCTCTCATTTTCTGATCTTCCTCGTCCTCTAATTCCATCTTTTTTTTTAGAAAATCTATTTCCATTTGAGCCCAGTAAAGTTTATCTTTAAGTTCAGCAATTTCATCTATTTCTTCCTTAGAATATTCTTTCTTTACTTGTTCTTTATTTTTATCTTTAGTCATACTTGAAGGTCTTCCTCTCTTTTTAGGTCTAAGTCCATCAAGTCCTTGATTTCTAAAATCAATTACCCATCTAGTAATGATTGCTGGATTATTAATCTTAAATTGATTAGAAAGTTCTTGATAGGACATTTCTCCTGTTAAGTACAACTTTACTATATTTTTCTTAAATTCGAAAGAGTAACTATTATTTTTTCTAGAAATTTTTAAGCCTTCATATCCTTGTGATTTAAATGAATTAACCCATCTTCTAACTACTGAATGATCACTGATCCCATATTTAGCAGTTAAATATTTATATCCTCCTTCTTTATTTAAGTATTCTTGTACTATTTTCATCTTAAATTTTGTACTATATTTTGTCATGAAAAAACTGACCTCCTCAAGTTGGTTTTGAGTCCAACTTTTTGGGGTCAGTTCAAAAACGGGTGGTTTGTTCAAGGGCTATAAGCCCGAGTGATACCAACCAGCGTCTCAAGGCGCTGGTTTTCACTCCGT
>OFLS01000120.1_pt1 | contig 45630 bp, 55 predicted proteins | sample 1540891 | NCBI WGS metagenome assembly OFLS01 (sample SAMEA4413038, study PRJEB24355) | metagenome | biome: human; feature: gut; material: faeces | place: United Kingdom | collected 2010
GTCGCGGTATCCTTTATCGTACCGCAACGGAACTGGGAGCGACGAAGATCGCGCTGGGTCACCATCGTGACGATATCCTGCAAACGTTGTTCTTAAATATGTTCTACGGCGGCAAGATGAAAGGTATGCCTCCGAAACTGATGAGCGATGATGGCAAACATATCGTGATTCGCCCGCTGGCCTACTGCCGCGAGAAAGATATTCAGCGCTTTGCCGATGCAAAAGCGTTCCCGATTATTCCGTGCAACCTGTGCGGTTCACAGCCTAACCTGCAACGTCAGGTGATTGCTGACATGTTGCGTGACTGGGATAAACGTTATCCGGGGCGTATCGAGACGATGTTCAGCGCGATGCAGAATGTGGTGCCGTCGCATCTGTGCGATACCAACCTGTTCGATTTCAAAGGCATTACCCACGGTTCTGAAGTGGTTAACGGGGGTGATCTGGCGTTTGATCGCGAAGAGATCCCTCTACAACCGGCAGGTTGGCAGCCTGAAGAAGATGAAAATCAGTTGGATGAGTTACGGCTGAATGTGGTTGAAGTGAAATAACCCGGATAGCGCCCGATGCGTAAGCGTATCGGGCTACTCTTATGGAGGCCGGATAAGACGCGGTCAGCGACACATCCGGCAATGCCGAAGAAGATGTTTACTCTTGCACCCGGCAATTCAACATTTCATTATTTTAATAACCGCACCCGGCACGTTTTTCCTTTAATCCTCCCGCCCTGTAACTGTTTCCATGCTTTATGAGCAACAGCCTGACGCACCGCGACATAGACATGCGCCGGATGCACGGCGATTTTGCCAATATCTGCGCCATCAAGCCCGATATCTCCTGTCAGCGCACCTAATACATCACCCGGGCGCATTTTGGCTTTTTTCCCGCCATCGATACATAACGTTGCCATTTCGGTTTCCAGCGGCACAATAGAACTATTAACTGGCGGCGTTTGCCAGTTAAGTTTTATCTGCAACATGTCAGAAATGATATTGGCCCGCTGTGCTTCTTCCGGGGCACAGAAACTGATCGCCAGACCGCTATTTCCTGCACGCGCTGTACGACCGATGCGATGCACATGAACTTCAGGATCCCACGCCAGCTCAAAGTTCACCACCAGCTCAAGCGATTTAATATCCAGACCTCGCGCAGCAACATCAGTCGCAACCAGTACACGGGCGCTACCGTTAGCAAAACGTACCAGGGTCTGATCGCGATCACGTTGCTCCAGATCGCCGTGTAACGACAATGCACTTTGCCCTACTTCATTCAGCGCGTCGCAGACAGCCTGGCAATCTTTTTTGGTATTGCAAAACACCACGCAAGAGGATGGCTGATGCAAACTTAATAACCGTTGCAACAACGGAATTTTGCCTTTGCTGGATGTCTCATAAAATTGTTGTTCAATAGGTGGCAGAGCATCTGTTGAGTCAATTTCAATCGCTAAAGGATCGCGTTGCACTCGTCCGCTGATTGCGGCGATGGCTTCCGGCCAGGTTGCCGAAAACAGAAGCGTCTGTCGAGATGCTGGCGCAAAACGGATGACATCATCAATGGCGTCGCTAAATCCCATATCCAGCATGCGGTCGGCCTCATCCATCACCAGCGTATTCAACGCATCCAGTGATACCGTGCCTTTTTGCAGATGATCCAACAAACGGCCCGGCGTTGCCACGATAATATGCGGCGCATGTTGCAACGAATCACGCTGCATACCGAACGGTTGACCACCGCACAACGTCAAAATTTTGGTATTTGGCAGAAAACGCGCCAACCGACGCAATTCACCTGCCACCTGATCCGCCAGTTCACGCGTAGGACACAGCACTAAAGCCTGGGTTTGAAATAGCGACGCATCAATTTGCTGTAACAAGCCGAGGCCAAAAGCCGCCGTTTTGCCGCTGCCGGTTTTCGCCTGCACGCGAACATCTTTTCCGGCAAGGATCGCCGGAAGCGCGGCGGCCTGCACCGGCGTCATAGTTAAATAACCCAACTCATTAAGGTTCGTGAGTTGGGCGGGAGGCAAAACATTCAGGGTAGAAAAAGCGGTCACAATCTATTCTCGTGGTCATCGACGCAAAGTTAGCAGGCGCGTATCCTCGCAGATCTACGCTCACGATGCGACAATTTAATCGGTTCTTCATCGGGTGGTGGGTCAGGCATGGGTTGCGGACGAGGGATCGGATCGGGCACTGGAACAGGATCGCCAGGAATCGGTTCAGGGACAGGAATTTGCAAATAAATAAGTGTCGTCATATTTCCCTCCGGTTGAAGCGGCGCACGAAAAACGCGAAAACGTTTCACGATAAATGCGAAAAATTTAATTTTCGCGCTTCAAACGAAACAGCGGCATTAACCGCTGTTTTTTTATTCATTAAGTGGGATCACTTCGGGTAGGGCTGAATCCTGAATAGCTTAGTGTTTAGGCGCTTTTTTGCGCGCTTGTTCAGGAATCTGATGTAGCGATACTGATTAAATTTGTGTACCACGGCCCGCTCCTTATTAGCCCGCAAATACTCGCCTCGTTGTCCTCCACGCTTAATCGCGTTCATCGTTATCTCGTGATACCACTCGCCGTCCAGCTCGTAGAACGTGCTTTCATGGCTACCAATAAAATCAAAATTCGACGCCTGATACACAACGCCTGCGCGTCCGCAGCGTTCGTCTGCAAAGGACTGGACCCACTCCACTGATGGATACAGTAACCTGATGGTTTTTAGCGCATAGCTGATGGCCCGTGATTCAGAGTTGCGGGGCATGTCGTCGTGTAGCCACATGCGGTTCAGTTCCATATAGCCCCGGTTATCCGTTTCCAGCACAACACGACGCCCTGAGTTGGGGTTAAGGGCATATCCCCACTGAAGAACGCCAACCAGATCACGTCCGCTGAATACGCCAAGATGCAGGTAGGAGTTATTCACAAAACGGCGGGAATAGTGTTTTGTCTGAATGATTGTGCGGGCCAGCCAGCAGGATATGGTTTCAACGCGCAGCTCCTTTGAACCATAGCCGACAATCCGGCCTTCATACTCAATAACGCAGGGTTTTGTCAGAATGCGTGATTTCTTCTCTTTTCCCACAATACAGCTCCGTGGGATGCTCTTTGGCATTCGATATGACAATGTAACGTTTACAGCGAGGGCATTTAATTTCTATATGCTTAAAACCTCCTTTAAACAGTAATTTATTGCAGTTTTTACAGCGAACAGAGTCCATGATTCCCCCTGTGTAATAACCAGACATGACCGCCCGGAGGGCTGGGGGTATTTAATCACAACTGATGCAAACCGACGATCGATATGATGCTATCGATCGTCATAAACTATACAAAATGATTATTTATAAGTACGCTCCACATCCACTTTTCATGCTGAATTGCTTCAGTACCGGATCATACCAACATCCATTTCAGGTGAATCCACTAACCAGAAATTTTCTGGTTTTAGCGTCAGGATTATCCAGGCTGTGTTTGTTGTTGATGGCCACGGAGGTAGCACATCATAGGTTGGATCATCACATGAATCTCTGTAACCAAACTTATTAAAAAGCGGGGCCATTGCAGCAATGAGATTCACTGCATTCAGCTCGTTACCCAGTTTGCGCTCAAACAGTGCCACGCCCGCAGTTCCTTCCACCCACACGCCGCGACTGTGACCACTGTAACCGTAGTCAGGGTGATACGGTGTATAACCTGTTGTTTCCCGCGTGCCAAATAAAAAACGCCCCATGTACTTACGACATCTTGCTGCTTTCCCGGTATCTATATTGGCTATAAACAATCCTCCCCAGGAAGATTGATCCAGTGCTGCCGCGTTGTCATAGTGTGTTGGATGCACCCCCTGACGGAATCGTCCCTCTTCTTCCACCCACATCCCCCTGATGATGCTTTGCGCCAGTTTTTCTGCACGTTTGGTGAAACCATCAAATCCGAGTCGCCCCATCAGTTCAAACAAAAACCAGATATCAACGTTATGTTCCAGCGCGCACCATTCAGCAACAAAACTGGCGTCAAATTCGCCATTTACATAACGACCAAGACCACCTTTATATAAACCTTCTCTCAGGTCACCTTCTGTTGTCACAAGGAAAGAATCAAGCCAGACAATGCCGGATAACAACTTTTCCCGAACAATATTTACCTGCGCTCCGTCCGGATATTTCTCCAGATAAAAGGCCAAAGCATAATAAACCCATGCCGCATTCCCCAGGCGGTAATAGGTACGCGGTGACATGGCCGACAGCCTGTTAACAAAAAACTTTACTCCACCGTTTTCATCAACAAGCGCACACAAGCCCGCAACGTATCTTTCTACAGCCTCATGTCGCTGAACCATCAACGCCAGTGCTGCCAGCGCCTGGTCATACGTGTAACACCGATCTTTCATCACCCTGATCACTTCGGGGTCTGCGTCCTCCGGCATCCAGTAGCTACGAATGAGCAGTGGAAACTCCAGCGTTGTGATCCACGCATTATCCTCAATCCGAATAAGACGAAACTGTTTTGCTCCCGTCCAGCAACGTCTGAAATAGAAAGTTCCGTCACTATTCAAATTAGCGTCGCCGTTAAAATACTCTCCAGTTGTATAAGCATACATTTCGACTTTATACTTTTCTGGTTCAGGAATATCGCAATATCCGTTAACTTCACCGACATAATTAAAATCGATATTTTCTTTTATTTTTAAAGATATTGATGTATCAACAACCTCGGGTTGTTCCAGTTTCAGCATGGCTGTCGTGCAACGGCTGAGTATGTCAGTAAAATTTTCGTAACGCAGACCGGATATATTCCCGGCTATGTTTTGAATAGCTTCCAGAATCTTTACTGCTTGTTGGGATGATGATGCCGCCGTATCTGCATTTTCCTGCACCTTGTCTGCCAGTTCTTCGAATCTGCGCAAAGATTCTGGTCGTAAGTCAATTTCAGTTGCTCCCAGAAAATCATTAAGTGAACCATCGCGCGAATCCATATAGACCCGAATGACCCCGATTTCTGCAAGGCGCTGTGAACTGTGTGTCAGACGAACACTATATACTCCGGGCAGCACGGGGAAATCATATTCACCGCTCAGAGTGGTTACGTGACTGTAAACACCTCTCAGGATCCCGGGTTGATTGTGTAGTGAGGTCAGGGTTATTGTTGCTCCGCTCAGCGGTTCTCCCACAGGGGATGTAATTATACCTTTAAGCTGCGGCATCAGGATGCTCCGGCCAGTTGATGGCGTTATATGTGGCTTTATCTGTGATGGCGCTGAAATCCATTGCCCGCAGCGATTTCGCGTAAATGCGGTACGATTTCAGCTTCTCCCTCTCTTCGTCGCTGATTAATCCAAGCAGCAGGTCTTTTTCCCATTCACTGGTCACGATGCTGACCTGTTTTAACAGTGCATCACGCTCATCTTCCGCTTTAAGTTTGTAGTCAAAAACAAATTCATCATTGCGGTAGAACCAGTAACCCGACGCATCAATGCGACGATTAGCGGTAATATCCGGCAACTCAATCACGCTTTTATTTTCCGGACAGATTGAGGTGATGTCTTTTCCGACCCAGACCACTTCGCCAGTTTCGGTATAAATAACTTTCAGAGTATCTGGCTGAAATTTTTCCTGGGCTTCGTGCCATTCCTGACCATCATCTGAGAACAGCCACAATAAAAATTTATGCTGTCGCGCCAGCTGGTATTGCTCAATCGTTTTAGGATTTTGTGCCGTAATATTTTTTAAGTGCATCATAATTACAAACTCGCCACATTCCGCCAGACGCCATTAATCAAAACCTGCACCGGGCGGGCATTTGCCCAGTCCACGCTTTCACCGCCATCAACACCACTCAGTAAATGACCGGATGGAGCATCCCCCCCACGTCCAATACCAATGGCGCCTCCCAGACGTATATCCTGCACACCTGTAGCTGTGATGGTGATATCGCTGGTGCCATCAAATGGCACATTATTAATCCTGCGGGCCGTCTGAAGCCGGGTTGCCGTTCCGGCGTTGCCGCTGATGTTGCTGATGGTGATATCCGAAGACAGGGCCATGCCGTTGACCTTGCGGGTATTCGGTACAGCACTGTTGGCTTTATTTACCGTGTCACGTAATGAAAGTGCTTCGATAATTTCACCGGCTGTGTTTTTCCCGAGAATACCGCGCACAAAAGCACTGAGCGGTGTTAATGCCATTGTGTCTTCGCCGGTAAAATACGGGAACGTATTATTCTCACCGGTTAATCCGGCAATGGCACCGGCTGAACCACTGTTCGTAATAAACAGTTTTTTCAGCGCCGTCATAATCTGGTTGGTGGTATTTTTATCCGGTTTGATATTTGCCTGCCGGAGAATTTCCAGCAGTTCAGACTGAATAATATTAAACCAGTCCGGCCCCGGATACGTGGGCGGAATACCGTTCCCGCCTTCGGTAAAATAAAGCGTTGTTTTGCTTAATTCAGCCGCGACAGGTGGCATCACCGGCACACCCGTCGGATTATCCACATGAAACATAAATTATTCTCCGGTGTAATAATATTCATATTCCGTGCCCGCCAGCCGGTAATGCTTCAGCAGGCATTCCAGCTCGCGGGTCCGTTCGCTGATTAATGGCGTCATGACGTCATCAATACAGGTAAACCGTCCGGCATCTTTGTCCGGGACTTCCACTTTCAGCAGCCAGCGATACCGGGCCGGATGCAGCGGATACATACAGTCGCGCAGACAGTGATGCGGCAGAACGGCCGTCACCTTAATGGTGAAGCCCAGCGCCGCCGCAGCGGCTTCAATCTGCCAGGTTGCCAGCCCGCCTTTGCGGTGGTATTTCTCCACCACGGCCCGGCGGCGGGCTTCCGTTGTGGTGGCGGCAATTCCGCATTCCGGCAGCGCCAGATATTGCTCCCACTCCGGCAGCAGCTGGAGCGTGGTTTCCGGGCGCATCTCCACATGCAGGCGCGAGGCGTCGTATTCAACGCGGGTTAAACGCTCTGCAAGCGCCCTTAAAAAACGGTTTAAATCCGCGTCGTTATCACGCGGCCATGCCTTACCCCGAGGCATGACCTGTTGCAGTGCGGTCAGCCATTCCGTGACGCTGTGAGCCATGTAACCTCCCCGATGGTGATAAGTTCATCCACGTCACAGGTGGTGTCCTCCCCGATGTTGAGGAAGTAGTCTGTGATGCCGGACGTCATACCGATGGCCGTGCGCAGCGAGGACACCGGCAGCATCTGACCGGGGGTCAGCGTTTTCTGTAATGCGGTCAGGTTTGCCCGGACGGCGTTCCTGTTCACCTGGCTGTCCGGTGTCAGACGGATGGATAAATGAACTTTAATCAGTCTGACCTGTACCGGCCAGACCTCGATGCCGCCCGGTTTGCCCACCATCACGCCGGTGGCCGGGTGTTTGTGGCAGAACAGATACTGCTCCATTGTCTTCAGGTCTTCGCGGGTCGGCACAATGTCTTCACGGTCATCATAAAGCCATGCCAGCCCGACCGTGCCGGGGCCGTGCCATGCATCCCACGCCCACGCGCGGCTGACGCCCGGCACTTCACGCGCCCATATCACGTAGTCATGCAGCGCACCACCCACCGGGGGATTGCGACGCACATACAGCAGACGGTCCAGCAGCTCTGCGATGGATTCGATGTCTGCGCCACCGGTGATGCCACTTTCAGTCACCGCGCCGGTGCTGCCCGTTCCGGGTAGCGGGGACAACAGAGTGAGCACGGCACCGGCAGCAAGATTGCCCGCCACACCGGCTTCTTCAGCCTGCACGATGACGGTGACCTCGCCGTCCTGTACCTCGCCGGATGTGAGTACCTGATACACCTGATTCGTGTCGGACTGCATCCGGGTTTCTGCCGGAATGGGGGACTGACTGGTGAAGGTCACCGGCCCGCTGGCAAAGGTTGCCTGCTTGCGGATAACCCCTTCATACGTTGCTGTTTTGATAATGGTTTCATCATCAGATGCGGTGGAGGGGATTATCTGGTCCTTAATCCAGCTCTGATGGTCGTATAAATCCCGGACCTGACTGCTGAACGACACGTTCAGCGCCTGCTCAACACTGACAGGCGGCAGCTTTTGCAGACCGAGTTCATACGCAATATCTTTCTCGCCGTCGGCAATCAGCTTGCCCAGCGTGGGGATTTCATATGGCATTAATGGTGGCCTCCCATCGGCGGGTGATTTCGATTGTGAGCGTGGTTTTGTCCGGGCGGGTTAACACCACCTGAAAGGCAATACGGTCAGGGACAATGATTCTGGCCGTGACGGCGGCATTACGGGCGTAACCGGCCCGCAGCAGCGGTTGCATGGACAGCCGCGCGTAATCTTCCACGCGCAGGCGGACATCTTCCGTCAGCTTTTCACGCTCAAGCAGCCACAGGCGGGAACCCCACGAAAAATCGCTGTACGTGTCGCCCGGCCAGCCGCGCGGGTCGCCGGAGCCGTCAGGAATGACATCATCGTCATCAGCACGGGCATCGGTGAAAAGGCAGATAAGAACCTGAGTGACCAGCCCCTCATCCCGTGAGAGGCCGTTATGGGTGACGGTGATGTCACCCCGTGAGAGAGTATTATTCCAGCGGATTCCGGTCGTCATATGGGCGGTGATGTCTTCTCATTGTCGCCGTCCTTATGAATGTGTTTGATGAAAGATTTACCGTTGATTGTGGCATCTTCAGTAAATTCACAGGGACCGACGAATTTCATTTGTTTACCGATAATATTCAGCAATTCGTCGGCGGTGAGATTTACCGTTTTCCCTGAAAGGTTTAATTGTTCTCCTGTGATTTCAATAATTCCGCCTTTCCTTAACGTGATATGTGATTTACCGTCCTGGTGATACAGCCGGACATCACCGGGGGACAGGCCTTTAGGGCGACATCGCTTGTCCTCCACCGCGATGGCAACCAGCCCGTCACGCCGTCCGCCCACGGCCAGCACGATGGCTTCAGAACCTTCCGGCGGTACGGATGTAAAACCGTAGTTCTGGAAGCGTTCCACGTCGTCATCGGTGGCATCTGCCAGTGTCTGGATTTGCAGGTTCTGCCGCTCCAGACTGTCAGACACCATGCGCACAACGGCACGGTCAACCAGCAGCCGCAGACGGCGGGCAATGGCGTTTAATCCCATGTGGCCACCGCCTTTGTTTTCTTCGTCTTCGCTTTCATTTCCGGCATATCCAGTGATTCAGGCGGAACCAGCGCCAGAACCGTCATCCGCCCCTGTGCGCCATCCGTCCAGGTCACCCCGGATATCAACCAGGTGGTTTTCAGGTTCTGAATGCTGTCGTCGATATCGACAAGGCGGTTGGTCTGCCACAGCGGGCCGCTGTCGCCCTGTTCGCGCCAGCCTGCCACCGTGATTTCCGTCGTGCGGGATTCCCCCAGCATCCGGGCTTTGTACCATTCCCCGCGAATGCTGGCCCCGCCCACGGTCAGGCTGTCTTCGTTAACCAGAATGCGCGGGCGGTAACGGTTAATTTCCGGGTCTTCGGTGATGTACTGGCGACCACCCACCATCGAGGCAGGCTGGCTGTCCCACAGTTTGCCACCGGCACTGGTGGTGCCCTTGATGATGTACTGGCTGTTACGCTCCCGCCAGCTGAAGCGCCCACGGGCGGCGAGGATATTTTTCCCCAGCACCAGTGACACACCCGCGCGAACGGAAGAGGCGCGGGTGATAATCAGGTTACCCGCTCCGTCAGATGTCAGCAGAACACCGCGCTGTTTTGCCAGCCGGTCGAGCAGTTCAAAGCCCGTTTCACCCTGTTCCAGAACGACGGACGCAAACGCCTCCCCGGTCGGGGTTTCCGTGATGACAGTTATCCCGAACGGGCGGCAGACATCAGCCGCCACCTGTTCAAGCCGCACGCCTTTCCATTTCCCGGACGAATGCACCACAGAGCAGTCCACCAGGTCACCGGTTTTGTCGCGTCCCATGACGCGAATCTCCACGTTATCTGCGTCATAGCTGGGGATAAAATCATCGATATACCCCGTCAGCACGGTATCCGCGCCCAGCCTGACCGTGCAGGGTTGCCCCTCACGAATCACGCGCGGTGCCGCCGCCGACCAGCGGGTTGTCACACTGAGATCAAACTCACCGGCAATCGCCTTCAGGGAACGGCTGATGGACATTTCCGTCCAGCCTTCCCACAGTTTGCCGTCAACGGTAAGAATCACGGATTCCATCAGTCGGTAATCTCCACAGGTTGCGTTGGCAGGATGAATGACGGATGGCGCAGGCGGTTACGCTGCACGATTTCATCCCGTCGGCTGGTGTCACCATGCTCGCGCCATGCCAGCAATGCGGCAGATGTGGTTGTGGTCAGCGTCACCTGCCGGGTTTCCGGCAGACGGGCGGCACGCTTGCGGGCATCCGTAATCACGGCCTGCCGTAAATCGCGCAGCGTTCGCCACAATGCCCGCTGGTTATTTTCCACCGCCGCCACCGCCTGCTCATGCAGTTCAGCCGCCAGCGTGTCACCGGCAGATAACGCCGCATCACTGGTATCGAACGTCATCGAGGCCACGGCATTTGCCTGTCCCAGCAGGGTTTCCAGCACAACCACCTGGCGGAAGTCGTCAATGTTCTTCTGCAGGCTGTCAGATACCGGCTGATAATCCGGTGACAGCCCGATAGCAAAGCCAATTTCGCCGTCTGCCACGCTGCCGGGCTTCACGGTGATATCTTCCGGCAGTGCGCCGGTGGCAACCTGTCGGGCGCGTTCTCCGGCCCACTGGTTGCGTAATGTCGTGTAAACTGCCAGTGCTTCGGGTGGTTCCGTCACCAGATCAACCACGCCGTCGATGAACGAGGACAACTCACTGACCAGACGCCCCGGCGTGGCAATGATGGTTCCGGCCATCTCCTTAAAATGGTTCAGCCTGTCCATCCACTGATTCAGTGCCGTCGGTAACGTGGGCAGGTTGGCCACAAGGTTTTCCATATCGGCCAGAAAGCTGTCGGCCATCTCACCCAGCCCGTCAGGTGCACCGAACCAGTTGCCATCGTCAATGGCCGCTTTTACCGCATCAATGCCCGTCAGCACTTCCTGCTGCGTGTTATCCGCCGCAGACGGGAACAGACGCTCGCCTGCCTCAAACACTTCAAATGTGACATACGCAATGCCATCTTCCTCCGTGCTGAGGCGATGGGTGACCTTGCCAACCTGTACGGTCTGTATCCCGAACCACGGGTGGATAAGCTCACCGGGACCGGGGGTATTAAGCGCGTCTAAAAGGGCGTTTAAATCATCCTGGAAGTTTTTACCTGGCAGCTTTGCGTTAATCTGCTGTTGCCCCGGAACGGCCCCGTTATCATCCGTCCAGGCAGTTTCGCGCCGGGGATACGCACGGGGAATGGCACGACGGCCACCGGTGCCTTCCGTATCCACCAGAAAGAAAGGGACGCCACGAAACGAGGCGTCGCGCAGCCCGTCCCATTTGCCTTTGCTCGTTGTCATTACCCTTGCTCCACGCTGGTGACGCCAGCCTGCGCACTGAGTCTGACGCCGGGTTGATCCACTCTGACACTTTTCACGCGGGCGTCACCTTCCACCACCACACGGATTTCCCCCTGCAATTGCTGCGGAAGGAAAGGATAATTCTGTGTGCCCTGCATACCTGCCCACGGTCGCGGGTCAGCAATGTTCTTGTCACCCAGCGAACTGAACCAGTCCGTTACCTTACGCCAGACGGACTCGAGCGCTTTCTGGTTGTCCTGACTCTGTTGCGCGAACTCGCGCTCCCGCGGGCTGGCGCTGGCATCACCGGCAACGGATTTAGTGAGACTGTCAACCTCACCCGGCAGGGCGTATTGTGTGGTCAGAAAATCGTAAAACTCCAGAGCACCGGCAATGATGCCAGCGCCTTTACCTGCCTTTCCTCCACGGTTACCCGGCCCCCGAGGATTGCGGGGATTGCGCGATGAATCTGGTGTATCCGGCAGACCGCCGGTATTACCATTCATCCCGCCACTGCCCATATTAACCACATAAACCGGCATCACACCGGAGCCGAAAACATCTGTAATGCCACCGGGTATTCCTTTGCCTTTCCCTTTGGGATTCATGATGTCGTGGAGGGTTTTACCTAACTGGTACGTTTTTCGGATGGCGATAATGCCGCCCACAGCAATCGCCATATATTTACCGACCTGCAACCAGTTCTGGACGGTGTTCTGGTCCACGCTGTTGATGGCATCAGCCAGGTCCTGAACGGGTTTTGCCAGTTGATGGTGGGAGAATTTTTTCCAGCTGGTTTCCAGTGCCTGCATGGCAGACGTAAAATCCTGTGCAGCATACGCGGCATCTTTCATGATGCCTTTACCATCACCGACGACTTTCATATAACGTTGCAGGTTTTCTGCACCTTTGCCTGACGTTACGCTGCTTAAAAGCATGACTGAATCCTGGTTAAAACCGGCTTCAATCAGCCTTTTATTTTGTTCTTCTGCGCCCCGGTTCCCTGATTTTCTGGCAATCTCCTGAAGCAATATCGGAAGCGATCGCATCCGGCCATCTTTCCCGTAAACATCAATGCCATTTGTCCGCAATGTTTTTACAACCTTCGGAAGCTGTAAATCACGGATCAGGTTTTCAACAGCGGTTGCGGCGGTATCACGGTTCCCTGTTGCATCAACGGCAGATTCAAGTGCAACCCCTACGTCCTTGACACCCTGCACACCACGTCCGCCCGCGGCGGAATACAGCGACATCGCACGGGTTGCTTTTTCTGCGATGTCTTTCAGTTCATAGGCACCTTCTTTTCCCAGCAGGTTCAGGGTATCCATTGCCTTTAAGGCATCGTTTTCATCCTTAATCCCGAACTTCGTAAACTGAGAAAACAGCGAGCCGATGGCTTCCCCTGAACTTCCGGAAGCGGCGATGGATGCCGCCATCATCTCCTTGTTTTTGAAACCAAAATCAATCTCACCCGTCACGGTGCCGACTTTTTCCACAGCGCTTATCAGTTCACTGTCATCAACCTTAAATTTGATGGCGGCGTCCTGAATACCATTCAGCATCTGTGCCATTTCGTCGCGCGTCTTTTCTGCAGCAATACCAATGCGGGTCATCCGGCGATCCACCTGCGCAAACTCACGCATCATGGCGCTACCGGCAAACCCGGCAATCATTGCCGTGTAGCGGTTACCCAGCACATCAAGGCCACGTGTGGCAGATTCCGTTGTGGCTTTGACCAGATTCATTGCCTTCTGATGATTACGCGCGAACTGCGACATATTTGCGCCGTACTGCCGGGCTTTGGCGGTCAGGTTCCCGGCAAGGTTGATCATGATTTCCGTGCTGAGACGGTTACCTGTTGCCATGCTGTTTCTCCAGTTGCTTTATCAGGCGGAACAGCTGCCGCAGGGGCAGCTGTTCCAGGTACTGAATGCTGAATCGCGAAGACAGGTTAACCAGCAGGTTCATCAGTGCCGCCGCCAGCGGCATCAGTTCGCCCCCGCGTTGCCACCTCCTCAAGCATTTCATCCAGCGCGGCGGCTTTCGTGCTGATAAGCTCAAGGTCTGCCGGATGGAGCATTCGCAGCTGTTTCATGTCCAGCGGGCCGGGAATGCTGCCGATGGCCGCAACCTGACGGCGCATCATCTCCAGCCCCATCAGCACTTCAGAGCAGTAGGCCACCGCCTTTCCATTCCCGCCCATGACGACGCGTTCTGCGGCCAGTTGTGCATCAATCACATCACTGGCGGTCAGTTCGCGCAGCTTCACGGTTTTATGCAGGGTTTCATCTGCCGTGCCTTTGCCGGTCAGAAGCCCGTGTTTCAGTTCAAATTCCATTTCAGCCATGTCACACCTTCACGCATTTTTCACCGATAAAGTTCGCACTGATGGTGCCGGAATCCTCGTCCAGCTCCGCCGGGTTATCCGTGGCGGACCCCGTCATCATGTAGTTCAGGCCGTTGTCGCCGTAGAACATCACCGTGACGTCTTCCCAGCTGCTGATTTCAATCACGTCCATATCCGCTGCCGCCGCAATGGTCACCTTGATGGACGGCGAGGCCATCTTGCTGGAGATACCCCAGACCTTGCCGCCGCCCATATGCTGGGTGCGACTGAAGCCGCCCGGATTCAGCGTGGATTTCCCCTCGGTTTTAATTTCGCGGCCATTCACGCGAATGGTCGCCATGCCAAGAATTTTTGCCATGCGGTCCCCTTAAAGTTTGAACTGAATCAGGCCTGCCAGCACACGCAGCTGGTTCACCAGATTCGGGTGGCAGATAAAGTTCAGGCGGTTTTTATCGCTGCTGTCGCGTGTCACCTGAAGCGTGTCCCTGTAATCGCTGAAGTTCTCCACAAGGCCTGCCGGGAGAAGTTCGGTCTGGCAGATATCCAGCAGCTCTGCGGTGCACAGCTTCGGCGTCATCACCGGCTGACCGGCATCCAGTGAGTCCAGCACGTCATCATCCGCCAGCTTGTGGCGCGGATAACGGTTCGTGAAACGGTTTTTGATGATGTAGCGGATACGGCCCAGCGTGGCGGGTGACTGCACATCCAGGTACGACACATCCGCATCACCGTACTGATTAACCCGGTACATGGTGATTTCACGCTCGATGCAGACGTTATCCCCGGCGTCCACCATGTGCGTGGCAATGCCGTCATGCAGCAGCAGATTACGCTCCGGCATATCCCAGCGAACATTACGCGCAGGCGGCAGAATGCCGGTCAGAACCAGCGTCTGAAGCGGACGCGCCGGGTCAATGGCAAGGTGATACGCTGCCGTTGCGCCGTATGACGCGGCCCACATCCACGCCGGGTGCGGTGACAGGTTGGTGCCGATACAGCTAATCAGCCAGTCATTGCGGGTTTCACCAAACGTGCCGGTTTCCCCGTGTGTGCCACGAAACGCCGTCCACAACTGCGCCTCCATCATTTTGAGCGGCCCCCAGCGATTCAGCAGTTCATCACGCAGGGTGTTCAGGCTTTTCGTGTCGGTAAACGGGGCGATGATATCGGTAAACCACTCCGGGCCGATGGCCGCAACGGCATCCGCCATTTCCGGTGTCCCGGTGCCGCCGGTAAACGCAGTAGCGGTCACCTTCACACCTGCCGGGAAGGCTTCACCGGTGTAGTAGTTCAGGCGAACGTCGGCACCGTTGCCGGTGACGCCGTGCCAGTTCACGGTCAGCTCCACGGTATCCGTGGCATCATCCTTCACCGCAGCGGCCACCTGCGTGGCAGGCTTTTTCGTCACCGCATCAGCAATGGCTTTTGCAATGTTTTCCTTCGTAGCCCCGGCGCTCACGCTCACCTGAACGGACACACCGTTAATCAGCAGTGCCACCGTTCCGGCTTCAGTCGCTGTACCCAGCACGGTCAGCGTGGCTTTTGCGGCAGCGCCTTCAGGCGCGGCAACCGGCATTGCCCAGGTTTCCGTGTACGTGTTGGCACGACGCAGCATTTTGAGCATTTCAGCCAGCATCGACCCTTTGCCATAAAGCTGGTCTGCCTGGCTGTCACTGGTGATGCGGGTCAGTGACAGGGCGTCTGCGCTGCCGGACGATACCGCATGGCCCATGACCAGAATTTTTCGGCTTTGCGCGGATGCACCCTCCAGCGCCTGTGAATTGTCGATATCGATCCAGACAAGCGGGACGCGGATATCATCAGGAATTGAACCCAGCGACATTATTTTTTCCCTCTGGTTTTGTTGCTATTTTTCGGAAGCGCGGTTATTTCCACATCTCCTTCGGCTTCACGGCGCAGCCAGTAAGCGCAGACGTCGAGACGTTCCCCTTCCGGGGATAAATGCGCGCCATCCGGTTTACGGACACGGACGTTTTCCCGCGCTGGCTTAATCAGTTTCTGTTCCATCGTCACCCCGTACATGGATCACGTCGTTAATCTCAGTATGTTCACCGCTACGCAGCGTTGCCCCGAGGCGCAGGAAGTCCGGGAGCGCGGCGAGATCAATCTCTTCATCCAGCTGAAATTCCTGCTCCCACGTCACCGCCCACATGGTGACGCCCAGCCCGTCGAGGCTGGCGGAGTAAATGTTGTCTGCCCGCACATCAGCAGCCATGCGTTCAGCCCCCATGCCCCCGGTGGCATCCGACGACAACAGGCGTTTGATCACCTTCCCGGCCAGCACTTCACAGCGCACGTCGCGGGAGTACCCCCACGAATCCGTCGCCATGATGTAAGCCACCCAGGTAACCAGACCGGACAGCCCGCCGCGCGGGTTGATATCCCGGACACGCAGGGCAGCTACCCGGATACAGCCGGTGCGACCGGACAGATAGCGTTTGACTTCCTCCGGGCTGTTGAACTGGCCGATGTGACGCTCCACCACGTCAGCCCGGTCAGGGGTTTTCCCCTGAAGTGCTGTTTTCAGCCAGGCCACAATGCGCTCTGCGGCCGCAACGGTGCTCCCCGGTGTGCGCAGTTCAGGGCGTTGTTCTGTCATGGCAGAACCTCCTTCCAGAAATGACTGATAACCTGTTGCAGCTCCTGCTGGTTGGCAGAAGACAGCCCCAGAAATTCACGTTGCGGAATGTTCATCATGCGGTTATGTGCGCCGACGGTCTGCCAGACCGGATATTTCAGCGCCCGCCCGAAACACTGCGAGATAAGCCGTTTGTGGGCGCTGACCGGCACACTGCCGGAAAAGCCGTCATTCATGATGCGGGCATAATCCAGCGGTGAACCGATACGCACCACGCGGTTTTCCACGATGTACTGGATACTCTCCAGCAGATGGCCTTCACCACGCAGCAGACTCTGGTTGCCGTGGCGGGTCTTTTTGTACCCGTCAGACCAGTCCGGCCAGCGTTCGCCACCCGGACTGGTTTTCTCATCAATGATGCGGCGGCGGGTCTGTGATTCCACCACCGCACCGATGCTCTCCAGCAGCTCTGCCTGCAATGAACCATCTGCCAGCTTTTCAACGGCACGGCGGATATCCTCCAGCCGCTGGTCACCGCTGACCTGTACAGAAATCCCCATCACAGCACCCCTTTCAGGTTGTTACGGGTGAACAGCCGGGCATTGGCACCCACCACAATGATCTTCCCGTGGTCGGTTTCTGCCGGGGTGGCATACGTCGGCAGACCCAGGTCACGGGTGCCGTTCGCCATCTCACGCAGGGTTTTAATGGCGTCGTCGTAGCGTTTCTGGATCAGCTCCGTGATTTGATTGTCACGCTCTGACAACCAGTAAAACGCCAGCGATACCGCCACGCGTTGCAGCGGGCGCGGGATTTCCGTCACCCCCAGCGGCAGCTGGTAGCGGCGGGACAGAAACGAATCAATTTCCGCTTCGGCATCACTGATGGCCTGACGGATTTTGTCTTCATCCAGTTCGTTGGTTTCCCGGTTAATCGCCATGTTCCAGACAAGATTGCCGTCCGCGCGTAACAGGTCTTCCTGCGTGATATACCCCATCAGCCTTTCTCCGCTTCCCGGACAATCAGATTCGGCTCTGCCATCAGGCGGGTGGCAACCGCAGCGCTCACCGCCACATCCTCACCGGCATGTGACCAGAAACGACCACAGCGCCAGAACCCGTTTTCAGACACGGCCCGGACGTTCAGCCGGACAGGGGCGTCCCCCTGTACAACAGCCGGGTCTTCAGCCGGACGTGGTTCATTCGCCTGACCGTCAGCCACAATAACGTCTGCCAGCGGTGCCGGGTTTTCCTGTGCTGCGCTGTTCTTTGCGGCTTTCGCGCCTTTGGTTCCTGCTTTTTCACTCATGACTCTGCCTTTTGAAAGGCAGTTAAAAGGGCATTCACAACGCCTTTTAACTGCAATTTACGGATGACGGGTTATGCCGGGGTGGTGATGAACGGACTGACCACGATGTCCACATCCTTGTACCAGATGTTGGAATCGCCGCCGTTTACCAGCATGGCGTCAATGATGCGCTTCGCAGCCGCGCGATTTTTCGGTCCCACCACAAGGGTGGTCGGGCGGATGCCCAGCGGTTCACCGTTGGTGGCCTTCATACCCAGCAGCAGATTACTGGCGCTCTCGTAGTTCTCCGCTGTCAGTGCCGCACGGGAACCGACGGCGGTTTGCCAGAAGCCGAATCCTGCATTACAGCGACCGTCCACCCCGTACAGGAACTCGTTATTCTTGAAGGTGTGCTCGCTGTTCAGATCGTCCAGGGCTTCAAACTTAAAGGCGCGTCGCGTCTGCCAGATGATGGGTTTCAGTACCTGAGAATCATCAATCAGAAACCACGGTTCCCCCTGGTCTGATGCCGGGGTGCCGACAACGTTGCTGTATGTGCCGTCGCCCAGCGGGTGGTCTTCATCAAAGAAGTTCTGACCGTCAAAACACAGGGTGTTAAACCCGGCACACAGCAGGGGGTAACACAGCTTGTCCGGGAACTCTGACGTCTGGCGGCCATAGCGTTCAGCGATAATGCTGTACTGACCAATCTGATCGTCTTCAATGTGTTCGCGTTTAACGCGGATCGAACTTTCCCAGGTTTTGTTCGCAAGGGTGTAACCATAACCGTCCAGCGTTGCCATCTGACGGGCGCTGACCCATTCTTTAATCTCCGGTAAATCTTTCATCCAGCCGTAGGTATTGGAAGCGGACGAACTCGGGATTTCAGAGGCGATGCGCTGCCACTGTGGGGTAACACCACTCAGACCACGGGTATAAGCGGCGCTCAGGCAGGTGGTCAGCGCGTGAAGGACTTCGGAAGTGACTGCTCCCATCAGTTATTCTCCTGTTTCGGTTTAGCGGCGAGGAACTCTTCCCCGGTAATACCCATGCTGCGGCACATCGCCAGTTCGGCGTCGGTCAGTGTCTGCGCGGGTTTATCCTTGCCCTGGCTGGGCTTGTCGTTGTTCACCAGCGGCTGTGCACCTCTGGTGTATTCCGCAAACTGTTTGCGGCCTTCTTCCGTGCGGCAGGTGGCAAGGAACATGTCACGGTTTGCCGGGGCCACTTTTCCGGCTTCGATGGCCGCATCCACAAGCGCTTCTGCTTCCTTAGCTTCCAGTTGCTGAAGGCGTTGTTCTGCGGTTTCTGCACGGTTCAGTGCCAGATTGTGGGTTTCCACCGGCACAAACTTCGTCAGGTCAGGTGTCTGTGCGCGGTTCAGCGCCACCTGTTCGCTCTCCTGAAGTTGTTTAATGGCGGCCACGGTATCGTCCACCGTGGCGGATTCAGCCAGCCCAAGCAGGCCGGTGATTTGCACAGGTACTGTCATCGGGTTTTTCTCCGTATTCAGTGCAGGAAAATCCAGGTTAGGTTTGTTGGTCAGCCCGACGCTGGACAGGCGCGTCACCACACCCTCCGCGTCATGGAAAAACGCCGGGCTGTAATAGCGATAGCGGCGCTCGCTCAGCATCCACCTGGCGGATTCACTCCAGACAACACGCCCTTCAATGATGCCGTTGTCCGTCACCCGCAGTTCTTCCACCCAGCCATACGCCGGGGCTTCATCACCGCGTTGCCCTTTAATTTCGGTGGCGTGTTCAATGTCCACCGGAATTTTGATGTCGGACGAGCGGGTGACCACCTCATGCGGATTGCGGTTAATCCACGTCCGGCCATCGCGCCCGGTGAACTCACCCGCAGGGACGAGTTCAAGCCATTCCGGCAGTTGAGCGGGTGTCAGCTCAGGGATGGGTTCTGGCAGGGAAAAACACAGCGCCAGCAGTTCCGGTTGCATGTCAGTCTCCGTCGTTTGGGGTTACCGACGGTCAGTATGCGGAAGGCAGAAAAAAAGCCGGATTTACCGGCTTCACTGAAAACGGGAAAATACCCCCTTCAAAACCCCTTCAAAAACGCCACAGCATCTTCAAAAACGTCAGAATGCACATTCACGCCATCAGAATAAAAAACGCGTTTCTGATGCGTTTCAGGGGGATTTGCGGCGGGAGGGTTACTCTCTGTCAAAACGGGCCTGTTTTGTCGCCAGCTGGCGCGCCAGCGCCTGCTCACGGTTTATGCCGGGATTGTAGTTCCAGCCCGGATCAATCCCTTCCGGCACCTCTTCCTCTTCGCCCGTGCGTTTGTTCACCCAGCGGACAGTTCTGATTTCCGGCGCTTCGGTGTGAATGGTGCCCTGTGCCGCCAGTTGCGCATATTCACCACGGCTGACCTGACGGATGGTGCATTTGCAGCCCCAGCCGTTAGGGGCGAAATGTGTCAGCCAGAACGGATGATCAACCGGCAGACACAGACGTGCCCATTTCACATGCTCCGCCCGGTGCTCGCGGGATGGTCCCAGCTCGTAAATCAGATACGGCATGGCCCGCTTTGTCCGCTGGATGCGTTCCCACTGGCCCGCCGCGCGGGCGGTGCGCATGTTGGTATCAAAAATCGTGCGGAGGCGGCGGTCGCTGCCCAGTTGCACGGTGCGGGTTTCGCCCGTCAGCGGATCATCCATCTCCTGAACACCCCACCATCCGCGTTTTATCAGCAGCGGTTGCAGCGCCTCCCGGAACTCGCTGAACGTCTGTCCGCTTTGCAGGGCGTCTTCCACAAGGGCTTTCACATCCGACAACAAATCCAGTTGCAGCATTTTTGCCACGGTGAAGCTGTTCCGGTGTTCTTCCCGCCACACATCCCGGTAATCAAAACCGGGGCGCAGCTTCTTCGCCTTCAGCCACGCCAGCGCCTCTTTCGGGATGAGGGTTTCACGCATGGCCGGTGTCCCCCAGCGCACGCGCCTTAAAGCACACCTCCGCCAGTTGCAGGGCAAAGTCGTCCGCGTTCAGCGTTTCCTGAAGCTCAGGCAGACGTTTCAGAAAGTCATCAAAACTGTCGCATTCCTGCGCCAGTGTCAGCACCGGGTTCGTGAACACCTCGCCGGTTTTCTGCCAGTCACGCAGGGCATCATCCACCATCAGCGCCAGTTCGTCGGAGTGTTCACGGTTCAGGGCGACGTGCTCGCGGTTCATCGCCACATCACCTGACATTCCGGCAGACACCGGATGCAGAACATCAGCCCCGTCGTCCGGTTCAGCCAGGCCGAACCGGTCCCGCAGCTCCGATTCCTGAACCCGCATCCCCCGGTCAATCAGCGGCACCAGAGCATCTGTCAGCGCCTTCAGATCTTCCGCTTCACTGATACGCAGAACAACACGGGGGTAGTGCGCCTGTGGCCCGTAGTTGGCCTCGATGTAGGGCCGCACCAGATATTCATTCAGCGTGTTAGCCAGCTGCCGCGCGTCCCAGCGCACAATGTCCATGCGCACCTGATTGTGCACGTCCGCCTGTGAACGCGAACTGCCGTTATCCGTGGTCATGGTCTGCCCCAGCACAGCCTTACTGATTTGCGCATCACACCATTCCGCCATTTCACGGAACAGTGCGCCGCCGTTATTCCGGCTGGCGGTTTCCTTCATTTCCAGTTGCATGGACTGCGGAATGGCACACCCGGCATCCGAGGCAATGGAAGCAATCGCATCAATCAGCACGCGGATTTGCTCCTCCGTGGCGTTGGGGCCGTATTTCCCCACTGTAACCGGAATGCCGAACTTTTCCGCAAATGCCCACCAGTCGCGCACGGTAAAGGATTTCAGCATGTACATCACCGCCACCAGACGGGCCAGACCGTTACGCAGCGGCAGACCGGATTTCAGGCGCGGCTGGTGAACAATGAATTTTCCCGGTGTCAGCGGTACGCCATCCACCGGTTCATCGTCAGTCAGCAGGCGGAACTGGCGCAGCGTGGTTTTTTCGGCTTTCAGAAAACGGGGATCAACCCACTCATAATCACGGGGCATCCAGTGGTTTTTGTGGGTATTCCACAGGATTTCACAGACCGCCACGCCTTTTCCCAGCCCGTCGAGCAAATCAAACATCAGTTCGGGGATTTGCGGGGCTTCCATCAGTGCACGGATGGCGTCCGCCAGTTGCACGTCAGCATCGTCATCACTGGCGGCCACCACCACCGGTTCGATACCCGCCACCGTCAGCTTGCGGGTGCGCAGCACCGAGGCGTAATGCAAATCACGTTCTTCCATCTCTTCGGCAAGGATAAAAAAATCACGCGTGATGCCGTCGGCGGCATTGCGCAGAATGCCTGCCAGCCTGCCGGGATTCAGCCCGGAAGCAATGCTGATGCCCGGCGAGGCCGAACGTACGCCAGCCTGACGCGGGCGGGCCTGTGCTTCATTGAGCGCCTCTTTTTTCAGGGTGTCGCCCTCGCCGGTTGTCGGGTTCAGCAAATGACGAACATCCCCGGTCTGTTGTTTCAGGTTCACAGTAAACCTCCCTCATTTTTCAGGCCGCGTGTCAGCTTCATCTGGCGGCGCGTGTTGCCTTCTTCCGGTTTCGCCGGGCGGTTCAGGCGGTGCAGCTCGTAACGGTGGCAGTCATCCTTGCTGGCAAGGAAGCCCAGGAAAATGGCCACAGCGGCGTCGCCGTGACGCTTGCGGCCATCACTACCTTTAGTACGGGCATCGTCAATGCCGGGAACACCACGCAGTAACTGAATGGCCCCGAGGTCATTGATCACGTCTTCATGCTTCGGAAGGATCAGCTCATCATCTTCAAACGCTGCACGGAAACGGGGCATGTTTTCGCGGTAGAACGCCACGGACAGCATCACCTGTTCCACCTCATCGCCGTACCGCTCCGCCGCCTGTTCTGCCAGATACTGACCATTCCCCCGTGCATCCATTTTGATACCGTCACGACGGGGCAGACGATCGCAAAGCCAGAACAGCACCTGCTCCTGCTGTTTAAACGGCACATTGCCAAGCTCAACCAGGAACGGCACCTCGCGGGTGGTGTCATCGTTCACCGTCACCGGGGCCAGTACGGTCAGGTCACCCGAACGCGCAAAGTCTTCCCCCAGACAGTGGCGCAGGTTCTTCGGGAGTTTTTCCAGCTCGGGACGCACCACTGTTTCCAGCCATTCCCGGATATCTGCCCGGCGCTGACTTTCCGTCAGTGCGTTAAATTCCGGTGTGCCGGTAAAGCGCAACACTTTTCCGGTGCCACGGGCCGCACGTTCACGCAGTGAGCGGGGGATATACGTGCCGCCGCCGTTTTTCGGGACGCAGTAATATTCCTCCAGGGCGTCTTCGCGGGTGGCGGTATTTCGCAGCAGGCCTTCTTTCCATTCCGCTTCGGCTTCCGGTGACCACACCATGCCGCGCACCTGACAGATACGCCGGTACAGCCCGTCATTGCAGGCGTCATCCAGCGTGATGGTGTGAATGCGGTAATCCCGTTTTCCTGCGCGGCTTTCCAGAATCAGCTGGTTAAACAGGTTGTCCACGCCGTCATGGGTGGAAATAAGGCGAATTTTTCCGCCCCATGTTTTCAGCGGCAGCACAGCCTTCAGCAGCTCGTCCAGTTTTTCATGGAACGCGGCCTCGTCGATGGTGACATTCCCCTGCATCCCGCGAATGTTGCTCGGGTTGCTGGACAGTGCCTTGACCTTAAAACCGCTGGCGAAGTACACGACGAACGTCAGAATGTCCTTGTCTTCGTCGGTGATCACTTCCTCGCAGATTTCTTCCGCTGCCGCATTAAACGCTTTCGCCCACATCGCCACGGCGTCGATAAATTCGCGGGCCATCTCCTTATTCGAACCGATATAAAAGTGATCGCGCCCGCCGAATTCCTTCTTCAGTGATGCAGTCAGTGCCGCATCTGCCGCCTCCGCCCAGGTTAAACCGGTACGGCGGGATTTCTCGGCGATTTTCAGGTCGGCATCATCCGCCACCCAGCGTTTCTGATACGGCAGCAGAACATCGGATTCACTGAACGTGTTCATCTGTGTCATGCGCTAATCCCCAGAAGTTCACGTTTGATGGTGTCAGCCGCACCGCCTGACAGACCGCCCGTTCTGACCAGTTCTTCGGTTTTCTCTGCCATCTCCTGCGCAAACGCATCGCGGATCGCTTTCTCGCGTTTATGGCTGGTCATGGCTGCCGCTTCCAGACGTTGGGCAACCAGCGCCAGTTGGCCCAGCGCCTTCGGTGCAACAGGTTTGTCATCTTCTGCCATCGACATGGACGTTTCAAAGGCCAGCGTTTTTACAAACTCCATCAGCAGCTTGCCGACGTCTGACGTCGGCGCGGAACCCAGCTTTGCCGCCCAGACTTCGGCCATTTCGCGGGAGGCGCGGATTTTGGCCCCGACTTTTTCCATGCGGATGGCATAGCGGTTTAAGCCCGTCCGGCTTAACTGCATCTCTTCCGGCAGGTTATGTTCGTCAATCAGGGCGTTGATGGCTTCGCGGATTTCTTCCTGTGTGTGCCGCTTTTCCCGCAGCATCTGATGCAACTGCTCCCGGATGCTGTCCGGGAGTAAATCCACTTTGGAAAGACGGCCACGGGTGGGGCGTTGTTCATTTTCCATGTGTGCCCTCCTGTTGCTCACTACGCTGTGAACTTTCGTATGCAGATTTCAGCGCGCCACTCTGGATTTCACGCCATGTCAGGTTGTGCGCCAGACGGCGGAGTTCATCACGGGACGCTTTACTTATCGGATTCTTTTTACGGTTCACGACGGCCCCCGTCTTCAGTTCCCGGTGTTTTCAGACCGGCGTATATTTCTTCGCGAACGGAGCGGATATCCTTACCCAGCAGCTTCCACAGCCGCGCACATGCCGGTGATGAACGCAGGGCACGTTTCATGGGGGTATCCGGTGCATCCGGGTTCCAGGGCTTTCCGGTCTGTTGTTCGTATGCACGGACAATGGCGTTTTGCTCAATATCTGCCAGCACAAGGCAGTACGCCAGTTGCCGCACGACGGCCCGTTCTCCGCGACTTAACGGCTTCAGTTTTCGGGCCATGCTCAGTCCCTCGCACGGGGTTTTTTAACGCCCGGAACGCTGGACAGGCCGTTTGCTACATCCTCGCCGCTGCCGGTGATTTCAGCCACGTAACAGCCGCCCACATCAGACAGACGAACCAGCCCCTGCTCGCGCAGCCATGCAAGCTGGGTGCGCACCACATCACGGGATACCTTATGACCGTAGGCCTGAAGGCAGGTCTGCAACACGGATTCATTCGCGCTGTCGCCACAGTCCAGCAGGGAACGCAGCAACACAAGACGACGGTCTTCAGTGAGGATCTCTTTCATCGCCATTATTTTTTTTCCTTTAACTCGTTCTCTAATAACAAATCGCTGATGCGGGATACCTGGCGGATGGATGGCCCCAGCTCTTTGATTTCTCCCCGCAGGTTGCTGATATCCAGTTGCAGGCGGTGGAACTCATCACGGTCGGGTAAATGGTGTACCTGGCTTTCCATCACCGACATGCGGGAACGGAGTGAATCAAACTCTTCGCGTTTGACGTAGGTTTTCGCCAGAATCAGCTGAAGCAGGTTTATTCCTGTCATCAGCAATGCCCACAGAATGGGCCAGTTGGCTCTGATCATTTCCCAGGACACGTTTTCCTCCTGCGTTCCCGCATCTGCTGACAGTCAATACAGGTCACCACATCCGGCAGCGCCGCAAGGCGCTGTGCCGGAATAACGTTCCCGCAGTCATTGCAGAAGCCCCGGCTGTGGGGCGCTTCTTTTGCCCGCGTCTGCCAGGCTTTAACGACGCTCTGACGCTCGTTCAGAACCACTTCACTGATGCGGTCGATTTCGTCGGTCATTTCGGCCCCGCAGACATTTTGTGACGGCTAGATTTGCTGTAACGGGCAAAACCGTCAAGGGTTCTTACGCCGAGATAGCCCAGCGCCGGGGTAAGCAACATCAGCGTGATATCCCAGTCCGGTGACGGCATATGCAGCGAGATACCTCTGGCACAGGCAATGGCTCCGGCAATCTGGCCGCAGGAGAGCAACAGCACATAGGCCAGACTGCTGTAACAGGAAAGGCGGGCCAGCAGCGGGCGCGTCTGGCGCACATAGCTGTCCGTGGCGTTGTCACCATTGCGGATGGTTTCCTGCTGTTCGTGGTGTGCGGCCTGCTGGTCAGCCAGCACCAGCTTCTGCCGTTCCACCTCCAGCTGTTGCAGCTGAATTTTCAGGGTTTCCAGTTGCACCAGTTGCTCCGGTGACAGCATCACCAGTTTTTGTTCCAGAATGCGTTGCTGTTCAGCAACGGGAAGGCTTTCCCGGACGCTTTCCACCATACCGGCCACCGAGTCAGCGGCGGCAGATGTACTGCCACCAAACCAGCGCCCGACGGAACGAATCAGCCCCGGCCCGGCTTTCAGCAGAACAGAGGCGATGCCTGAAAGGGTTAACGGATCCACGGGAAACCTCCATACAGATAACGCTGAAGACAGAGCAGACCGCCGCAACTGCCACCACACAGCCAGAACACCGGATGCACCGGTGACATCATCATCAGCGTGCTGAAGACGCAGCAGAAATATCCCAGCGCCCAGACCACCCATGACCACACGATGATGTGGCGACCAAAAGCCCGGTAACGGACCTCAGGCAGCAGGCGAAATGGCACATTCCCGAGGCTTGCGCTGTATGAAAACAACACCACCCCGGCAAAGGACAACAACATCAACACGAACGATCGCCAGCCACATAACATGCTGATGATGAACATGCAGAGTGTCAGTCCGGCCAGCGGCCATGGGGTTCTCATCAGTCGGGAACAAAGCAGCCAGTCACACAGTTTTAAAATTTTGTTCATTACCTTTTTCCACATTGAATTTTTCCCTGTACTTCTGGCACTGCCAGAAAATGTCCCGTGTATCCACGGAGTTCCAGCCACGCATGTAGTAGCTGGCGTGTGTGCCGTCATGGCCGGTATAGTCCAGCGGTTTCGGGGGCGGACCTCCGGCCATGCGGTGCAGAACCTCCTGACGCAGGCGGTCACGCCGCCCGGCTTTCAGTGAGGCATCCCAGCCTTTGCCCATATCACCCCCGCGTGGCGGACATGATGCCCAGAGGGGTATCGATGATTTCCAGACAGGCGTCGGTCAGTTTTTCCATGCGGTTAAACCAGCCGTTCAGGTATTTACCCTGGGCGGGTTTTGACTTGATGATGTCGGCATAAAAGCGGGAACGACGGACAATGCAGCGGGCCAGCAACCAGTCCGGGGTGAACAGACTCACGGCCTTACGGGTACGTGGGCCGATGATGCCGTCAGCATCCACATCAGCGGCTTCCTGCAAAATTTTGATGGCTTTTTTAACGCCATGCTGAACCGCTGCATCGAACACAAACATCGCCACGCCATCAGGCCACTGGTCACATCCGGCAGGCAGCCAGTAATCGCGCCAGTAAATCTGCGCGACCTGTTCGCGGGTTAAATCCTTAATGCGGGTATCCGGTTTGCCGTCGCCGTTGACATCGGTTTTGCCGTCAATCACACCGTCGCGGCGGTCAGAAATGCCGTATTTGGTTTCGCCGCCACGGTCAGTGGGGTCATTGACATAGACGCCTTCGATATCGGGACGCAGAATGAAATTCAGCGCATGCTCAAAGGCCGGGGAGAATTTTTGATTTTCCATAAAAGCACCTGTGAAGCAGATTTAAACGTGGTCTGCTTCATGGTGCCGGAGGCATAAAAAAAGCCGGATTTACCGGCTTCATTGATTAAGGGCGTCGTGGCGGACGACGAACGGGGTGAGGCAGGTTCGGGGAGGGGTAAAACAAATCCGGCTGGTATTTATTGCGCTCCAGACGTCGCATCCGTTTGATGGCCTTGTAGACGGTTTTATACGTCACCCCGTAACGCTGAACCAGTTCAGGAATATTATGGCCGTTAAAATCACGCCAGATACGCATATCCCGGACAAGATTCTCCAGAATATTCCCCCTCGGAACATAAACCTGCATCCCGCCGATATGGCGACAAATCGCCACAACCAGCTCAAGGGAATGGGCAGGGTCTGCACCAATCCGGGCCAGTTCTTTACGCAGCAGTGCGTTCAGTTCAGAAAGTAACGCCGGATAAGCGGTGTTTTCCTGGTAATCATGAAGATATTCCAGAACGCTGTCGTCCCGAAGGTCTTCGAATAAATCCTGCTCTTTCATCTGTTTCATACAGCAATTCTCCCGCTGTTTCGTGCGCGGGCATACGCACTGGTCAGTGCATCATAGCCGCGCAGCTCCCGCCCGGTTTCGCTCACAGGTAAAGGCACACCATGTCGGGCAAAGGCTTCCCGGATGCAGCGCATATGCCACTGTTTGAGCGTTTCGAGCACAATCTGCAACGATTCCCCGTGACACCATGCCAGCGTGGAAACACCCTGACCGCCATTACGTCTGGCCGTCAGGCGTTCAACGTATTTGTCCAGCGCGGCGTCGCTGATATCGGAAACGAAACCATCAAGGAACATCTGCTGCCAGATTTTGTAAATCTTCTCGCGCGGTGTGACATGCCCCTTAAAGCGACGGCGGGGATGTTTTTTCTGCTTCTTAAAACCGCGCTCTTTCATGGCATCGAGCACCTGTTCCAGTTGTGCGACAGTCAGCTCGCGGCAACTGGTCTTGCCTGTGCACTGCACCAGAAAGGCGCGGTAAGTGTCATCGTCGAGTTGTAGATCACGACGGGCGACATGAATTAATTTAATCAGGGATGTGCGATTCATTATCGTACCTCCAGAAAAGGGGGCGGTGCGGCAACACCGCCAGAATCCACTCACTAAACAGAGGAAGCTTTTTATGAAAAACAGTGAACAACCTTATGATGTTGCAGGGTATACCATTGCCTCAAGGTTGCTGATACTCCTTGTCAGAAAGGGGCTGATTACCGCAGAGGAAGGAAAAACAATCCTCAAATCCGCTGCAGTCGTAGCTGCAGAGGCTCCGGTATTGAGAACAACGAATGATTCCGCCCTGCAAATATCGCAGCTAATCACTGAAACCATCAGTTTGTTAGACCAAGATCCTGATGAATATCAAAAGCCTCAGCCATCTGAGCATCCGTAAGAATATCTTTATTTGATAGCCCCAGCCTGCGACGAATGTATTCCTCGCGGGCTGCTTCATTTTGTAGCGCCACAGCAGCTTCCACCTGGTTCATTTCACGGTTAATAATGCTCCGGACTTCTCTGGCGGTGAGGTCATGCTCAATACCATATTTAACGATATCGTGCATACGTTCCAGCATCTTTAAATTAGCCATGACGCCATCAATATCAACTGGTGTGAATTTCATTTCTTTATTCTCTGGTTTATTCATTTCGTAATACCTCTTCGCAATAAAAGATTTCACTGGGATAACGTTTTTGTATGCGCTCCATCACCTGCATACATGCCTGTTCTGTGGGCCAGATTTTTTCCGTTACCGGAATGGCATCGCAGGCATCATTCCCACAGGTGCCAACCAGCAGGACAAAGCCAATTGACTTAATCATGCTCGCTGATTTCCTGTGTTTCCGCCGGAACCGGTGAATAATCAAGAATGAGATAGCGCAGGACGTGGTCGGTGATATTCCAGCCACTGGAACCACAAATAAAGCGCCCCAGCCGGATATCGATATACGCCATCACAAAACGGGGCATCCCCTGTTTGCACATCTCGTCATCCACTTCAGCAACGATGTAAACCGACTCGCAGGTCAGTACGCCTGTCGCAAATTCTTTTGCCAGTGCCGGAATTGCATTGCCTTCCAGCCAGGGCAAAGAGCGGCGGAACGCACACCATTGAGCATCATCAACAGCGGGGTGCTCCGTTGCGTTTCGTCTTACAGGAGGCGTCGGACGAGGGCGCGGAACATCATAAAATCCGTTGCATTCTGTCAGCATTCCGGCATCAACCGCATCACGCAGGAAATACACCATTGACGAGGGAGGCATCTTCATTTTTTCAGCCAGAACGCCACAGGTCAGACGCCCGTAAGCCCGTAATAATGTGCTGACACCGTTCAGAACTTTTGCATCAACCATTTTTTATTCCTTAGTAGTTTGTTTCAGGCGCGAGCAATCCCCTGACGCATCGCGCCATAATTAAAAGAAAGTGAATTAATTAAATATTCGTGGTGGTATTAAATACCGGCTTCCTGTTCAAACGGAATAATAGAAAAATCTTCAATGCCCGATTTAACTGTAATTCCGGCAACACCTGCGACCGCTTTCGGTTCCAGTAAAATCGCTTCCTTGTTGATTTCCTGTTTCGTGCGAATAAAACGTTGCAGGCCAAGACGCTCCAGCGTTTCCATCACCGCATCCACACCGCGAATACTTACCGATGGCGGGCGCTGACGCCATGACACATCGCCGGTTACCAGGTTTGCCGTCTTCACCTTGCCACCGTTCGTCAGTTCGTCGCGGTTCGCTTCACACCATCCCTGAACGCCTTTTGAAAGGGTTTCAATACTGGTTTTAAGTGGCGCAATCTGTGAGGCGTATTTCTCCGTAATATCAGCGATAGCGTCATTCATTTCCGTTTCAAGTCGTGCTGCTTCGCGTTGCAGGTCCCCAATCCGGCGGATATCACATACCACGGCATCGCGGGATTGCGGAACATAAGCCGCTGCGGCGTTCTTGATTCGTTTTGCTGGTTTAGCCATATAAATAAAGCTCCTGTTAATTAATATTCACTGTATACAATGCTGGATACAGCACGATTGCTTAATTCCATCTTTTGGGCTATCACATGAATAGCTAGCCCTTCTTTATAAAGTTCACGACACAAATATTTGTCGTGCTCACTGATTCGGTAAACACACAACGATATTCCGTGCCTTCTGGCATGTGCCCGGAGAGCGGTTGTGGCAACTTTCAGTTTTTTCGCCATTTCTTCGACGGTCATTTTTCCGACATTGGCTTCGATAAATTCCCGGTCTTCGCGTGACCATCTTTTGCGAGGGATTATCATCATGCCTCCTGCAATTAATGTTTAGCTGCATCCGGGTTATACCGGAATAACTCGCCTTCGGCTTCCAGCCCAAGTTCTCTGGCTGACTTCAACAACTCCTGGGTTGCTTTTTCAATAATTTCAGGAGCCATGCTCTTGATAATGCCTGCCATCACGTCATGCGGTCCGATTTGCTCCTTAGGAGACTGTTCTTCCAGTTGCACACTCATTCCTACAAAGAAACCTCCTTTTTTCTGAAACTCAACATCTTCCATGCGGTTAAATTCAAAGATTACTTTTTCCATTTTGTTTCTCCTTTCAAATATCATTTGTCATATAGCAGGATTTATTTACGTCTTACGCCTGCCTTACGTGGACGTGTAACCCTGAATCTGACATCACGACAAAACTTAATTAATGCCTTTTGTGCCAGTCGCTGATTTGGCGCTTCCGGGATACCCGGAACCAGCAATTGCACCGGAGCTGTTCGGGAATGTCGCGCGAGTACTTCAATTGCATCTTTTACCGCTTTTTCTTCGCCGCTGATGACTGGTAAGGCACCATCAGGAACCTTATCGCCAAACTCAATCAGGCCACTGGCCCAGACATAAGCCGTAATTTTTTTCATCTTTCATCTCCAGATAATCTGACAACCATTAAGGCGGGCCGTCCATACTGAACGGGCAACCCCTGATTTATGCTCCATAATTCTGATGGCGTTCCTGACCAGCTCCGGTGGCGGGCAGGTAATTTCAAGCACCGGGCGGGCTACGCCCAGCCAAGATTCGTTGACGTGGCTGCCGCGCTCCTGTAACCAGGTCTTTACTTCCGTCGCCATTTTGATATTCCGTGACATCATGATTTCGCTCTCCTTACGTGCGCAGCAGGGTTGAAATATCAACGTCCAGGTCTAATTCACGGAAAGCCTGACGCAGATAATCTTCATTAACACGTTCACCTTTGCCGTGGGCAGTCATGGCCGCAAGGCGCAGCGAGTGGTTCAGGATGCGAAGCGCACCTGGTTTTTGTGCAATCTGCTGTAATAATTCCCGCTCGTTTTCGCCGGTAATTTGCCAGGCATCCGCAATGGCTTTTACATCGTCAATTTTTGTTTTATTAATTGCCGTCCGCTTTGCAATACGGGAAAACAGGCGGGCAAATTCAACTGTTCTGTTACCACCGGTCATGTTTGAATAAACACGGTGATTCCCCATCAGAACAAGGCCAATACGGGCGGATTCCTGCAACAGGCGGAGTTCTTCCAGAACTTCAGCGCCAAGATGATCAGCTTCGTCGATAATGACCAGCCCCTGCGTACCTTCAAGGCGGCGTCGCAAAGCGCGGGAGAGCGGCCCTTTGCGGCGCGGTGCGTCATTCATTCCCAGTTCATAAGCCAGTTCAGTGAGACATTCCAGAACACTGGCGCAGGATGGGGTAATGGTGATCATCCAAACATTGTTATTGGTGCGACGAAATTCGCGGGCTGCTTCAGTTTTTCCCACACCTGGATTACCGCAGATAACAGAAATACTTTCAGTCAGACTGGCAAAACGCATACTCGTCCAGATTTGGCGTGCTGTTCTGGTTTCCACAAAACGCGGTGGTTCTGGCAGCTCTGCGGCACGGTGATAGTTCTCCAGCCAGCGTTCCAGCGTCTGCGCAACACGTTCATTGTCGCCGTTGTACTTGTTATTCACGAATGCGCTTAACGTTCCTGCGGCCACGCCGGACTCGCGGGCAATTTGTGCATAAGTGGCTTTTTCACTTTCTACAAGCGTGCGCAGTCCTGCGCGAATATCGGAAATATTCATCTGAATAACCTCGTAATTAAATTTGTTTAAACGTTAATTAAATGGCTTTTTTACGTCTGTTCTGTTCCAGAATATCCAGTGAATGATTCAGATATTCATCACGATCAGTTTCATATTCATCATCGGGGTCCTGGTATTTCACCTGCACCGTGTTACCGGAAGGCCGGAAAATACCAACAACCCTTGATTCTGGCGCTGCTGGTTCGGCTATCTGCGGCAGCAGTTCAGCAACTTCCAGCGCGTCCATTTGCTTCTGCGCCTTAATGGCTGCTTTAGTTGCAGATTTCAGTTGCTTCTGGCGGCGGCGATATTCACGGCCTGCCGCAGCATCATTAAACGCAACAGGTGCCAGACATTCCGCTTCACATATAAACCGACCCTCCAGGGTGTAGCAATAAACTGTGCTGTGTAGCTGCTGCGGATCAAACCTGACCACAACTTTTTTCACTCCGGCATTCATTAACGCCATGTTGTAATAAACGTTTTTCGCGCCTTTAAGGGAGCCGCCAACTTTAAGCGTAAACTCGCCTTTGCGTGAAACGTTCACCGCTTCGGCAGGCAGTAACAGCATCCGTTTTTGTTCTTCGGTTGGCTTACGCACAATCGTTCTGACGTATTCACGCTCGAAAACATCATCAAACGAGAGTTTGCCCCCGCACATTTCTGTTTCACGGCCTGTTCTGGCATTGAACATCGCAACACCTTCAGCAAGGGTTTTCAGAAACAGCTCTGCATCAACAGCACGGTCGCCATAGTTATCAGGTTTTGCCTGCGGATTTGGCCCCGTATATGCGCCAGCCAGTGCCGGATGCTTATCAACGTATTCCTCAAGCCCACCAACACCGAAAGCACGTTCAACAGGTTTTGCCTGGCCCCAGCCTTTACCGGCAACAACGCTTGTCCAGTGCATTTTTGCGCCCATCAGTAAAAACAGCCCCTTTGGATCGTCCTCTTTTACCTTAAAGCGGTAACGATTGGGCGCGCCCCCCGTCAGCCATTTATTCGCTGCACCACGGGTGTTATCAATGGTGATGTGAAAATCCTCCGGGATACCGTAGCGAGTCACAACATCCATGAACGAGAGGCGAATTGAATCAATGTTCTCGCTCACATCGCAGCGCCAGCCCAGGATTTTTCGGGTTTTCACATCCTGCCAGAACCATGTTTTCGGGCGGATCACATCACCGTTAAACCAGCGTACAAAGACGTTATGCAGATAACCGTCGCCGTTGATCCACTGCATGGCGTCCAGGTGTTCCACAGTTCGCTGCTGTGCAGGTATCAGATGCATCAGTGCATGTTCACCTTCACGGCAGGCAACAACCATTGCCTCGTCCAGTTGCTGAATCCGGCGAAAGGCCGTGGCACGGGAGGGAATATTCCAGCCATGCTCACGTGCTGCCAGTTCCAGACGCTCATAACATTTGCGAAAGGCGGGTTTTTCCGGTCGCAGATAATCTGCAATCAGAAACTGCCAGGCATTCTCGTCAAATTCACTTTTGTGAACGTTGCGACGGGATGCACCACGTCCATCAACAAGCGCAGCCGCCCAGTCAGGCTTCGCAAACTTCTGTACCTGGTAATATTTGTCTCGCAAAGTGGATGCGCTGACCTGGTAATGTCCTGCAACGGTCGCAAATGCCGTTTTCGTTGAAATCCCCTGGTTCAGCATTTCGTCTGCAGCCTGAACCGCAGGCAACCATTTTTCAGCAAGTTTGCGCTGGGAATCGCTGGCGTTATCCCATTTGCTCCACAGTGCCTCACGATCATAATCATGGGCTTCCAGCGTGGGGCGGGCGATTTCAAAACGGCCCTGGCTTGTTTCAATCTCTCCTTGTCTAAGCAATAACGCCGCTTTCGCTTCAACAGGTAAAGAGTTAGCATTGTATTCAATTGCTTTACCTCCTTTGACACCTACTCTAGTGCGGTTTTGCCATCCTTGCTTCTTAGCGACATAAATCACACCAGCTGATGTTTTCGGCAAGCCAGGAAGATTTGCACACTCTTTCGGTGACACCCAAAGTTCCATATTATTCACCTGCTTGATATCGGCTAGGCCAGATGACTTCCGGTTTAGTTTCAAGGGCGTTAGCAATAATCTGTTCGCCCTTTGGCCAGTGCCGTTCTAGCGCATTAGCTAATGTTGTTGGCGCATAACCAAACTGCCGAGAAAGAGCTGATAAAGAGAGCTTTCTTTTCTTAAGTCCCGCAATCACATCAGCACGATGCCAATCACGGACCTTTTCGTTGGAACACATTTAAAAACCCTCCTAAGTTTTGTAATCTATAAAGTTAGCAATTTAACTAAGTGCAAAAACTTAGTTTACTTGCCAAAAAGATAAATACTGAAAAGTCTTTTGTAAAGTGACTTTTTAGTATTGTTGATCATGTTTTGTGTATTATGTTGAAAAATAAGGGTTTAAATTTTGAAAAGTAACTTTATAGAATCTGGTGATACTGAAAAGTCAATCTGGTGTACGCCGCAAGAAATTATGGCTGCTGATGGTATGCCTGGATCTGTTGCAGGTGTTCACTATCGGGCAAATGTTCAAGGCTGGACAAAGCGAAAAAAGGAAGGTGTGAAGGGGGGTAAAGCAGTTGAATACGATGTGATGTCTATGCCCACCAAAGAACGAGAGCAAGTTATTGCACACCTAGGTCTGTCTATTCCTGGCACTGCTGCTCAAGCTAATGAGCAGCAGGATTCTTCGGAGCTGATAAACAAATTAACCACAACCTTAATCAATATGATTGAAGAACTGGAACCAGATGAAGCACGTAAGGCACTGAAACTATTAAGCAAAGGTGGGCTACTGGCGTTAATGCCACTTGTATTTAATGAACAGAAACTTTACAGCTTTATAGGATTTTCACAGCAAAGTATCCAGACGTTGATGATGCTAGATGCATTACCTGAAGAAAAACGCAAAGAGATTTTGTCAAAGTATGGGATTAATGAACAGGAGAGTCTTGTAGCTCCTTTGCAGGATCCACAAGATGTAAAAAAAGCCGTATAACAACCAGGAATCTAGCTAAAACACGCACTTTCCCTCAAGTAACCTAGAGGGTAAGATACTGAAACAACAAAACCTGTTTTTGATATACGTCATTCGCCAGAAGCCTGGTTGTTATCGGGTTTGAAGCGTTTTTGAAGCTGCAATTGAAATAATGCGTGAAGCAATTGCTTTTCGTATGTTTAATGAAACAAAAGCCATTTCTAACAATCTTTCGCGTTTCAATGCTTAACGGCTAAAATTTGCTCTACAGGCTTGCAAGCCCCACCAAATCTAATCCCGTCAAATCCCGAATAATCCAATATCCTCCCGGTTTTTTTCGTACTTCTCGTGAATCAATACAGTGGGCAACAGAGGGCGACTGGGTTGAAGAGCCTAACTATCGCCGCAATGGTATGAGCGGGGTGCAATGCGTCGAGCGCAACGGCAAAAAGCTATATGTAAAGCGCATGACGCATCATCTGTTTCATTCCGTACGTTATCCGTTCGGCCGACCAACGATTGTCCGTGAGGTTGCGGTAATTAAAGAACTGGAACGGGCCGGTGTCATCGTGCCGAAGATCGTTTTTGGTGAAGCGGTGAAAATTGAGGGGGAATGGCGCGCGTTGCTGGTGACTGAAGATATGGCGGGGTTCATCAGCATTGCTGACTGGTATGCCCAGCATGCAGTAACGCCCTATTCTGACGAAGTACGGCAAGCCATGTTGAAAGCAGTGGCGCTGGCGTTTAAGAAAATGCATAGCGTTAATCGTCAGCATGGCTGTTGCTATGTTCGCCATATCTATGTGAAAACAGAAGGTAAGGCAGAAGCTGGATTTCTTGATCTGGAGAAAAGTCGTCGCCGCTTGCGTCGCGATAAAGCGATTAATCATGACTTCCGCCAGCTGGAAAAATATCTGGAGCCGATCCCCAAAGCGGACTGGGAGCAGGTGAAAGCGTATTACTACGCCATGTAATCGTTGTAGGCCAGATAATACGCGTAAGCGTCGTATCTGGCGCTAGTACCCGATCACAACTCGATTTCAATATCGCCTTTTGCCCGGCAACAACAGGGCAAAATTTCCCCCGGCTGAATAAAGGCTAACGGTTCGGCAATCCAGTCCACCTGGCCTGCAACAAGGCGCGTGCGACAGGAACCGCAGTAACCTTCGCGGCACTGGTACTCAACCGCCACATTGTGGGATTCCAGCGCCGCCAGAAGGGAAGGGTGTTCATCCTGGCACAGCAGTTGTGTGCCAGTGATGCGCAGGGTAACGCGAGCCATCAGAGCTGGAAGTTACTCAAATCGTCGGTGTCCACTTCCGAGTCAATCTGCCCGACCAGATAAGAACTGACTTCCACTTCCTGCGGAGCAACCTGCACGTTATCAGACACCAGCCAGGTATTGATCCACGGGATCGGGTTGGAGCGCGTCTGGAACGGCAGATCCAAACCGACTGCCTGCATGCGGATATTGGTGATGTATTCAACGTACTGGCAGAGAATGTCTTTATTCAGACCAATCATCGAACCGTCGCGGAACAGATAATCCGCCCAGTCTTTCTCTTGCTGTGCCGCCTGGACAAACAGGTCATAGCACTCCTGCTTACATTCTTCGGCAATTTCCGCCATCTCCGGATCATCCGCACCGCTGCGCAGCAGATTCAGCATATGCTGAGTACCGGTCAGGTGCAGGGCTTCGTCGCGGGCAATCAGGCGAATAATTTTGGCGTTACCTTCCATCAGTTCGCGTTCTGCAAAGGCAAAGGAACAAGCAAAGCTGACGTAGAAGCGGATCGCTTCCAGCGCGTTAACGCTCATCAGGCAGAGATACAGTTTTTTCTTCAGCTCGCGCAGGCTAACGGTTACGGTTTTACCGTTAACGGTGTGGGTACCTTCGCCCAGCAGATGCCAGTAGCTGGTCATTTCGATCAGCTCATCGTAATAACTGGAGATCCCTTCCGCACGTTTCTGGATCTGCTCGTTGGTGACGATATCATCAAACACAACGGACGGATCGTTAACGATATTACGAATGATATGGGTATAAGAACGAGAGTGAATGGTTTCTGAGAACGCCCAGGTTTCGACCCAGGTTTCCAGTTCAGGGATCGAGATCAGCGGCAGCAGTGCCACGTTCGGGCTGCGACCCTGAATGGAGTCCAGCAGCGTCTGATATTTCAGGTTGCTGATAAAGATGTGTTTTTCGTGTTCAGGCAGTGCCTGGTAATCGATACGGTCACGAGAAACGTCAACTTCTTCCGGACGCCAGAAGAAAGAGAGCTGCTTTTCGATCAGCTTTTCGAAGATGTCATATTTTTGCTGATCGTAGCGAGCCACGTTGACCGGCTGACCAAAGAACATCGGTTCTTTGAGCTGATCATTTTTCGTCTGTGAAAAGGTGGTATATGCCATGAATGTGTCCTGTGGTTTTATTACCCCTCACCCTAACCCTCTCCCGCAAGGGGAGAGGGGACGGTTTGGTGCAAAGGCTGGGGGATTATCAGATCTTGCATGCGCCGCTTTCGCAGCCATCGTCCTGGATTGACGGCACCAGATCGTCTTGTGCGTCTTCAGCACCGTCACGGGTGTTCTGATAATACAGCGTTTTGACCCCGAATTTGTAGGCGGTGAGCAGGTCTTTCAGCAGTTGCTGCATCGGCACTTTTCCTGACGGGAAGCGTGACGGATCGTAGTTGGTGTTAGCAGAGATCGACTGATCGATAAATTTCTGCATGATACCCACCAGTTGCAGGTAGCCATCGTTACCCGGCATTTCCCACAGCAGCTCATAGGCGTCGTGCAGATGCTCGTAGTCCGGCACCACCTGGCGGAGAATACCGTCTTTCGACGCTTTGATGCTGACGTAACCGCGCGGCGGTTCAATACCGTTAGTGGCGTTAGAGATCTGCGAAGAAGTCTCTGACGGCATCAGAGCAGAAAGCGTGGAGTTACGCAGGCCGTGCGTTTTGATTGACTCACGCAGTGCTTCCCAGTCGTAATGCAGCGGCTCATTAGCGATGGCATCCAGATCTTTCTTATAGGTATCGATCGGCAGGATCCCTTTCGCGTAAGTGGTTTCGTTAAACCACGGGCACGCGCCTTGCTCTTTCGCCAGCTCATTAGAGGCTTTCAGCAGGTAATACTGAATAGCTTCGAAGGTTTTATGTGTCAGGTTGTTGGCGCTGCCGTCGGAGTAGCGTTTACCGTGCTTCGCCAGGTAGTAAGCGAAGTTGATCACACCAATACCCAGCGTACGACGACCCATCGCTCCACGTTTGGCGGCCGGGATCGGGTAATCCTGATAATCCAGCAGCGCGTCGAGTGCGCGTACTGCCAGAATCGCCAGCTCTTCCAGTTCATCCAGGCTATTAATTGCGCCCAGGTTGAAAGCAGACAACGTACACAGCGCGATTTCACCGTTCTCGTCGTTGACATCATTCAGCGGTTTGGTCGGCAGGGCGATTTCCAGGCACAGGTTAGACTGGCGCACTGGCGCGATGGCCGGATCAAACGGGCTATGGGTATTGCAGTGGTCAACGTTCTGAATATAGATTCGACCGGTAGACGCACGTTCCTGCATCATCAGCGAGAACAGCTCAACGGCTTTCACACGCTGCTTGCGGATGCTGTCGTCTTTCTCATATTTGGTGTACAGGCGTTCAAACTCTTCCTGATCGGCGAAGAACGCGTCGTACAGCCCCGGTACGTCGGACGGGCTGAACAGGGTGATATCTTCACCTTTCAGCAGACGGGTATACATCAGTTTGTTGATTTGTACCCCGTAGTCCATATGACGCACGCGGTTGCCTTCCACCCCACGGTTGTTTTTCAACACCAACAGGCTTTCCACTTCCAGATGCCACATCGGGTAGAACAGCGTAGCCGCACCGCCACGCACACCGCCCTGAGAGCAGGATTTCACCGCTGTCTGGAAATGCTTATAGAACGGAATACAACCGGTATGGAACGCTTCGCCACCGCGAATCGGGCTACCCAGCGCACGAATACGCCCGGCATTGATGCCGATCCCGGCACGCTGGGAAACATATTTCACAATCGCGCTGGAGGTGGCGTTGATGGAATCCAGGCTGTCGCCGCACTCGATCAGTACGCAGGAGCTGAACTGACGAGTCGGGGTACGCACGCCGGACATGATTGGCGTCGGCAGCGAAATTTTAAATGTGGAAACCGCGTCGTAAAAACGCTTCACGTATTGCAGGCGCGTTTCACGCGGGTAGTTCGAGAACAGGCACGCGGCAACCAGAATATAAAGGAACTGGGCGCTTTCGTAGATTTCGCCGGTCACGCGGTTCTGTACCAGATATTTGCCTTCCAGCTGCTTAACGGCAGCATAAGAGAAGGTCATATCACGGTCGTGATCGATAAACGTGTCCATCTGCTTGAACTCTTCTTCCGTGTAGTCTTCCAGCAGATGATTATCGTATTTGCCCATCTCGACCATTTTCACCACGTGGTCGTACAGCGCAGGCGGCTCAAACTGGCCGTAGGCTTTTTTACGCAGGTGGAAGATCGCCAGGCGCGCGGCGAGATACTGATAATCCGGCGCATCACGGGAGATCAGGTCTGCGGCAGCCTTGATAATGGTTTCGTGGATGTCAGAGGTCTTGATACCGTCATAAAACTGAATGTGGGAGCGCAGTTCGACCTGGGAAATCGAAACGTTATGCAGTCCTTCTGCCGCCCAATCCAGAACGCGATGGATTTTGTCGAGATTGATGCGCTCTGTGCTACCGTCGCGCTTTGTCACCAGCAGATTCTGATTCATGTATGTCGTACCTGTTTTTGGAATTCTTTCCGCAATAGTTTCATGCAGACTACCTGTAGTAAGGGAAGCTGCTTAGAACACTATATATAGGGGGTATGTTTGGGATTCACTGCAAGATAGTGTGAAAATGGCCCTCTTGCAAGTGCATAACTTTGTGGATAACTCAGGAAGGAAAAAGTGGCTTTCGCGCACCTTAGGTCAGACAAGGTGTCCGGGAAAGTCAATGGGAAGAGAAAAATTTGTTAAAAATAACTGTTCGGCGATTTCTTGAACGGAAGAATAGGTTAGATAAATTGATATAGATGGTTTATTAATCTTTTGGCTAATGATTGCAAAAATTGATCTAAGCACGAGTCATCACATAATCTGATGTATCAGTTATGGTCAATATATAAGCGAATGTAAGCGATTGTTGATGTCGAAATGGTTGTTTTCTCTTCGGTTGTTGTTAAATGCGAAGCCATTTTGTTAATTTACCTTATATTATAAGAAAATTATTCATTACTTTAATTCAGTTTAAACATAACTGATATCCCTTAAGGTGATTAACTTGAATTATGACGCACTGATATTATTCATGAAATAATAACAAAATAGCCATTGCACCGGGTTGAACAATTTACAAAAGAAAAATAACCCATATCGTATAATGCGATTAAATATGCCGTCTTATAGAAAATGATGGTCAGATTAATATGCGGATTATTTTTCTACGCAAGGAGTATTTATCTTTACTCCCGTCAATGATTGCATCTCTTTTCTCTGCTAACGGTGTCGCGGCGGTCATTGATTCATGTCAGGGATATGATATCAAAGCGAGTTGTCACGCCAGCAGGCAAAGCCTTTCAGGCATTACGCAGGACTGGAGCATCGCCGATGGGCAATGGCTGGTTTTTTCGGATATGAACAATAACGCCAGCGGTGGGGCCGTATTTTTGCAACAAGGAGCGGAGTTTTCTCTATCGCCAGAAAATGAAACTGGAATGACTCTGTTTGCCAATAATACTGTCTCAGGAGAATATAATAACGGCGGGGCAATATTTGCTAAAGAAAACTCAACGCTGAATCTTACTGATGTTATTTTTTCCGATAACGTTGCAGGTGGCTATGGTGGCGCAATCTATTCTTCTGGTACTAACGATACCGGTGTCGTCGATTTAAGTGTCACTAACGCCGTGTTTCGCAATAACATCGCTAATGACGGCAAAGGTGGTGCAATTTATACCATCAACAATGACGTCTATTTAAGTGAAGTTATTTTTGATAACAACCAGGCATATACATCAACAAGTTACAGTGATGGCGATGGAGGGGCAATCGATGTCACCGATAATAATAGCAATATCACGCATCCGTCAGGTTTCACAATAATAAATAACACCGCATTTACAAATAACTCTGCTGAGGGATATGGTGGGGCGATTTATACCAATAGCGTGACGGCTCCCTATCTTATTGATATTTCAGTTGATGACAGCTACAGCCAGAACAACGGCGTGTTAGTGGATGAGAACAACAGCGCAGCAGGTTATGGGGATGGTCCTTCCACTGCGGCGGGCGGCTTTATGTATCTCGGCTTAAGTGAAGTTACCTTTGATATTGCCGACGGAAAAACGCTGGTTATCGGCAATACAGAGAATGACGGAGCTGTTGACTCTATTGCTGGTACCGGGGTAATCACCAAAACAGGTTCCGGCGATCTGGTACTTAATGCAAATAACAATGACTTTACTGGCGAGATGCAGATAGAAAACGGTGAAGTTACCCTGGGCCGCAGCAACTCCCTGATGAATGTCGGCGATACGCATTGCCAGGACGATCCGCAAGACTGCTACGGTCTGACGATAGGGAGTATTGATCAGTATCAGAATCAGGCTGAGCTAAACGTTGGCTCGACCCAACAAACTTTTGTGCACGCATTGACGGGCTTTCAGAATGGCACTTTAAATATCGATGCTGGTGGCAATGTTACTGTTAATCAAGGCAGTTTTGCTGGCACCATCGAAGGTGCTGGTCAGCTCACCATTGCGCAAAACGGCAGCTACGTGCTGGCAGGGGCACAGTCGATGGCGCTAACTGGCGATATAGTCGTTGATGATGGCGCGGTGCTTACGCTGGAAGGCGACGCGGCAGATCTTGCCGCTCTCCAGGACGATCCGCAGTCGATCGTGTTAAACGGCGGCGTGCTTGATCTCTCTGATTTCGCCACCTGGCAGAGCGGCACATCATACAACGATGGCCTTGAAGTCAGCGGCAGCGGCGGTACGGTTATCGGCAGTCAGGATGTGGTGGATCTCGCAGGCGGCGACAATTTGCATATCGGCGGCGACGGGAAAGATGGCGTCTACGTGGTGATCGATGCGGGCGACGGGCTGGTTAGCCTGGCAAACAATAATAGTTACCTGGGCACCACGCAAATCGCTTCCGGTACGCTGGTGGTGAGCGACAACTCGCAGCTTGGCAATACCGACGAAAACCGTCAGCTCATCTTTACTGATAGCCAACAACAAAGTGAGATGGAAATTACCGCTGACGTTGATACTCGTTCAGAGGCAGCAGGTCACGGGCGTGATATTGAAATGCGCGCCGACGGTGAAGTGGCGGTTGATGCGGGGGTAGACACGCAGTGGGGCGGACTGATGGCTGACAGCAGCGGGCAGCATCAGGATGAGGGTAGCACATTGACTAAAACGGGGGCGGGTACGCTGGAACTGACCGCCAGCGGTACGACGCAGTCGGCGGTACGTGTCGAAGAAGGCACCCTGAAAGGCGATGTTGCGGATATCTTCCCTTATGCTTCGTCGCTGTGGGTCGGTGACGGGGCAACGTTCAAGACTGGCGCGGATCAGGATATTCAGTCAATTGATGTTACTTCCAGCGGCACTATCGACATCAGCGATGGTACGGTTTTGCGCCTGACCGGGCAGGATACTTCCGTCGCCCTTAATGCCTCACTGTTTAACGGCGATGGGACGCTGGTGAATGCCACCGATGGCGTGACGTTGACAGGCGAGCTTAACACCAACCTTGAAACTGACAGCCTGACTTATCTTTCCGACGTAACAGTTAATGGCAATCTGACCAATACGTCCGGTGCGGTCAGCCTGCAAAATGGCGTCGCCGGCGACACGCTGACGGTAAACGGTGATTATACCGGCGGTGGTACGCTACTGCTCGATAGCGAATTAAACGGCGATGACTCGGCAAGTGACCAACTGGTGTTGAACGGTAATACTGCTGGCAACACGACCGTGGTAATTAATCCCATTACGGGTATTGGTGAGCCGACATCTACAGGCATTAAAGTGGTTGATTTCGCAGCCGATCCAACGCAATTTCAAAACAATGCGCAGTTCAGTCTGGCGGGCAGCGGCTACGTCAATATGGGAGCGTATGACTACACGCTGGTGGAAGATAACAACGACTGGTATCTGCGATCGCAAGAAGCAACGCCACCATCGCCACCTGATCCAGACCCGACTCCTGATCCAACACCCGACCCGGAACCTACGCCTGCCTACCAGCCGGTGTTGAATGCCAAAGTTGGTGGATATTTTAATAACCTGCGGGCGGCAAATCAGGCGTTTGTGATGGAGCGACACGATCACGCTGGTGGCGATGGTCAGACGCTGAATTTACGTATTATCGGCGGAGATTATCATTACACAGCAGCGGGGCAACTGGCTCAGCATGAAGATACTTCTACGGTGCAGCTTAGCGGCGACTTGTTTAGCGGACGCTGGGGCGCGGATGGCGAGTGGATGCTTGGGGCGGTTGGTGGCTACAGTGATAACCAGGGCGACAGCCGCTCGAATATGACCGGAACTCGCGCCGATAACCAGAACCACGGTTATGCCGTTGGTCTGACCTCAAGCTGGTTTCAGCACGGTAATCAGAAGCAGGGGGCCTGGCTGGATAGCTGGCTGCAATACGCGTGGTTTAACAATGATGTTTCCGAACATGAAGATGGCGTGGATCATTACCACTCATCGGGGATTATCGCCTCGCTGGAAGCCGGGTATCAGTGGTTACCGGGGCATGGAGTGGTGATTGAACCACAGGCGCAGGTGATTTATCAGGGCGTGCAGCAGGATGATTTTACCGCCGCTAACCATGCGCGCGTGTCACAATCGCAGGGTGATGATATTCAAACGCGGCTGGGTTTACACAGCGAATGGCGTACCGCTGTTCATGTCATACCATCATTAGATCTGAATTATTATCACGATCCCCATGCGACGGAAATTGAAGAAGATGGCAGCACTATCAGTGACGATGCGGTGAAGCAACGGGGTGAAATAAAAGTGGGAGTCACGGGCAATATCAGTCAGCGAGTTTCGCTGCGCGGCAGCGTGGCGTGGCAGAAAGGGAGTGATGATTTTGCCCAGACGGCAGGGTTTTTGTCGATGACGGTGAAATGGTAGCTGCTTTGCGCCCGGCATTGTAGCCGGATGTGGTGCGAGCACCTTATCCGGCTAACAATTTTATTTATTCTGCGTGTGCAGCATATAGTTCACATCGACGCCGGGGCCGAGCTTAAAGGAATTAGTGATCGGGTTGTAATGCAGCCCGGTTATATGTCGCTCTTTTAAACTGGTCTGATCCACCCAGCCCAGCAGTTCTGCCGGTTTTATAAATTTCTTCACGTCGTGCGTGCCTTTGGGCACCATGCGCAAAATATATTCCGCGCCAACCACCGCCATCAGCCATGACTTGCCGTTGCGGTTAAGCGTCGAGAAAAAGACATCGCCGCCCGGTTTCACCAGTTGCGCACAGGCTCTGACCACTGACTGCGGATCGGGGACGTGCTCCAGCATCTCCATGCAGGTCACCACGTCATACTGCCCGGCATGTTTTGCCGCGTGCTCTTCCACGGTTTCCTGCACGTACTCTACCTGAATGCCACTTTCCAGCGCGTGCAACTTTGCCACCTGCAATGGCTCAAAGCCCATATCCAGACCGGTCACCGTCGCGCCTTCGCGCGCCATACTCTCGGCCAGAATGCCGCCGCCACAACCGACATCGAGCACCTTTTTGCCAAATAAACCGCCAGCACGCTCGGCAATATAGCCCAGACGCAGCGGGTTAATGCGGTGCAGCGGTTTGAACTCACCTTCAAGATCCCACCAGCGGGAGGCGACAGCTTCAAATTTAGCGATCTCTTCGTGGTCTACGTTATGGTTTACCGGCGATTTTTCGGCATTCATTGGCACTTCTACTCCGTAATTGGCAAGACAAACGAGTATATCAGGCATTGGATGTGAATAAAGCGTATAGGTTTACCTCAAACTGCGCGGCTGTGTTATAATTTGCGACCTTTGAATCCGGGATACAGTAGAGGGATAGCGGTTAGATGAGCGACCTTGCGA
>OFLS01000123.1_pt1 | contig 45166 bp, 40 predicted proteins | sample 1540891 | NCBI WGS metagenome assembly OFLS01 (sample SAMEA4413038, study PRJEB24355) | metagenome | biome: human; feature: gut; material: faeces | place: United Kingdom | collected 2010
CCCCGGCAGAACCCTGAACAATGCTACCGCCATACTGCGTCATGTCGCCCTGACGCGCCGCCGGTTTTCCGCTCATCTGCTCATCCTTGTTTTATCGGGTTATTTGTCTGCTGACAGGCGAAACCCTACAGATTTATAAGAAAGCCTTAAGTGAGATATCTGTCAGATAAGAACAATTAGGAAAATATTTATATATATTTCATGAATATATATTTCGGTTGGGTAATGCGATGTATAAATACTTACCTGAACGTCTTCCCGACAAAAAAACCGCCAGCGTTTCCGCTGGCGGTTTTCTTTTCTTTGAACGTAATATTTAGCAATCAGTAAAAATCACCAGTTGCCTTTTCGGCCTGATCCATCCACACCGGTTTCTCGCTGGTTTTCGACCAGACGCGGTGCAGGTAGCTGTAAAAGCGGGCGCGGTCTTTCCAGAAAAGCATGAAAGGCAGCGCCAGAACGCCCGCTGCAACCGCATAAGTACGGCGTAAAAAGATAAGCCATGCAGGATATTCTCTGTAGAGTTCCATACTTTTCTCCCCCTTTTGTATCTACCCGGTGAATGGCACCGGAAAAATGAATTTGTTTATCTGATGAAAATAGTACCGCCTTTTGTGTAATTTTACTACTCATCCGACCACTTATTTTTGCTTATTGATGGTTTATTGACATTCACACTGTAATTAAGTTACACAAAAGTTAAATTAATACTAACCATCAGTTAAATCATGGCTTTTGCCATTTTTATACTTTTTTTACACCCCGCCCGCAGATTTTTGCGAAATCTTTGCAGCCAGAATTCTACCCTTCCGGTATCACTTTTAGGCCACTGGAGGTGCACTGTGAGTGCAGGCGTGATAACCGGCGTGTTGCTGGTGTTTTTATTACTGGGTTATCTGGTTTATGCCCTGATCAATGCGGAGGCATTCTGATGGCTGCGCAAGGGTTCTTACTAATTGCCACGTTTTTACTGGTATTAATGGTGCTGGCGCGTCCCTTAGGTAGCGGGCTGGCGCGGCTGATTAATGATATTCCTCTTCCTGGTACGACGGGCGTTGAACGCGTACTCTTTAGCGCGCTTGGCGTCTCTGACCGCGAGATGAACTGGAAGCAGTATCTCTCAGCCATTCTTGGCCTGAATATACTGGGGCTGGCGGTGCTGTTTTTTATGTTGCTCGGTCAGCACTATCTGCCGCTTAATCCACAGCAGTTGCCGGGGCTGTCGTGGGATCTGGCGCTGAATACCGCCGTCAGCTTTGTCACGAATACCAACTGGCAATCTTACAGCGGTGAAACCACGTTGAGCTATTTCAGCCAGATGGCGGGCTTAACGGTGCAAAACTTTCTTTCTGCCGCCAGCGGGATTGCGGTGATTTTTGCCCTCATCCGTGCGTTTACCCGCCAGAGCATGAGCACACTCGGGAATGCCTGGGTCGATCTGTTACGCATCACGTTATGGGTGCTAGTCCCTGTGGCGTTGTTGATTGCATTGTTTTTTATTCAACAAGGTGCGTTGCAAAACTTTCTGCCCTATCAGGCAGTGAATACCGTTGAAGGAGCGCAACAGCTGTTACCAATGGGTCCGGTGGCTTCTCAGGAAGCGATCAAGATGCTCGGCACTAACGGTGGTGGCTTCTTTAATGCCAACTCGTCGCATCCGTTTGAAAACCCAACCGCACTGACCAACTTCGTGCAGATGCTGGCGATCTTCTTGATCCCAACAGCGCTGTGCTTTGCCTTTGGTGAAGTGGCGGGCGATCGCCGCCAGGGGCGCATGTTACTGTGGGCGATGTCAGTGATTTTTGTCATCTGCGTAGGCGTGGTGATGTGGGCAGAAGTTCAGGGTAATCCTCATCTGCTGGCACTGGGCGCGGACAGCAGCATCAATATGGAAGGTAAAGAGAGCCGTTTCGGCGTGCTGGTCAGTAGCCTGTTTGCGGTCGTGACTACGGCGGCTTCCTGCGGCGCGGTGATTGCGATGCATGATTCGTTTACCGCCCCCGGTGGCATGGTGCCGATGTGGCTGATGCAAATTGGTGAAGTGGTATTCGGCGGTGTCGGTTCTGGTCTTTACGGCATGATGCTGTTTGTCCTGCTGGCGGTGTTTATTGCCGGGCTGATGATTGGTCGTACACCGGAATATCTGGGTAAAAAAATCGACGTACGCGAGATGAAACTGACCGCACTGGCGATTCTGGTCACCCCGACGCTGGTGCTGATGGGCGCGGCGCTGGCAATGATGACCGACGCCGGACGTAGCGCCATCCTCAACCCGGGCCCGCATGGTTTTAGCGAAGTGCTGTACGCCGTGTCGTCCGCCGCTAACAACAACGGCAGCGCCTTTGCCGGATTAAGCGCCAACTCCCCATTCTGGAACTGTTTGCTGGCGTTCTGCATGTTTGTTGGTCGCTTCGGGGTGATTATTCCGGTGATGGCAATTGCTGGTTCGCTGGTGAGTAAAAAGAGCCAACCCGCCAGCTCCGGCACACTGCCTACGCACGGCCCGCTGTTTGTTGGCCTGTTAATCGGCACCGTGTTGCTGGTTGGCGCACTGACCTTTATCCCTGCCCTGGCGCTTGGCCCGGTGGCGGAATATCTCTCCTGATGATATTGAGTGAGCACTGAATATGAGTCGTAAACAACTGGCGCTATTCGAACCAACACTTGCCGTTCAGGCGCTGAAAGAAGCGGTGAAAAAATTAAACCCGCAGGCACAATGGCGCAATCCGGTGATGTTTATCGTCTGGATCGGCAGTTTGCTGACCACCTGTATTTGCATCGCAATGGCAAGCGGTGCGATGCCTGGCAATGCGCTGTTTAGCGCGGCAATTAGCGGCTGGCTGTGGGTCACCGTACTGTTCGCTAATTTCGCCGAGGCGCTGGCAGAAGGCCGCAGTAAAGCGCAGGCCAACAGTCTGAAAGGGGTGAAAAAAACTGCCTTTGCCCGCAAGCTGCGTGAGCCGAAATATGGCGCTGCGGCGGACAAAGTTCCCGCCGATCAACTGCGTAAAGGCGATATCGTACTGGTGAAAGCTGGCGATATTATCCCCTGCGATGGTGAAGTCATTGAAGGGGGCGCATCGGTCGATGAAAGCGCCATCACCGGGGAATCGGCACCGGTGATCCGTGAATCCGGCGGCGATTTTGCCTCCGTCACTGGCGGCACGCGTATTCTTTCTGACTGGCTGGTGATTGAGTGCAGCGTTAACCCCGGCGAGACATTTCTGGATCGGATGATCGCGATGGTGGAAGGCGCGCAGCGACGTAAAACGCCAAACGAGATTGCCCTGACCATCCTGCTGATTGCCCTGACTATCGTCTTTTTACTGGCAACCGCCACGCTGTGGCCGTTTTCCGCGTGGGGCGGTAATGCAGTCAGTGTAACGGTACTGGTGGCGCTGCTGGTCTGTCTGATCCCAACGACCATTGGCGGTCTGTTGTCAGCGATCGGCGTCGCCGGGATGAGTCGGATGCTGGGCGCGAATGTGATTGCCACCAGCGGACGTGCAGTTGAAGCGGCGGGTGACGTTGACGTCCTGCTGCTGGATAAAACCGGCACCATCACGCTAGGTAACCGTCAGGCATCGGAGTTTATCCCTGCGCAGGGCGTGGATGAAAAAATGCTGGCTGACGCCGCACAACTGGCTTCACTGGCTGATGAAACGCCGGAAGGTCGCAGTATTGTGATCCTCGCCAAGCAGCGTTTTAACCTGCGCGAGCGCGATGTGCAGTCGCTCCATGCCACCTTTGTACCGTTTACTGCGCAAAGCCGGATGAGCGGGATCAACATCGACAACCGCATGATCCGTAAAGGTTCTGTCGATGCCATTCGCCGCCATGTTGAGGCTAATGGTGGTCACTTCCCTGCCGATGTTGATCAAAAAGTCGATCAGGTTGCGCGTCAGGGAGCCACGCCGCTGGTAGTAGTAGAAGGCTCCCATGTGCTTGGCGTTATTGCGCTGAAAGATATCGTCAAAGGCGGTATTAAAGAGCGCTTCGCGCAGTTGCGTAAAATGGGCATTAAAACGGTGATGATTACCGGCGATAACCGTCTGACTGCCGCCGCGATTGCTGCGGAAGCGGGCGTCGATGATTTCCTCGCCGAAGCGACACCAGAAGCCAAGCTGGCATTGATTCGTCAGTATCAGGCAGAAGGCCGTTTAGTGGCGATGACCGGCGACGGCACCAACGATGCTCCGGCGCTGGCGCAGGCAGATGTCGCGGTGGCGATGAACTCCGGTACTCAGGCGGCGAAAGAAGCGGGCAATATGGTGGATCTCGACTCTAACCCGACCAAGTTGATCGAGGTGGTACATATTGGCAAACAGATGCTGATGACCCGTGGCTCGCTGACCACCTTCAGCATTGCCAACGATGTGGCGAAATACTTCGCCATTATTCCGGCGGCATTCGCGGCAACGTATCCGCAGTTAAATGCGCTGAACATCATGCGCCTGCATTCGCCCGACTCCGCAATCCTCAGTGCGGTGATTTTCAACGCCTTGATTATCGTCTTTTTGATTCCCCTGGCGTTAAAAGGCGTGAGTTATAAACCGCTTACCGCTTCTGCCATGTTGCGCCGTAACTTATGGATTTACGGTCTGGGTGGGCTGCTGGTGCCGTTTATCGGTATCAAAGTCATTGATTTACTGCTGACCGTTTGCGGTCTGGTGTGAGGTTTACCATGCGTGGATTACGTCCGGCATTATCGACATTTCTCTTTTTGTTACTGATTACTGGCGGCGTTTACCCGCTGCTGACCACCGCGCTGGGGCAATGGTGGTTTCCCTGGCAGGCCAACGGTTCGTTGATTCGTGAAGGTGATACGGTGCGCGGTTCGGCATTAATCGGGCAGAATTTTTCCGGCAACGGCTATTTTCATGGTCGCCCGTCGGCAACGGCAGAAATGCCCTATAATCCACAGGCTTCTGGCGGGAGCAATCTGGCGGTCAGTAACCCTGAGCTGGATAAACTAATAGCCGCACGCGTTGCTGCATTACGGGCCGCTAACCCGGATGCCAGCGCGAACGTTCCGGTTGAACTGGTGACGGCATCGGCAAGCGGGCTGGACAATAACATCACCCCGCAAGCGGCGGCCTGGCAGATCCCACGCGTGGCGAAAGCGCGTAATCTCAGCGTTGAACAGCTCACGCAACTGATCGCAAAATACAGCCAACAACCGTTGGTGAAATATATCGGCCAGCCGGTCGTCAACATTGTCGAACTCAATCTGGCGCTGGATAAGCTTGATGAATAACGAACCCTTACGTCCCGACCCCGATCGTCTGCTGGAACAAACTGCCGCGCCGCATCGGGGGAAGCTGAAAGTTTTCTTCGGTGCCTGTGCAGGCGTCGGGAAGACCTGGGCGATGCTGGCAGAAGCCCAGCGACTGCGGGCGCAAGGGCTGGATATTGTGGTTGGCGTGGTAGAAACCCACGGGCGAAAAGATACCGCCGCCATGCTGGAAGGGCTGGCTGTTCTGCCGTTAAAACGCCAGGCGTACCGTGGGCGGCATATCAGCGAGTTTGATCTCGATGCCGCCCTCGCCCGCCGTCCGGCGCTGATCTTAATGGACGAACTGGCGCACAGTAATGCGCCAGGTTCTCGTCATCCTAAACGCTGGCAGGATATCGAAGAACTGCTGGAAGCTGGCATTGATGTTTTCACAACCGTCAACGTTCAGCATCTGGAAAGTCTGAATGATGTGGTCAGCGGCGTCACCGGAATTCAGGTTCGGGAAACCGTGCCCGATCCTTTTTTCGATGCCGCCGACGACGTGGTGCTGGTGGACTTGCCCCCAGACGATCTGCGCCAGCGGCTGAAAGAAGGCAAAGTCTATATTGCCGGGCAGGCGGAGCGCGCCATTGAACATTTTTTCCGCAAAGGCAATCTGATCGCCCTGCGCGAACTGGCACTGCGCCGTACTGCCGATCGCGTTGATGAGCAAATGCGCGCCTGGCGGGGGCATCCTGGCGAAGAGAAAGTCTGGCACACGCGCGACGCGATCCTTTTATGCATCGGGCATAACACCGGCAGCGAAAAACTGGTCCGCGCGGCGGCGCGGCTGGCGTCACGGCTGGGAAGCGTCTGGCACGCGGTGTATGTTGAAACCCCTGCCCTGCACCGCTTACCGGAGAAAAAACGTCGGGCAATTCTCAGCGCCTTACGTCTGGCGCAGGAGCTGGGCGCGGAGACGGCAACACTTTCTGATCCAGCGGAAGAGAAAGCGGTAGTGCGTTATGCCCGTGAACATAATCTCGGCAAGATTATTCTCGGTCGCCCGGCCTCGCGCCGCTGGTGGCGTCGGGAAACGTTTGCTGACCGACTGGCGCGAATCGCCCCCGATCTCGATCAGGTGCTGGTCGCGCTTGATGAACCACCCGCCCGCACGATAAACAACGCGCCGGATAGCCGCTCTTTTAAAGACAAGTGGCGGGTACAGATTCAGGGATGCGTGGTTGCCGCCGCGTTATGCGCCGTTATCACCTTAATTGCCATGCAGTGGCTGATGGCGTTTGATGCCGCCAACCTGGTGATGCTGTATCTGCTTGGCGTGGTGGTGGTGGCGCTGTTTTATGGACGCTGGCCTTCGGTGGTTGCCACCGTTATTAATGTGGTGAGTTTCGATCTCTTTTTTATCGCCCCACGCGGCACGCTCGCCGTCTCTGATGTGCAATATCTGCTGACCTTCGCGGTGATGTTAACCGTCGGGCTGGTGATCGGGAACCTTACTGCGGGTGTGCGTTATCAGGCGCGGGTAGCCCGTTACCGCGAGCAACGCACACGGCACTTATATGAAATGTCGAAAGCTCTGGCTGTGGGCCGCAGTCCGCAGGACATCGCCGCCACCAGCGAACAATTTATTGCCTCCACGTTTCATGCCCGCAGTCAGGTGTTGTTGCCCGATGACAACGGTAAATTGCAGCCGTTAACACATCCGCAAGGAATGACGCCGTGGGACGATGCCATCGCGCAGTGGAGTTTTGATAAAGGCCTGCCTGCGGGCGCGGGCACCGACACGTTACCCGGTGTACCGTACCAGATTCTGCCGTTAAAAAGCGGCGAGAAAACCTACGGACTGGTGGTGGTAGAACCGGGGAATCTGCGTCAGTTGATGATCCCGGAACAGCAGCGCCTGCTGGAGACATTTACGCTGTTAGTCGCCAATGCGCTTGAGCGGCTGACGCTGACCGCCAGCGAAGAACAGGCGCGGATGGCAAGCGAACGAGAACAGATCCGCAACGCCCTGCTGGCGGCGCTTTCGCATGATTTACGCACGCCGCTTACGGTGCTGTTCGGTCAGGCAGAAATCTTAACGCTCGATCTGGCAAGCGAAGGATCGCCTCACGCCCGCCAGGCCAGCGAGATTCGCCAGCATGTGCTGAACACGACCCGACTGGTGAATAATCTACTGGATATGGCGCGAATTCAGTCCGGCGGCTTTAATTTGAAGAAAGAGTGGTTAACGCTGGAAGAAGTGGTCGGCAGCGCGCTGCAAATGCTGGAACCGGGTTTATCGTCGCCCATCAATCTTTCTCTGCCAGAACCGCTGACCTTAATCCACGTTGACGGGCCGCTCTTTGAACGGGTGCTGATTAATCTGCTGGAGAACGCGGTGAAATACGCGGGGGCGCAGGCCGAAATTGGTATCGATGCCCACGTTGAGGGCGAGAAGCTACAACTGGATGTCTGGGATAACGGCCCCGGTCTTCCGCCAGGCCAGGAGCAGACGATATTTGATAAGTTTGCTCGCGGAAATAAAGAGTCGGCGGTACCGGGTGTCGGGCTTGGGCTGGCAATTTGTCGGGCGATTGTGGATGTACACGGCGGCACCATTACCGCGTTCAACCGACCGGAAGGTGGTGCCTGTTTTCGTGTTACACTTCCCCAGCAAACTGCCCCTGAACTTGAAGAATTTCATGAGGATATGTGACAAACGTTCTGATTGTTGAAGATGAACAGGCTATTCGTCGCTTTCTGCGCACGGCGCTGGAGGGCGACGGTATGCGCGTCTTTGAGGCCGAAACGCTGCAACGCGGCTTGCTGGAAGCGGCAACCCGTAAGCCAGATTTGATTATTCTCGATCTCGGCCTGCCCGATGGTGATGGGATTGAGTTTATCCGCGACCTGCGCCAGTGGAGCGCGGTGCCGGTGATTGTGCTTTCCGCACGTAGCGAAGAGAGCGATAAAATCGCCGCGCTGGATGCCGGAGCGGATGATTACCTGAGTAAGCCATTTGGTATTGGCGAATTGCAGGCCCGTCTGCGCGTCGCTTTACGTCGCCACTCCGCCACCGCTGCGCCCGATCCGCTGGTGAAATTTTCCGATATTACCGTCGATTTAGCCGCCCGCGTGATCCATCGCGGTGAGGAAGAGGTGCATCTCACCCCAATTGAGTTTCGCCTGCTGGCAGTGTTGCTTAATAATGCGGGAAAAGTGCTCACCCAGCGCCAGCTCCTTAACCAGGTGTGGGGGCCAAACGCGGTCGAACACAGTCATTATTTGCGTATTTATATGGGGCATCTGCGACAAAAACTGGAGCAAGATCCCGCCCGCCCCCGCCACTTCATTACTGAAACCGGTATTGGGTATCGGTTTATGCTTTGAATTGTTATTCAATAAATTCGCTTTAATAGTGATTAATTTATTATTAAACCTGCTCCAAATATTATTATTTGGCAGGTTTAATTTCTTAACGCAAATATAAAACACGAAATTACAACATTTAAGTAACAAAACAGCATCTAATATGGCAATATTCATAATTAATGATTTATTATCTGGGGTATGATCGTTTTTTGTTGATCTTCTTCACAGATTATAGCCATTTCATGGATAGAATAACTCTACCTTCAACTGACACAGCAAGAGGTAAAGGTAAATGGAAAATAATAACCGCTTAATGCCTCATATAAGGCGGACAACCCATATCATGAAGTTTGCCCATCGTAATAGTTTTGACTTTCATTTCTTTAATGCCCGCTAGTCTTCTGACTAAAGGGCACCCCAACGTACAGGTCTCCCTGACTTTAAGCATTACAGGTTAATACCTGTATCCCTCGGTGCTCATATACTGCTAACCCTTTTAAACTCTAAATAATTCGAGTCGCAGCACTTGCAACTTGAGGTATGACGAGTATAGCCAGTTACCGGGCTGGTCTGGGTTATTGCATCTACAAAAAGCAAACTACTGATTTATTTATCAGCGGTGGGGTTTTGCTTTTTTTCCGGCGTGATCGATTTCTCCTTTGAGAAATTGAGGACCTGCTATTACCTGAAATAAAGAGATGAACAAAATGTCAGAATTAAAAATTGCCGTTAGTCGTTCTTGCCCGGATTGTTTTTCAACTCATCGCACATGCGTGAATATTGACGAAAGTAATTATATTGACGTTGCCGCCATTATTTTATCGGTCAATGATGTGGAACGTGGAAAACTCGATGAAATAGACGCTACTGGCTATGGCATTCCTGTTTTTATTGCAACGGAAAATGAAGAACGTGTACCCGCAGAATATCTGCCACGTATTTCTGGTGTCTTCGAACATTGCGAATCACGTAAAGAGTTTTATGGACGTCAGTTAGAAACCGCTGCAAGCCATTATGAAACGCAACTGCGCCCGCCCTTCTTCCGCGCACTGGTCGATTATGTTAATCAGGGCAATAGTGCTTTTGACTGCCCTGGTCATCAGGGGGGTGAGTTTTTCCGTCGCCATCCGGCAGGCAATCAGTTCGTGGAATACTTTGGTGAGGCGCTGTTCCGTGCTGACTTGTGCAACGCCGACGTAGCGATGGGCGATCTGCTGATTCACGAAGGCGCGCCATGCATTGCACAGCAACATGCGGCTAAAGTCTTTAATGCCGATAAAACCTATTTCGTTTTAAACGGTACTTCATCTTCTAATAAAGTGGTCTTAAACGCATTGCTGACGCCGGGCGATCTGGTGTTGTTTGACCGCAATAACCATAAATCTAACCACCACGGTGCGTTGCTACAGGCTGGCGCGACACCGGTTTATCTGGAAACCGCACGTAACCCGTATGGTTTTATCGGTGGTATTGACGCTCACTGTTTTGAAGAAAGTTACCTGCGTGAGCTGATTATAGAAGTTGCACCGCAGCGGGCAAAAGAGGCTCGTCCTTTCCGCCTCGCCGTTATTCAGCTAGGCACTTACGACGGTACGATTTATAACGCCCGTCAGGTGGTGGATAAAATTGGTCATCTGTGTGACTACATCCTCTTTGACTCCGCATGGGTCGGCTATGAGCAGTTTATCCCGATGATGGCGGACTGTTCACCACTGTTGCTGGATCTTAATGAGAACGGTCCGGGTATTCTGGTTACGCAATCCGTACATAAACAGCAGGCTGGTTTTTCTCAAACTTCACAAATCCATAAAAAAGACAACCACATCAAAGGGCAACAGCGTTATGTACCGCACAAACGCATGAACAACGCCTTTATGATGCACGCCTCCACCAGCCCGTTCTATCCGCTGTTTGCCGCACTGGATATCAACGCCAAAATGCATGAAGGTGTCAGCGGTCGTAATATGTGGATGGATTGTGTGGTAAATGGCATTAATGCCCGCAAACTGATCCTCGATAACTGTCAGCATATTCGTCCGTTCGTACCTGAACTGGTGGATGGTAAACCCTGGCAGTCGTATGAAACAGCGCAAATTGCGGTTGATCTGCGCTTCTTCCAGTTTGTACCAGGGGAACACTGGCATTCTTTTGAAGGCTATGCAGAGAATCAATACTTTGTTGATCCGTGCAAACTGTTGCTGACAACCCCAGGTATTGATGCACGTAACGGCGAATATGAAGCGTTCGGTGTACCCGCGACGATTCTTGCTAATTTCCTGCGCGAAAATGGCGTAGTGCCGGAAAAATGCGATCTTAACTCCATCCTCTTCCTGCTGACTCCAGCAGAAGATATGGCCAAACTTCAGCAACTTGTTGCCCTGCTGGTACGCTTCGAAAAACTGCTGGAATCTGATGCGCCGCTGGCGGAAGTGCTACCTTCCATCTACAAACAGCATGAAGAGCGCTACGCCGGTTATACGCTTCGTCAGTTGTGCCAGGAAATGCATGATTTGTATGCCCGCCACAACGTGAAACAACTGCAAAAAGAGATGTTCCGTAAGGAACACTTCCCACGCGTCAGCATGAATCCGCAAGAAGCTAACTACGCCTATTTACGCGGTGAAGTGGAGCTGGTTCGTCTGCCGGATGCAGAAGGCCGTATCGCTGCAGAAGGTGCGCTTCCTTATCCTCCGGGTGTGCTGTGTGTTGTTCCGGGTGAAATCTGGGGTGGTGCTGTTTTGCGTTACTTCAGCGCTCTGGAAGAAGGGATCAACCTGCTGCCAGGTTTTGCACCGGAGCTGCAGGGTGTCTATATCGAAGAACATGATGGTCGTAAGCAAGTTTGGTGCTATGTCATCAAGCCTCGTGATGCGCAAAGCACCCTGTTGAAAGGGGAAAAATTATGAGTCAGGCTAAATCGAACAAAATGGGCGTCGTTCAGTTAACCATACTGACGATGGTCAACATGATGGGCTCCGGTATCATCATGCTGCCGACAAAGCTTGCCGAAGTTGGGACAATTTCAATTATCTCCTGGCTGGTGACAGCCGTAGGCTCAATGGCACTGGCATGGGCATTCGCAAAATGCGGTATGTTCAGCCGTAAATCAGGTGGTATGGGCGGTTATGCCGAGTATGCTTTCGGTAAATCCGGTAACTTTATGGCGAACTATACCTACGGCGTCTCACTGCTGATTGCTAACGTCGCGATTGCTATTTCGGCGGTTGGTTACGGCACCGAACTGCTCGGCGCGAGTTTGTCGCCAGTGCAGATTGGTCTTGCGACCATCGGGGTGCTGTGGATTTGTACCGTGGCTAACTTTGGTGGTGCGCGCATTACCGGGCAAATCAGTAGCATTACCGTGTGGGGGGTCATTATTCCGGTGGTAGGCCTGTGCGTTATCGGCTGGTTCTGGTTTAGCCCGACGCTTTACGTTGATTCCTGGAATCCGCATCATGCACCGTTCTTCAGTGCGGTAGGTTCTTCCATCGCTATGACGCTGTGGGCTTTTCTTGGTCTGGAGTCTGCGTGTGCGAATACTGATGTAGTGGAAAACCCGGAACGTAATGTGCCAATCGCGGTACTCGGCGGTACGTTAGGTGCGGCGGTGATTTATATCGTCTCCACCAACGTGATTGCCGGGATTGTGCCTAATATGGAGCTGGCAAATTCAACGGCACCATTTGGCCTGGCCTTCGCACAGATGTTCACGCCAGAAGTGGGTAAAGTCATTATGGCGCTGATGGTGATGTCCTGCTGCGGTTCGCTGCTTGGCTGGCAGTTCACCATTGCCCAGGTGTTTAAATCTTCATCTGATGAAGGCTACTTCCCTAAAATTTTCTCCCGTGTAACCAAAGTGGATGCACCGGTGCAGGGAATGTTGACCATTGTGATTATCCAGAGCGGGTTGGCGCTGATGACGATTAGCCCGTCGCTAAACAGTCAGTTCAACGTGCTGGTTAACCTGGCCGTGGTGACCAATATCATTCCGTATATTCTGTCAATGGCGGCATTAGTCATTATTCAGAAGGTCGCTAATGTGCCCCCCTCAAAAGCGAAAGTTGCAAACTTTGTTGCTTTTGTTGGCGCGATGTACAGCTTTTATGCGCTGTACTCATCCGGGGAAGAAGCCATGCTATACGGTTCCATCGTGACCTTCCTCGGTTGGACACTGTATGGTCTGGTCTCACCACGCTTTGAACTGAAAAATAAACACGGTTAATTAAGCAAAGCAAAAAAGGGCGATCTTCCGACCGCCCTTTTTCTTATTTAATGTGTTTACGCGTTTTTCAGAACTTCGCTAACAATCTCAACCGCTTCTTTCTCGATCTGCTTGCGATGCTCTTCACCGAGGAAGCTTTCGCAATAAATCTTGTACGCGTCTTCCGTGCCTGACGGACGCGCGGCGAACCAGCCGTTGTCAGTCATCACTTTCAGACCGCTGATAGAAGCACCGTTGCCCGGTGCCGCCGTCAGGCGCGCGGTGATCGGGTCGCCTGCCAGGGTGCTGGCGCTCACCATTTCCGGAGACAGCTTAGACAGCGCCGCTTTTTGTGCGGAAGTCGCGGCTGCCTGCAAACGGTTGTAGCTCGGCGCACCAAAGCGTTTTGCCAGTTCGTTGTAGTGTTCCTGCGGATTCTTACCGGTGACAGCGGTGATTTCCGCCGCCAGCAGACACATAATGATGCCGTCTTTATCGGTGGACCACGGCGTGCCGTCGAAACGCAGGAAGGAAGCGCCTGCACTCTCTTCGCCGCCAAAGCCGAAGCTGCCATCAAACAAACCATCAACAAACCATTTGAAACCTACCGGGACTTCTACCAGCTTACGGCCCAAATCATTGACCACACGGTCGATCATCGCAGATGAAACCAGCGTTTTACCGACAGCAACATCTTTGCCCCACTGCGGACGGTGCTGGAACAGGTAGTTGATCGCCACCGCCAGGTAGTGGTTCGGATTCATCAAACCTGCCGGAGTGACGATACCGTGACGGTCATAATCCGGGTCGTTAGCAAACGCCAGATCGAACTTATCACGCAGTGCCAGCAGACCCGCCATCGCACACTCGGAGGAGCAGTCCATACGGATCGCGCCGTCTTTATCGAGGTGCATAAAGCGGAAGGTTTGATCGACCTGATCGTTAACGATGGTCAGGTTGAGATTGTAATACTCGCCAATGCGCTTCCAGTATTCGATACCGGAACCGCCCAGCGGATCAACGCCAAGCGTCAGGCCCGCTTTCTGAATCGCCGCCATATCAACGATATCGGCCAGCCCTTCCACGAACGGCTGCACCAGATCCTGCTCTTTCACATGACCGGATGCCATCGCTTCGTCGAGGGAGATACGCTTCACACCTTTCAGGCCATCGGCCATCAGTGCGTTGGCCCTGTCTTCCACCACTTTGGTGACGTTGGTATCAGCCGGGCCACCATTTGGCGGGTTGTACTTGATACCACCATCTTCCGGCGGGTTATGGGACGGTGTAATCACGATACCGTCTGCCAGCGGGCCACCTTTTTTATTGTGAACCAGGATGGCATTGGAAACGGCAGGCGTTGGAGTGAAGCCATTGTTTTCCTGCACAATAACATCAACGCCGTTCGCTGCCAGCACTTCCAGAACGGAAATGAACGCAGGCTCGGACAGGGCGTGAGTATCTTTACCCACATAGCAAGGGCCAGTGATGCCGTTTTTCGCACGTTCTTCAGCAATTGCCTGAGCGATCGCCAGAATGTGCGGCTCGTTAAAGCTGTGGCGCGCTGCACTGCCACGGTGACCGGAAGTACCGAATTTCACCGCGTGCTCCGCATTCCCTGCTTCTGGTTTCAGTACATAATATTGCGCCGTCAGTTGGGCGACGTTAATCAAATCACTCTGTTGTGCAGGTTGGCCTGCACGATTGTGGATTGCCATTGCTTTGTCCTTTGTCTGCAACGTTTTAGATAGTTCCGCAAACCTTCTCAATCAATTCCGCCGGGAATTGCATCGACTGCATGATGTGTTCGATCATGCTGCATTTACGGCCGGTGTTGGTGTTGGTGATCACCCAATACGGCGTGCCAGGCACATGTTTCGGCTTGGTCTGATTACCATTTTTCAGCAGCGTTTGTTCATCTGCCGCAAAGTAAACGCGTGTACGACCGTGCAACGATTCCGTTGCCTCGGCAAACGCCTGGGCGTCAAGAGAATATAGTGTAGACAACAGCAGCATAAAGCGATTGACCGCTCGCTTTTGCTCTGCGTATTCATCCGAAAGCAGAAGTTCACGCATTGCGCGAACCTTGTCTTTAATCGTTTTGACCGGCTTCGCTTCGACGATAGCAGGTGACGCAACGCGAACCTCTTTCGTCACCGGAGCAGCAGGCTGTGATGCGGCGGAAAATTTCAACATACGCCGTAAAATGTCGGATGCGCTCTCGCCGATATGCTTAGTGTGGCTGGCAATATAGCTGTAGAGTTCATCATCAACTTCAATCGTTTTCATCTTAATCCAGTGCAGTGTCTTAGCTGAATACAAGTCGCCAGGAGTATATGAATAAATCCCGGCAGCGGATAGCGTCAAGCCTGGCTTGCAGAAAAACTCGGAATAAACCTTATTTGTTGCAGCCCTGTGGCACAATGGTCAACATAATACCCTAACCCGACAACGCGAAAAAAAGAACTTTGCCATGAAATTGAATATCCGCGCGCAAACTGCACAAAACCAGCACAATAATTCTCCCATCGTTCTTGTCCATGGTCTGTTTGGCAGCCTCGACAACCTTGGCGTACTAGCTCGCGATCTGGTAAACGATCACAATATCATCCAGGTTGATATGCGTAACCACGGTCTTTCACCGAGAGATCCGGTAATGAATTACCCGGCGATGGCGCAGGATCTTGTTGATACCCTGGATGCACTGCAGATCGATAAAGCAACATTTATCGGTCACTCCATGGGCGGTAAAGCGGTAATGGCACTTACTGCACTGGCCCCCGATCGCATCGATAAACTGGTGGCGATTGACATCGCGCCGGTCGACTATCACGTACGCCGTCATGATGAGATTTTCGCGGCTATCAACGCAGTCAGTGAATCGGACGCACAAACTCGCCAGCAAGCAGCAGCAATAATGCGCCAGCATCTTAATGAAGAAGGGGTGATTCAGTTTCTGTTGAAATCTTTTGTTGACGGGGAGTGGCGCTTTAACGTGCCGGTATTGTGGGAACAGTATCCGCATATTGTGGGTTGGGAGAAAATCCCGGCATGGGATCACCCTGCCCTGTTTATCCCAGGCGGCAATTCTCCGTATGTTAGCGAGCAGTATCGTGATGATTTACTGGCGCAATTTCCACAGGCGCGGGCGCATGTGATTGCTGGCGCGGGTCACTGGGTCCATGCTGAAAAACCGGATGCGGTATTACGCGCTATCCGTCGCTATCTCAATGATTAACGCAACTGATTAAAAACCCAGCGTCCGCGTCGCTTTCCGCGCGTGGGCGTTGGCGTGACTCATCGCGCTGATGTATTATGGCGCGCTATCCATCCGGGCAGAGGCCTGGCTGATTGTTTCCCCCGAAGTCACCAAGATCATGGCCAAAGAACAAACGGACCGTACGACATTAGATCTGTTCGCGCACGAGCGTCGACCGGGACGACCGAAAACTAATCCGCTTTCGCGCGATGAACAGCTGCGTATTAATAAACGCAACCAGCTAAAACGCGACAAAGTACGTGGCCTTAAGCGTGTCGAACTGAAGCTGAACGCGGAAGCTGTCGAGGCGCTGAACGAGCTGGCAGAATCGCGCAATATGAGCCGTAGCGAACTGATCGAAGAGATGTTAATGCAGCAACTGGCGGCGCTGCGTAGTCAGGGCATCGTTTAAATTTCCACTTTCATGTAGCACAGTGTGCAGTCCTGCTCGTTTGCTGATTCCGCAAGACTGCCTGTTCTGCTATGATTGCCTTTATCCGTGGGCAATTTTCCACCCCCATTTCAATAAGTTTCAAGAGGTTATTTCACTCATGGCTATCACTGGCATCTTTTTCGGCAGCGACACCGGTAATACCGAAAATATCGCAAAAATGATTCAAAAACAGCTTGGTAAAGACGTTGCCGATGTCCATGACATTGCAAAAAGCAGCAAAGAAGATCTGGAAGCATATGACATTCTGCTGCTGGGCATCCCAACATGGTATTACGGCGAAGCGCAGTGTGACTGGGATGACTTCTTCCCGACTCTCGAAGAGATTGATTTCAACGGCAAACTGGTTGCGCTGTTTGGTTGTGGTGACCAGGAAGATTACGCCGAATATTTCTGCGACGCATTGGGCACCATCCGCGACATCATTGAACCGCGTGGCGCAACCATCGTTGGTCACTGGCCAACTGCGGGCTACCATTTCGAAGCGTCAAAAGGTCTGGCAGATGACGACCACTTTGTCGGTCTGGCTATCGACGAAGACCGTCAGCCGGAACTGACCGCTGAACGTGTAGAAAAATGGGTTAAACAGATTTCTGAAGAGTTGCATCTCGACGAAATTCTCAATGCCTGATGTGATGCGGCGTAGACTCATGTCTACGCCGTATTAATAGATAATGCCAATCAAAATAATTGCTACAAATTTGTAACTTTTGCTGTTGTACCTGTACAATGTCCCGGTGTTCAAGTGGCCTTGCCGTTGTAAATGTAAGCAGTGCCACGTTTTTATTAACAATATTTGCCAGGGACTTGTGGTTTTCATTTAGGCGTGGCAATTCTATAATGATACGCATTATCTCAAGAGCAAATTCTGTCACTTCTCGTAATGAAGTGAACCGCTTAGTAACAGGACAGATTCCGCATGACTGATAACAATACCGCCCTAAAGAAAGCTGGCCTGAAAGTAACGCTTCCTCGTTTAAAAATCCTGGAAGTTCTTCAGGAGCCGGACAACCATCACGTCAGTGCGGAAGATTTATACAAACGTCTGATCGATATGGGTGAAGAAATTGGTCTGGCTACGGTATATCGCGTACTGAACCAGTTTGACGACGCTGGTATCGTCACCCGCCACAATTTTGAAGGCGGTAAATCCGTATTTGAACTGACACAGCAACATCACCACGATCACCTGATCTGCCTCGACTGCGGCAAGGTAATCGAATTTAGTGATGACTCCATCGAAGCGCGTCAGCGTGAAATTGCCGCAAAACATGGCATTCGCCTGACTAACCACAGTCTCTATCTTTACGGTCACTGTGCCGAAGGCGATTGCCGCGAAGATGAGCACGCGCACGAAGGCAAATAAGCCAGCCTGAATGAGAAAAAGCCAACCTGCGGGTTGGCTTTTTTATACACGGGAAATAAGAAAAGCGAGAGTTACAGCTCTCACTTATTTGTTATTACTGCGAATTTCCTGCCAAACTTTATCACAATCGGCTTTCACCGCCTGATCATTTCCGGTTTGCGTTGCACGCAGACACTGCTGATAATCCAGTACGCGTACACTTTCCTGGTCGGCAAACTGCTGATGTTGTTTCTCTTTCTTCAGCACGTTTAACACGCTCTGGCAGGCTTCAATTTTTTCTGGCGAACCTTGTGCGGTGTTGATACAGGCGCTGTATGCCTCTTTCAGACGGCTGTCTTCCTGTGGCGCGGTTGATTGCGCACAAGCCACCAGCCCCGATGCCATCATGGCGATGAGAATCAGTTTTTTCATAGCAAATTCCTCAAACGTGCGGCAGGCACAAAACCTGCCGCGTCGGGCATCAGAAGATGGTGAATGGTGCGATTACCATAAATTTCACGTCACGCTCATCCTGGAAAATGTTGCCGTAACCACCGCCCCAGCTTGGGATGTCGGAGTGGTTGTCGTATTCGGTGAAGTGCAGTTTGAACATCGTGCCTTTGGCGCGACCGTCCTGAATGGTGTAGACCGCATCCAGGCTGTAGGCAGACTCTTCAATAGTCCGGTTTTTGTCGTAGTACGCATCCGGATTGCTCTGCCAGGTAGCGGGTTTAGCATCCCATGCGTAAACGTAGGAAGCGCCGATGGCGAAGCCTGGAAGATTCCAGTTTTTCAAGTCATACATCGCACCGAAGAAGACCGCTTTTTCGCCGTTGGCGTTGAAGTCAGAACGGTTATCCCACCAGATATCCAGGCGACCGTTCGAGGAAGCGTAGGTTGGAGTCATACGTTGCAGAAAGTATCCCTGCTGACCGTCGGCTTTAACCCAGGTGCCTTCCAGACGCAAATCCACTACATCAGCCGCCCGGTAACCAAAGGTCAACGCTTGCAGCCAGGCAGTGCCGTCGTAAAGGTCGTTGACGCTGCGATCGTCAACTTTATCGCGCGTACCGTAGAACTGGTAGCTGGTGGTTAACGGGCTACCGGCGATATCAAATTTGTAGCTGGCTTTGGCAAAGTATTGATCGATATACCCTTCCGCCTGACCAAATGCTGCTTCCAGTACGAAGTTATTTTTGAAGTCGTATTTCGCACCGATGGAGTGCAGATAATCAACTTTGGTGGTTTTATCGTTCTGATAAAACTCATCCATTTCCAGATGCCACGGTGCTTTGTATTCGTTGGTCCACATGTAGGAGAAACTCAACGCACCAGCTTCGCCGTAATCAAAATTCGCCCCGGCTTCCGCACCCTGATAAGTACCCGGCATAAAGCTCCAGTGCGGCGCTAACAGCGTCTGACCAGTTGGCTGAATGTAACCTGCCCTCGCCCACACCGGACCGTATTTAAATTTGGCCGCTGCTTTATACAGGCTTATACCGCTTTTGTCGCCGGACCAGTCTTCGTCATAGGCTTTATTGCTTTTTGAAAACGCGATTTCGTTCGGGTGAGAGCTGTCACCGTTTTCCGCCATTTCAATCGCCGTAAACGCAGCAATATCAAGGCCGAACATATCAGCAGCATAACCAGACTGAAAATCGAGGTTGGCGTTCCAGGTGGAGTGAGAAAGGTTGGTTTTGTATTTGTCGCCGTCGGTAACATCTTTACGGTCGCGTTCACGCTGCCAGTAATAGATACCGCCGGTTAAGGTTGAATCGTCGATGAATCCTTCGGCGCGAGCCTCCGGCATTGCCATAAAGCCCGACATTGCTGTAACACCGGCGATAGCCAGCGCCAGCGTACTACGTTTGCCACTAAACGTACGCATGGGTTAATCCTCTTTGACGTATAAATTGCTGCACCAAAGGTGAACAGCGAAAAAAATAAAAATTAAAAAAGTAGCGTTGAGAAAAGTCTCGCTGACTACAGGAACAGACTATTTTTCGCGACGCGAATTATCAATCTCTTTCTGTAACCAGAATGTAAGAACATGAGCAACCGCACATATTTTGATGATTTTTGTTACAAGGCTTAAGTTTGCAGTTGAAAGGCTTGCAGAAGAATAAAAACGTGAAATTCCAGCAAGATGAAAGCGGTTACATTTTATTTAATTATGTTTTGTGATTTTAAATTTGTTTTATGGATAAATTGCGAAGCGGAATTAATTCGCGAAGAAAAGCAGATAAAAACGCCGCAGAGCGCGGCGTTTTGGATTGTTTGCATGTTTCATGCCGGATGCGGCGTAAAAGCCTCACCCGGCCTGGTAGAACTTAAAATTACTCGCCTACTTTCGCCCAGGTATCACGCAGCCCAACGGTGCGGTTAAATACCGGTTTTTCCGCCGTAGAATGGCGGCTGTCGAGGCAGAAATAACCTTCACGCTCAAACTGGAATGCTTTACCCGCTACCGCTTCTTTCAGCGACGGTTCAGCAAAACCCTGTTTGATCACCAGCGATTCCGGGTTAATCACCGACAGGAAATCATCCGCAGCACCTGGGTTCGGCACGCTGAACAGACGATCGTACAGGCGGATTTCAACCGGCAGCGCATGTGCCGCGCTCACCCAGTGAATAACGCCTTTCACTTTACGACCATCTGCCGGATCTTTGCTTAAGGTGTCGGCGTCATAAGTACAGAAGATGGTGGTGATATTGCCTTCGGCATCTTTCTCCACGCGTTCAGCCTTAATGACGTAAGCATTACGCAGACGCACTTCTTTACCCAGCACCAGACGTTTGTACTGCTTGTTAGCTTCTTCGCGGAAATCGGCGCGGTCGATCCAAATCTCACCGCTAAACGGCACCTGACGGCTACCCATTTCCGGTTTGTTTGGATGGTTCGGCATGGTGACCATTTCGCCTTCGCCCTGGTAGTTTTCGATAACCAGTTTCACCGGATCGATAACCGCCATTGCGCGCGGCGCATTTTCGTTGAGATCTTCACGGATGCAGGATTCCAGCGACGCCATCTCAATGGTGTTGTCCTGCTTGGTCACGCCGATGCGTTTGCAGAACTCACGAATAGAAGCCGCAGTGTAACCACGACGACGCAGACCGGAAATGGTCGGCATACGCGGGTCATCCCAGCCTTCAACGTGCTTGTCGGTCACCAGCAGGTTCAGCTTACGCTTGGACATCACAGTGTATTCCAGATTCAGGCGCGAAAATTCGTACTGGCGCGGGTGAACAGGAATGGTGATGTTGTCCAGTACCCAGTCATACAGACGACGGTTGTCCTGGAACTCAAGCGTACACAGAGAGTGCGTAATACCTTCCAGCGCATCGCTGATGCAGTGGGTGAAGTCGTACATCGGGTAGATGCACCACTTGTTGCCAGTCTGGTGATGTTCAGCAAACTTAATGCGGTACAGCACCGGGTCGCGCATCACGATAAACGGCGAAGCCATGTCGATTTTCGCACGCAGGCAGGCTTTACCTTCTTCAAAACCACCGGCACGCATTTTTTCGAACAGCGCCAGGTTCTCTTCAACGCTGCGGTCGCGGTACGGGCTGTTTTTACCCGGCTGCGTCAGGGTGCCGCGGTATTCGCGGATCTGTTCCGGCGTCAGTTCGTCAACATACGCCAGGCCTTTGTTGATCAGTTCAACAGCATAGGCATGGAGTTTGTCAAAATAATCGGAGGAGTAACGGATGTTGCCAGACCAGTGAAAACCTAACCATTCAACGTCGTTTTTAATCGACTCGACGTACTCGATATCTTCTTTTACCGGGTTAGTGTCGTCGAAACGCAGGTTGCACTGGCCTTTATAGTCCTGGGCGATCCCGAAGTTCAGGCAGATAGATTTCGCATGACCAATATGCAGATAGCCATTCGGTTCCGGCGGGAAACGGGTATGTACTGTGGTGTGCTTACCACTGGCCAGATCTTCATCGATGATCTGACGAATAAAGTTAGTCGGGCGGGCTTCTGCCTCACTCATTGTGGATTCCTCAAAGCGTAAACAACGTATAACAGCGTATGATCTTATAAGCCGAATAGGCTGACAACCACTAGTTGATTAGAAATTACTTTCTATCGTTATTTCAATAATGAGCTTTTTCATGAAGCCCACTTTTGCGCATAAGTAAATTAATGACAAATGGTACACAATTGGAACCAAAAAGGATGTAAAGGTGCACCAAATTAGTGGTGTATTGGTGCACCTTTGGTTCAAGACTTTTTAAGTTCTAAAACCAACCTGAAAGACTTTATTTTGCTTCCTCAGACTCCGCTAACATGAGGATAGCATGGCGGATCATATTCAATTTGCTGCGATTATGCTTTTTGCTCAACGCATCAAGTACCTGGTACTCGTATTCATTGAAACCAACACGAATAGATTTAAAATCACGTGGAGCGTCCTTATCGAGCACTTTGTTGTCTTCTGGTTGCTCACCCGGCACCAAATCAGCCTTACTTGCAAAATCCTCAATTCGGCGTTCAAGATCGGGGTCTTTTACTTCGGGGGCTTTTACCGATTTACGAGGCTTAATCACTTAATAACTCCTTAACCAACATCTGGATTTCACCTTTAGCTTTCCCGTTGTCCATCTCAACAACGCCCTTCCCTTCAGCCATGCAATCGCGGTAAACCTTACGATCACGAATGATGGTTTTCAGCAACTTCAGTTGCGGATATTCAGCCAGGTACTCTTTGGCCTCATTGGTTTCATTCACAACCGGATTGGATGGGGCCATTGTTAAGACTGCGAACGCCTTAATGCTAGGATTAGGCATCAGGTCCAAAGCCTCTTCAAACACTTCAACAAAGTGTGCCAGCGTGTCTAAATCTGGTTGAGATGGTCTGAATGGGACCAACACAATATCTGCAGCGGTTATGCCTGTACGCATCTCTTTGCTATCGCGCCCGGCTGTATCAACAACAACAAATTCATAACGCTTATCCAGATCGAGAAGTGTTTCTCGAATATTACCAAACTTCTGGACACAATGAATTACAGGAGAAACCTCTGCCGTGTTACGGTCAGCTGCCCAGCGGGCAGCTGTTCCTTGCTTGTCTGCATCTAGTAACACTACATCCTTATTTGCGCGGGCAAGCTCCGCACAGATGTTTACGCTTGTGGTTGATTTTCCACAGCCACCTTTTTGGCTGACTACCAATATAATCATATCCGTTCCTCGGTGTGATTTTGGTATCAAAACGGTTCCAGATAAGAGCCTTTTTGATGCGGGACAGGCTCTATAATGGAGTCATGAATGTTTGGCAAAGTATAACATCAATCAGACCAAATACACCTTATATTGCATCCTATTTAACACGAAATCAGCCCTAAATTGGAACCAGATACAAAATTGCACCATAACAGCACCTAACTGGTGCCAGTTCAACACTAATTAGACACCATTAAGGCACAAAAAAGGCTGCAATTTGCAGCCTTAAACCAGCACATCTTCTGTCAATCAGGTAGAGAGTCAGCCAGATTGCGCGCCGACGCGCTTTTGGCAACAACGTGCTCCTTCACTGGCTCAATGGAGGCAGGGCGCTCCTCAACCGCAGCTGGTAGTTCCAGGAAGGATGCCAGCATTTTTCGGATCAGCTCCGGGTTATTGTCTTCGGTCAGCAGGGAAGCCAGTAATCCTGGAAGCCTGCTATCGACTTCTCCCAGCGCAAGCCCTGCCAACAATGCAGTTCTTGCCATATCGCTATGTTTTTTTATCTTCTCGCTCGCCGCCTTTTCATTGGCATAAGCCTCTGGGCGAAGATAAATCATCACTTTCTTACGTTCCTGAGACATGGACATACCTCGTTAACCGATTGCTTTCAGGCCATGAACAAGAGCAAGTTGCGGGTCATCCGCCACGAAGAAACGGTCATCACGAATATTAACTTGCTCGCGAATTGCATCTGCCACCAGCGGTGCGCCACCACCGATCACCATGACATGCGTATATCCTTTAAAGTCGCCAATCACATCAAGAACGCGGGTACGCAGACGGTCAATGCTTGCGGCAATGGCCTTTTTCACATCACCAATCGCTGATGGGTCATTGATATTGTCGTTCAGATAATCTTCATCGTGGCGGTTAATAATGAGCTGATCAACATTGTAATTTGACGTTTCGGTATTGGCTCTGGCAAGTGCTTGCCTTACTTCCCTGGTAACCAGAGAGACGCCAAGATTCGAATCGCCAAAAACACGGGAAACTGCCGTCATTTGCCCGGCGACCATTGAAACATCAAGGGTAGTTCCACCCAAATCGACGATAAGAATAGAATGGGCAGGGTTCAGATTGTCGCACAGGCCAATTCCTGCCGGAATAGACTCCGGTCGTACCGTAACTTTCTTAATCGTGAACACATTGCCTTTATTCAGCGTGACGGGGCGCATAAGGCTGGCTTTCTTGCGCTCGATGTTATCGAGATTGTATTGCGCGTCGTCGTCGTAAAACTCCGCCAGAGGCAGCGTGACCACAATTTCTACTTCCTGCGGCTCAATGCCACTTGTCAGCAGGGCATGGTGAACAGCCAGGACGTTAAGCGGGCTGTATTGCCATTCCACGTTATTCGTCGGCAGAACATCTGGCGAGATCAAATCATACGAATACTTTTCGTCGTCAATGACATAGTTAAACGGCTTGCCAGCACAAAATGTTGCTGACCATCCGCGCTTAAAGCTGTTAGGGCTGATGTGAGTGCGAGTTTCCCCGTCGTGCTCCCACAGCATTTTGATATTGGTTGAACCATCATCGATAAAAATGCGCATCTTCTTGCTCCACTTCTGAGACACATTTGAGAATCAAAATGCAATTTTAAAAGAGAAGCACCCAAAAATCCACACCAAAAGAGATAATAAAGAGTGATTATTGAGTTCATTTTGAGAATATCTTAATCACCCAATGAATGATGGTCTGACAGTGAGATTTATTTGAGGATGAATTGAGAATACAAAAATATTCCGAAATTTTACTCTCAGTTTGAATGACGAAATAACAAAGTGATGACAATAGGAGGATAACCAGGAGGTGAAGAATGAGCGCAATAGCCACCAGCGACACCCTTTGTTCTGGTCACGGAGGATTTCCGCCGCGACTGGTAGCTGAAACTGTTCCCTGGTTCACCGTTAACGGTAAGCCAATTGTTGTAGATGGTGCCATGTTTCCCAGTCACACTGACGGTAACAGTGCACATCCAGGGGCAGCTGTATCGACGCGAGTATGGTTTTCGATAGGTGGAAAGGGAGTTGTCTGTGTAGGCGATCCGCTTTCTTGTGGTTCTGTTATCGCCAACGGCGAGGATATTTTTCAGGTTGCATAATGCTTGATTCAATAGGTGAAGTTAAAGCCTTCAAAATTCTGTCAGATGCCGGTATCTCTACACCAGAATCTATAACCATAAGCCGGGCAGCGTCTGTAAAAGCCTCATCACTCGCCAGCGCCATACAGGGAATAGTTCACGCCGATAAAACCTATCCTGATTCTGTTTCGGCCTGGACTACTCAATTGCTTGGCTTTTCTGAACAGCTAAATGAGGCCAGCAAAGCGTCTTCATTACTGGCTGATTCTCTTTCCCCATACACCAAGCCATCAGAGCTGTTACAGATGAAGATTGGCTGGGAATGCTACGTAAAAGGTAACGAGCTGACCCCCATACCTGCTTTCGCCCTTGTTGAGGGGATGGGGAATGTTTCCATTCCGCAATCTCTAACGGACGCATTGACGGCGCTAAAACTTGATGCTCTGAAAACCGCCATGAACGCCATTAACGCAAAAATAGAAGCTGCCGGAAGTGCTGGTGGTGGTGATAGCAATGGTGGACAGGGTGGTACTGGGGGCGCTCAGGCTCCAGTCATTACTCAGGATGAAATTGATGCTTTACGGGAAGCAGTGACAGCCGCCGAAGTTTTACTCTCCGAAATTAACTCAGCAAGTGAGAGTGTCGTAGCCCTTACAGGTCGCATTAAAACGTCAACCACTCAGGCAACCAAAGGTTTAGAAAACGCTGTCGCCATCACGTTAACTGGTTCTCTACTGGATGATGCAGTAATGAGTCCGGCAATCAGTTTAATCATGCCACAAGGCGTTATCGATGCGCTCCAAAAGAACACCAAAAAGGAACAATAGCAACACCACTTAGGAACACAAAAGGATGTGAATTGGTACATGTTTAACACCAAAAATGAACCTGAAGAGGATGGTTTTGAAAAAGATAATTTTGATTGTAATTGCGCTTTTAGCCATTTCTGGAATTTACCGAACAACGACGGCAGTTATCGAACACATCAGGTATGTCCGATCGCTTGAAGACTCAAAATCACAACTGGAAAGCACGAACAACACGCTTTCTACCGCATTACAGTTAAGTGAGAACGCTCGCTCAGCCATGCTGACCGAAAACGAAAGAATTAAAGCACTGGAAAAGGAGTACCAGCGCAAAACAGCAGAACTGAATGCCAACCTAATCAAACAACGAGAGGAAAGCCAGAATGAAATCACTCGCCTTGAAAATGCGTTACGCCGTGCTGGGATTAACGATGTGCGTGTGCCTGATGACGTTATCAGGATGCAGCGGGAACGGGCAAAAGCCATCAACCAGCGTGCCAGTGAAAATTACCGTAGAAGCCACCAGCAAGCCGCAGGCAAATCTGATTGATTACTCCCCTTGTTTAGTGCCAGAGGACACGCCAGTGCTGTTAAACAAGTATCCGACATACGCTGAACAGTTATTCAGCACGATCGACGAATGCAACCAACGAAACGCACTGAATAACCAAAAAAACAGGGAGATTTGGGAAGGGAAGGGGGATCAAGGCTCCTGAAGCCAGATGTCCTGGCTGTCAGCTTCTTCGAAACCGTGACAGACGTTAAAGTCACTCAAGCGATACTGACGCTGACGGCCTCTATTTCGCTCATGCCAATGCATGTATCCACCAGCAAATGCCAGCGGACAATCACTATAGTCTATGTAACCAATACCATTCCCCAAACGTGCTTCGCGCGCACCGGCTTTCCAGGACAGTAGAAAAGAGTCACGATCCGCCAGCATAACAACAAAATCGTCCGGATCTCCGATACAGTGAAGAATACCTGCCTTACATAACTGCTTGAGCGCTTTGGGCTGGCTCAGGATGTCTTCTCCGTAATACTGAAAACAATCATCAACAACAGCGGGATAGCCTGCCGGGGGATTCAGGCTGGTTGGTATAGCTGACGCGATCGCCAGCATTAAGCGATATTGTGTTTTTGATGGGTTAACGTGACTCATTTTGTCCCTTGTTTACTCATTGTCGCCATGCATTTTTTAACTCAGGAATATCTGCCATTTCAATTAACTTGCGAAGTCCAGCACTGACTTTCCCATTGCCAACCATAGCAAGCCAATCTCTTACAGCTTTCGGCATGTAGAGCGTTGCAGTTACCGGCTCTTCAACCCTGGCAGGACATCCGCATACAGGCCATTTAATTGACTCCATAACTTCGGATGCCGGGGTGAGGGCGGGGACATTGAGTATATCTCTACCAGAAAACTGGATAACGATCCGTTCAGCGAGCGAGAGTATCTCACTTTCGGCAAGAATTGATGCCAACTGCGCCTCAACAAGAAAGCGACTTGTTGTGTTCAGAGAGTGGCTCTTAGCGCCATTTTTATACGAAACAAAGATTCGATACGCCATAACTCTAATGATTTGTGTTAGAAAACTAAAATTAAACCACATAACAACATGTGTGTTAATAGATTTTATTTTACTAAACCTATTGACTAAATCACAAAGTAGGTATTGTTAGTCCGTCAAAAGAACCTTCACGCCGCGCCCGAATTTAGGGCTTAACCGTGAATAAAAACATTCAGCCAGCTCGTGATCGCGAGCGCGAGATTATGAATCGGGCGGCAAGCGTCATGGCTATGACCGTCGATCCGACCACCGATGCAGCAGGCAACATGATTGCTGACCAGGCAGTAATGATGGAAAACCTGGATAAAGCAATCCAGAAAGTGCCTATGTTTGAAGGCGTAAATCCAGAGGTCGCTCGTCAGATCACTGGTGGGTGGGCTATGTCTCTGCATGAGTATAAACGTCAACATGGTCATTACCCGGCAAGTGACATCCTGGCGAACGCACACATGGCTCTTGAACGCCTAATGACTGAATGTGCCAGTGATACCCACGAAGGCACGGGTAAGGCAATGTTTGAGTCTGTCGCGCAATCAATGCGTAGCTCTGACGGCGTAATGAAAGTTGCTCAATATGCTGCTCTAATTCTGCCTGCCTCTCTGGGCGCTGCTACCAGTGATGCCTGTACTTTTGTTCCTTGTGATCGTGACGAGTCAAATATTTATGAACTGGTCAACGTAGCAGGCACAAAATTCGGCACCTTCAAACAAGGTGACGAACTGAATATGCAGTCAGCTGGTGTTTATTCTCAAATGAAGCGCCTGTATACCCTTTCCACTAAAGGGGATGGCAGCACCAAAACCTTCCAGTTCGACATCCAAAATTTTGAGGGACAATCCTGCCCGCTTCGCGCTGGTTATAGCAAACTGCTGATCAACCGCAAACCGTCCAAAGTTGACGACGGCGATGGCAACCTTTATTTCAATGCTAAAGACAGCAAAGGTAAAGCTTTCTCAGCGACTGCCAAAGTCGCCTATGACACTGGTGTCATTGACATTACATTTACCCAGGCTCCGCCAGAAGGTACTGAAATTGCTGTTCAGGTCGAAATTAACATCGAGCGCAATCCAAGCCTGATTCCTGTGATCAACCAGGCTATGCGTAAGTACGAAGTTCGTCCGTCCCAGTACGTAATTGCTTCCGAACACACGGTAATGTCCGCATCCGATTTAAGCCGTGAGCACGGCCTTGAATTAGCGGCACTTCAGTTCTCCGCGATGCGTAACTGGATCTCCCATGAAACCGACATCATGCGTCTGCGCACCCTGGTATTCCATACCGTTTATGGTCGTGAATTTGATGTGGCTCTGCCGGAAGCTCAAAACTATGAGTCCTGGGTCGGCCTCCTGCGTCACGTAGTAAACGCTCTGTCTCAAGAAATGGCAAATCGTACCCTGACAACGGGTATTCGTGGCGGCTTTGCTGGTGGTGACGCCGCGAACTTCCTGCGCTCTCTGCCTCCACAGCACTTCCAGATCGCACCAGGTTACGTTCAGTCGCCGTATGTACAGTACATCGGCACCCTGTTTGGCACGATTCGTATTTACGAAGTGCCGCAACCTGTCTGTGAGCAATTCCAGGCACAGGGATATGACTTCGGGCTGGATGACATCTTCTTCTATGGGCGTGGCGAAGGCATCGGTAAAGCCGGTCTGATTGCTGGTGATGCAGTCCCAGCAATCCCTTACGTGCACGAAACCAATCCGTCTCTCGTTAACCGTACCACTCTCTGGGGCAGTGCCATCAACGAAGTACATCCTCGCAACGGTGAAAACTACTTCACCCGCCTGCGTCTGACTCGCGCCAAAGAAGGTGCTATCGACATGCTGACAGGCAAGGTTAACGAAAAAAAGTGATGGTGGCGAACGTGTCGGTATCACCAACGTCACTTGACGTAGATGAAGGTGAAACTATCGCCGCGAACACTTCAAAGGCACAGAAAAAAACAAAGCAGAAGTAAGGCAAAAACACGCCCCTGATTAAGGGGCGTTCAGGAGAAAAGAATGGCAAACATTCAAGTAACTATCACGCCATCTGACGCAACAGACAAATCTTTCACTGTTGAGTCAGATCACCCTGAAATTGTCCGGGTTGATGGCACTACATGTACCGCTCTTAAGGCCGGGCAGGCAGTGCTGACAATCAAAACAAATGACGGCAATAAAACCGCACAGTGCACAGTCACTGTTAGGGAGGCACATAAAAGCGTAAGCACCGTCAGTGTTGAACCAACTACGAAAGAAGTAACCGTAGGCGATAACTTCACGGTAAGCCAATCCTGATCAGAGGCTGCCCATTAACCGTGGGTAGCCTTGCCTCGTTCTCTCGCTTTAGAGGATAAGAACCAGCATGAATAAGATTAGTTTTTCGGTAGGGCAGGCAGCTGGCGTTGCTGTAATGTCAGTAAATGCTGACGCTACCCTCACCAATACCAGCGGTGGCGCATCCGTCTTTGCTGGGCTTGTAATATCGCGTCGTGGCGCACCGGGTAAGGTACTGAAAGTTGACGATACGACTTATCAAAGCGTATTAGGTTCACCGATTCACCCTCGCCAGGGCGCGGCATTTGAACCATATCGCCACGTGGAGCGTGCAGTAAAAGGCGGCTCTGGATATGTCGTTCGAGTTTGCGCTAAAGACATGAAGGTGCCGGGTATTTCTGTTTCCGTTGTGGGCAAAGCAAAAGCGGCAAAGGCGAGCAAAGAACTTTCCGTTGAACCTACTGAAACCACAGTAAATCCAGGTGACACATTAAGCGTTGGTGTTGCTTCAACTGCAACGACTCAATCAGTGACCTTCACACCCAAAGAGACGCCCCAGATTAAAGGTGAAGAGAAGGCATTATTCTTCATCAAAGATGGTGATGCATCTCAAAATCGCACGTTATCACTAACTCGCGATGATGAAGAAAGCGAACTCTTTACGCTGACGCTGAAAGAAAAACAAACCGATGGGTCCATTGAGGTGCTGGAAAGCCACCAAGTGTCTTTCAATCCAGAAGGCACCAACGACATGGGCCAACCAGCATGGATTCCGACACTGCTTGAAAGCCAGTCCACTCGCATTGGTGCCGTACTGGCAGATAATGCAGAAGCATCCGCTGCTCAACTCATTTTTGAGGATGTAGCTTTTGAAGGTGGTACTGATGGAAATCTGTCCGAAATTAACGCTGCAGACTATCTGGAAGCATTAAAGGTTCTCGAAGCTTCAGAGGTTAATTACACCGCATTGCTGTCACTGGGTTGTTATGACGCATCCGCCTTAGCCGCAATCAAAAAGCTGGCTGAAGATGTTCGCGTAGACATGTTCTATGACCTGAAGGGCAACCAGACACCTGAAAACGCTATTTCAGAAGCGAAAAGCCATAGTTTTGGCGGCTCACATCAACCAAGCCGTTACTACTTCCCGCTCTCCTGCCGAGATACCTTCACTGGGATGAATGTCGTCTATGGCATTAGTTGCGACGCATTCGTAGCAAAAGCAAAAGGGGTAGCGCTGGTACCGGATGTTGGTGGTTGGCATTACGCACCGGCAGGTATATCACGCGCGATTATTGATCGACAGAACATTGCCCGAATTCCAAATATCGGTGCAGTTGATCGTGAAGCGTTCGTTCTTGCGCGCATTAATCCGGTTTCAGTTGCTGCTGATGGGTCCGTTTACATTGACGACTCTTTAACAACTTACAGCAAAAACAACTATCTGCGATTCCAGCATGTGTCTTCCTTGATGAACGCCATCGCCAGAGATTTCTATGAAGTAGCTCAGGCGATTAAGCACGAACCGGATGGCATTACCAAAGAAACGCTAATGAAAGCAATGACTGAATTGCTTGACCGTTACGTTGCAGCCGGTGCGCTGGTTACTCCACGTGACAAGTCCCAGGGTGAAGATCCATACGTTGTTCAGGTTGTCCAAAAGGACATCGATCTGTGGGAAGTGTCCTGGTCTGTTTGTCCGACCGGTACAGCTCGCCGAATCGTCGGTAAGCCAATTCTGATGCGCTGATTTATAACCCCCGCTAAATGATGCGGGGGAGAGAGGTTTGAATATGAAAAATTATACTGCTGATCCTTTTATGCGTGCGATTTTCGGTTCTGGCTGCTTTGAAAGCGGTGATAAATCCACGCAGGACAATAATGATAACGCCATGCTGGAAAGCGCAGGACAGAAAGGAAAGGACACTCAACCAAAGCCCAAAGACGACATTGAAACCGCGATGATGGAAGCGGTTGAATCCCGTGCACAAGGTGATATGCGCAGCCTGGCAGCTTCCATGCTTGCTGGTTGGGTTGAAGATGGTGATCCGGAGGCTGACTCATTTGATGCATTAGCAATCACTATGGCTGGCCTGGCTGATATCGATGAAGACACCGATTTCACCGATGAGCAAATCGATGCTTATAACGATGCACTCGCAGCTCTTGCTGATGCAGCTGTTGCGCTTGGCGCTGATCAGGATGATGTAACCGAAATGATCGACGATGAAGATGACTCAGCTGCCGAACGTGTTTATGACGCTCTTTCCGAAAGCGACACCGACATGATGGAAACAGCTATTGCCATTTACACCGTTGCTGGTGGTGATAGCGCAATGCTGGAAGCGGTACGTAAAAAAGTGGTTCGTGATGGCAAGGTAACCATCATCCGTAAACGCCCGCGTCCTCGCCGCATGACGTCATTGCAAAAACAGGCGCTGAAAAAAGCACGCCGCAAAGCACATACATCCGTAGCGAATATCAACCGCAAAAAATCAATGCGCATTCGCAAAAAACGCGGTTTGTAAGTGACATAGGCCGTCTGCAAAGGTGGCCTCTACCTGGGAGAAATAGCGTTTGATTTGCGGCGCGATAATGCCTGACGGAATAAGTCCGTTAATGAAGGTTTATATCCTCTCTTCAGAGGATATGGTCGTCGGTTATATCGGTGAAGGATCTACCGCAGAACTGTCATCAATGTGGCAATCACCATTTGAAAACCAGTCAGTAGGAGGTTTGCTTGGTGGTATTAGCGCTGCGGCTGGCTCTCTTGCAGATACGCTTCAGACCGCAACCGGCGTAACAACAAAAACCCTCTTCAACTCAATGCTTGTTTGGGAAGGTCAGCAACCGCCTGAATTTAATCTGGTAATTGATTTCATGGCGACAACGAACGCGCAACTTGAAGTAAACGCAGCCATTACAGCATTGCTGAAGATGGAATCGCCGGAACTGAACAATGTAGCGCCATTCGGTCGTCGCCCGGAGACAGTAACGTTAAACATAGGTAGGAACATAGCCCTTACCGACGTTGTTATCAAAAGCGTGAGTTACCAACTGGACGCCCCACGCACACCGGAAGGCTATTTCACTCATAACACGGTAACCCTGCAATGCAGCGGAAACACCTCGATTAACCGTAGCAACATATCATCTGTTTTTGTGTAGGAGTATTTATGTCCGGTTTTGCAAATACAAAAGCCGATATCGCTTTTCTGAAATCCCGGTTGAACAAAAACCTGGCAGCGGGCGAAAAACTTATTGGTTCAGAATTCTGGATGACTATTAAAGGTTACGAAAAACTATCTGTACTTGTTCGTACCACTCAGTTGCCGGAAATGACTCGCGAAGACGTGGAAGACTATGGTCCTGGCGGCATGAAGATCAACCAGCACGGGCCATTGCGTAACTCAGGTGAATTCCAGGTTACCTGCTCTGAAACCATCGAAGGGGATGTTCTGGCCGCCGTAAAACAAATGGTATATGGCAAAGAATATCTGGAAATTACCTTACAGGCAGCGGCTGAATCCAATAGCGGTAACCATAAAGGTCTGATCCGCACATATTATCACTGCAAAGTGTATTCCGACGCAGTGGACTTCTCCACCGAAGACGTAACAGCAGTCGTTAAGCCTTCCCTGCGTATTGTTTACAACTGGGTAGAGTGATCTCTTTCCCGCCCTTGTGGCGGGAACTCCTTGTATTTGAGTTGTAGGTACGATGACACCAACCGAATTATTAGAAAGCGTTAAAGTACGATTTAATCCACTGCTTGTGCGTGAAGAAGAAACGCTGAAAGCCTTCCTGATCAAAGCTCTGACCACGTATCAGGACAGGGCAGGGGTAGTGAAAACGTTAAAACTTGAAAAAGCTGGTGGTACTGCAATCCCATTACCAGAAGATTATCTCTCTCTGGTTCATGTTACCGACAACAATGGCCTGTTGGTCTATTCGGATGAATTATCCGGATTTATTGAATTAGAGCTAACAGGTTCAGAACGCTGGCCTTTTCGAATGCTGTATCTGGTTAATCTACGCGACAGAAAGCTGGATGAATGGCAAGTGCCTCCTGCAATCATTGGAATGCTGGAGGAATATCTGGAGGCGCTTATCAATGTAAGAAATGTCGCCCGGCAGCGTAGAGCGTCCATCGACGGGAAATTTGACTACTCCGATCTGCCCGATGAAGCCACGCTATATGCCCGCGTGCAGGAGATTGAGGAAAAAATGTCCTCAAACCGGGCCATTATTCCGGGGGCTACCATTTTTTAACGCTGGAGGCGCAGAGTGAGTATTTTCAGCAGCGTTGGTAGAACGTTGACCACCGCATTGTCATTTAACACGAAATCATTCACCAGCAACCTCATTAGCGACATTCTTGATAAAGCCATATCAGGCGGCGGGGTAAGCGGGAATTACAGTAGCGATATTGCCTACGGGAAAAATATTGTTGCTGCCGCTATGCGTATCCGTTACGCCCAGGGGTGGCAGTGGACCGTTGAAGTGGATGGCCTGAACGGCTTCGATATGTTCGTGAAGGATATCACCTACAGCAGTGGAAACATTGAGACAGAAAGCAAGGTGATCGGCAGCGTAGAATTCAGCAAGCCAACCTATGTTAGCGCTGGACCGGTCACTATGACCGTGAGGGATACCGAAGATGGCAAGATCATGGACTGGTTCAAAGAGCGTCGTTCTCGTGTAACAAATCCTGATGGAACAATAAACCTTCCTCCGGAATATCTGATGAAAATCCGTGTCTACCGGGTAACTCAGGACGGCGGAAAAGAACTGGAAGAAGAAATGCGCGTATTTCCTACACAACTTGGGGAAATCACTCGCTCACGTGATCAGGTGTCAGAGTTCTTGTCATACCCAATCACTTTCCAGAAATACACATCTGCAGGCTCAGGTGTTTCTGCCTTGGTCAACGGTGCCGCTGGCATGGCTACAAGTGCGTTAAAGGGGGCTATCAGTGGAGTGATCAAATTCTGAAATGCTTTAATTATGTGTGCTGTAGGGAAAGGTTTACGTTAAATGTGTGCTGCCGGGAAACCCCATTGCTCAAGATGTGTTGTAGAGGGAATGGTAATGGCAACATGTGTGCTGGAGGGGAATTTCGCATGTAAAGAGCGTCATTTATCCCTCCAGCACACATCTGAAATAAGCAATCCTCTGAAATTCCCTCCACCACACATCCAGACATGAAACTATCCCTTCAGCACACATTTAATCTGTTGGTTTAAGTTTCGGATTCCGAGAGTGAACGATAATGAAGTTTTCACGACCTTGCTTTTCAATGGTGCAATCGAGATAACCTATTGTTTTTAACTGGTCTATAGCTTTTTTTATCGTTCTGTTTTGCTCACTTACCGATGACATCAAGGCTAATCTTTCACGTATTCTGGCAAATGAAATAGGTATTGGACGTGCCGGGAGGCTTTCTATAAAGGTATATATGGCCTGGGCTGCTTCTTTTTTAGGTAAAGCGCGAAGTGCGTGTTGCTGTAGAAGCACCCGATAGTCTAGCTGGAAGATTTCCCATAACTTGGAATCAGCCTCCAGTTCAACGACATCTGTTTCAAAGTCAAAATATCCCGTTTTAAGCAGGCCAGTATTGTAGCTTCCACGAGCACTTTTCCCTCTTTTGAATGAGATGCCTTTGTTGCGTAACCGACCTAAAGAATCGTGGATCGTGTTTCTTAATTTCCCATCAAGTCGCTTAGATGGAAATCCGCACGCCTTTGCAAATTCTTGAAAAGAAAGGCGAATTGTATTCGATGATAAGCCATACTTGCTAAATGAGTAGATTACCCCAATCCAGACTTTGAAATCAGTATCCATGTCCAAGCGAGGGCCAGTGATCTTGATGTTGTCGTAGCCTTCTGCTTGAGCTATTTCCAATTTGGAAAAAACAGATGATGCATCTATCTCGTTGTTTTCACCCTGTTTTTTAGTTGGTTTAGGGACGAAAACACCAAGCCGCATAAGTGCGACAGGTTGAACAGTATTGTTCGAATTAACTGTTAATTCTTTAGCCTTGCTTTCAATGTCAGCATAAAGAATATCAGAGATAAATGACTTATCCATCAATAAGTTACCGTCATGTTGTGAATAAAGTTTACGACAGTGGATATCCGGCTTTTTTTCCCGTCAGCACACATCCTACATCCCGTCAGCACACATGTAAAACCCTCCAGCACACATATTTTTCCCGTCAGCACACATCGTTCTCCCTCCAGCACACATCTGAATAGTGGTTAAAGCCTTATGTGGCGCGGCCTGAAGAGCTACGGGATCTATTTGGTACTATATGGATCTAATCAGGATCTATATATTGGATCTATCCTGTGGATAAAAAAGAAGAATTACAAAGCTCCACCCAATTTCACACACTACCTATCCTCCAACGAATAAACAGACATCTGCTTATCGGAGGAATACTTGAACATTCCAAAATTCCCATTGCCTTCCCGTCCTGAGACAGAAATTCAGTTCCACGCCCCTACCGTGAAGGATGCGCTGAAATATTCTGACCTGAACCCGGCAGAAGATGAGGCAACTACTACAGAGTACCTTAACTCTATGCAGGATGGTGAAATTAACGACAGTGCTTACTGGACAGTCCAGGATCGCAGAACTGCCCTTTGGTGGATATTTGTTAATTCGCGCCCCGATGCAGTAATGACCTACTCCTATGAGTGCAGTCACTGCGGTAATACGCATCATGCAGATATTAACCTGAGCGACCTGGCCCAAACAGTAGAAATACTCACTGTACCTCCTTACGTGAAAACCAACGTACCAGTAAATGGAGTACCAACTGACTGGATACTTAAACCATTAACCGGGAAAGGTGCGGAACTCCTTGAACGAATGCGAGCGTCACTTCCTGATATGAAAAGTCCCGAATACAGTGCTGGCGTAGCACGGATGCGAATTGCTGAACTCGCTTTATGCACGGCGCTTGAAGACGATCCGGAGGACTTCACGCAGGCCGCTAACCGACGCTTTGACATCATTGAAAGCATGGCGCTTGAAACCGAATTTACTCCGCTTGTGGCTCGCATACAGCTTATGCAAAAAGACCTACGTCACGGCCTGAAAATGTCTATTGAGAGAGGCTCAAGCCGACTGATCCTGCCTCCGCAACATTGCAAAAACGCTAAGGAGGGTGCAGATGTGACAACCACACTGTACGTCCCCTTTCTCAATAGAGAGTTTATCCCATCAATTAGATCTGAATGGATGGCTAACCATTATTAACAACCTGACTCTGTATGGATATCAGCCCGTTAGTGACGTTGAACAATTACCGCAATGGCGAGCACTCCATATGTCAAAAGCCCTGGAAGAAAAATACAAAGCTCAAGCCGGGAAACGTTGATCGCGCTGGTAAAAGAGAGGTTATTTTGAAAGAGAATAAAGACCGTATCGCAATAATTGACGCTATTCAGGAAGCGAGCACAAACGAACTTAAAGCTCTTGCTGAGGTAAAAGACGCCATTCTTTCTGGGGCAAGCACCATAACTCAACAGGACGAAAGGCAAGGCAGAGTTAGCAACAGACTATCACGCAGGCGTAAAGAGTACGAGCAAAGTACATCTGATAGCGTTAGAGATGTCCAAACTAACCCATATAAAAAACGTCTCCCTGCTAAAAAGGAGAGGGCACCGATAAACCAAACCGTGGACCGCTCTATCGTTGCAACGAACACACCAGAAAGTGTTCGCTCCGTGCAATCACGTCAGACCATCCGAAAATCGGACGGTTTTATACCGGTAGCTGCTAATTCAGCCCCTCTTGAACCACAATCCCCCCAAAGTCTAAAAGGCCCGCTGCGGGATAGTAATGGACGTTTTGTATCCCAAAAAAGCAATGAGGATGTAGCCAGAAAAAAAGAATTGCAGAACGCACGTAAAGCCGACGCAAAATTACAAGCTGGCTTTCTCAGAAAGCTAGGTTCCATTATGGGGGTAGATGGCAATCGGTCTTCCAGTGAAGAGTCTTTAACAAATGCAGCTGGTGTCGGTGCTGGTGGGCCGTTCTGGATGGCGGCTCGTGGCATGTACGACATAACTAAAGAGATCACAGGTAAAGCAGAATCTCTTAAAGAATGGGTAGAAAAGGGGAAAAAAGAAACATCAACCTCGAAAGCAATATCACCAGTAATTACTTATCCGGCGGCGGTGAATTCTCAAAAAGCAACATCTGCAAAAGCGTTCAATAACGCTGTTGAGACAAAATCCGCACAAGCAGTAGAAGAGCAAACCAAAATCCTTCAGACCAATGACAACAAAATAATTGATGGTCTGGAAAATGTTTCTGACGAGATAGTTAAGCTTCGGAAATCAGTGTCTTCTGGAAATAAGTTCGGCTTAAGTGATCTCTGGAAAAATCGAGCAAGCAGAAGAAATAAAATCAATATTGGTGATCAGACGGGAAAAAATAAACGGAACAAATCGAAAAGGAAAGGACGCAATCTTGGGAAAAAAGCACTCTCCGCTGGCGAAAAAGTTGCTGCCGGTAGCGCTGCGGCTGGCACTGGTGTCGGAGCAGCAAAAGTAGTTAAAAATAAGATCAGCAAACCCAAAGATGTAAGCACTATCAGCGATACATCAAAGGGGATTGCAAAGGAAACAAAAAATACTGCTAAGGCCGTGAAGTCAGCTGGTGTTGTGGCTGAAGATGCCACCATTAAAACCGGCGAAGCCATTGCAAAGAAAAAAACTGAATCTGTAGCCCTCAAAAGTGCTGCAAAAATAGGTGTTAAATCAGCAGCATCCACAGCGGCAAGAGCGGTCCCTATCATCGGTTCGCTGGCAATGGCTGGATATGACGCCATAGATGGTTACACAGATACAGAGGCGCAAAAGGCAGCCTTTGGATTAAGTGACGATAATGCTGTATCCGAACAGCAAAAAACGGCTTACGCAACAGCTAATGTGCTCGATATGGGGGGCTTGGTGTCGGGCGCAACGAACTTGATAGGGAAAGGAATTTCTGCGCTAGGATTTGAAAGAGCAGGTGAAAAACTTCAGAATTTTGATACCGGAGATATTGCTCGTGGTGTTAACGGCGCGGTAGATATCACCAAATCTGTTTTTGGTAGCCTTAAGGATACATTTTTATCCACTGACGAAAACACGAAACAAGTAAAAAAAGCTGTTGAAGACGGCACCAAAAAAACTGTCGATGCGATTCATTCTCTAGGTGAACAATTACAAGGTGGGCGTAATGGCGAGGATGGAGTTGGTGAGCACGGGTATACTTCTCCAACTGAATTTAGTGCACCTGCCAACAACACCATTGCAGCGGATCTGAATATTGGCGGCAGCAACGCTAAAAACCGCAATTACCGAAATAATAATCTCGGCAATCTTGTTTTTGCCAACCAGGAAGGGGCGACGCTGGAATCGCCAAATGCAAAAGGTGAACAACGTTTTGCGCGATTTAACACACCTGAAGAAGGGATCAGGGCACTGGCAAACCAGGTTTCCAGCTATTACAACGGCACCAGTGCCGCAGCGGGATATCAGAAGTTACAGACGGTATCCAGCATCATTTCAAAATGGGCACCGCCAAATGAGAACAATACTAACCAATATATTGATAACGTCAGTAAATATCTTGGTGTATCGCCTAATGAAAAAATAGATGTCAGCAAACCAGAGGTTATGACGCAATTAGTTCGTGCAATTGCGACGAAAGAAGGCGGAAATCCGGCAGTTAATAATGAGTTCATTAAGAACGCACTTGGAGCATTTAACACAAACACTGGTCGATGGGAGGGACAATTCTCTGACGAAACATTGGCGCGGATTAATAAAATTCAGAAAGAAAATGGTGGTCAGCTAATTGCCCGCGATTCGCAATATAGTGTTGGTCGCAAGGTAAAATATGCTAATGGAAAATCTCCAGCTCAACCAGTTTTGAATGCCGTTCCGACAGCAACACAACAGCCAATTGAGGTTGCACAACATGCCCAGGCAGTCAAAAAGCCACAAAAAACAGGTAACCAACCACAACCGATTAATCCAGAGAACGCTGATGTTAATACCGGCTCTCCATCGAGTTTGCTTGAGCGGTTAATCACAATAAATGAAAGCGGAATCAGTGGTGCAAGTAATTTATTTGGCGGCGCGGCTACCAGCCTTGCTGGAACAAGTCTGGACCTGGTAAAGGATTTTGCGTTGGCTACTTCGTTTGGTTCTATATCTTCGCTTTCCGAAAAAGCGAAAGGAATGGATCAGGCTCTTACTGAAAAGATATCCGGCTTAACCGGTAAATCTTTTGGATTTAAAAAAGCTTCTCAAGTGGCTGATATCGCAACAGCCATACAACAAAAACGCACTGTTAATCACGATACAGAAATCATTGATCTACTTCCGGGAGATCAAGTATCCCCTTCTACTCCGAAAACCCCACAGCAGGAGCAGGCTCTAGCAATCAGCCAGGCTATGGAGGGCTTTTCATCTGCAGCGCCAGCACCGAAAACCCCACAGCAGGAGCAGGCTCTAGCAATCAACCAGGCTATGGCGGGAGCTGCGCCAGTAGTTACCTCTGGAAAACGAACTATCACGGCACCAAGTGATGTGCAGATTTATGACAACGGCTACAAGGTGGTTACAGGTGAGGATAAGAGCTTCTTTGGTTCGCTATTTGATTCCACGGTGTCAGGGCTTAAACAGACAGGAACCGCAGTAATTCCTGCCGTTGGCGATAACCTTTCACGACTTGTTGGGGGGATTGATAGTACAGGGATATTGAACGATCTTGTAATGCAGTCTACTGGGCAGAATAGTGCGATTGCGCGAGCTATTAGCCCATTAACAAGAAATGTTGGAGACTGGCTGAATGGGGGGATTCAACAAACCGCTAATAGCATTAGGGGAATAGCAACTGGTGCCAATAACGCCATATTTGGCTCTGCTTCAGCTGTGCAAGAACCTTTTCTTGCTATGCCGCCACAACTCCCTACTGTAACCGATCTCGCACGAAGCGGAATAAGACAACCATTAACTACTGACACTATAAATAACGATCCTGCTATGTTGAAGGCGCTGGATAACATCTGCTCTATCCTGAACGATCTGCTGAATGTGAACAAGAACAATACAAAAGGCGATCCGGATAATGTTGTCAAAACATCGCAGCCGCAGCCGCGACCACGTGCGAGCACAACTATTAATGACCAGTCGCTGGATGCTCTGCTTGAGGATTAATACTGATGCTTTACGAAATAGACGCAAGACTTCAAACGAATGAGAGCGGTGTCATTATTGCAGAAGGAAGTACCGCAGCATGGATGGCCCGACTTGACGAGTGGCTACGAACCCCTGAAGGGAGTGTTTATGGTTTACCCTCTTGGGGGAGTCCAATGGAAGAATTTAAGCATGAACCATTCGGCTCTGAAACTTCGCACATAGTTGAAGTGGCTATTGAAGGGAGAATGATGAAAAAACTACGACAAGACTTGCCAGGTTTGGATGTGCAGGGGATTCGTTGCACATCAATTTCTGAAGATTCTTTATTAATTAGTTTTTATGCGAAAGGTGGGAGCATGGATATTGTTATGCAGAAATCAAGTGGGGTGGGCGCGTGACGATTACAGAATTACTGGACAAATTTAACGCCAAGTTAAACGAAAACACATGGTGGTCACGATTTGTAAATAGTCAGTTTGTGCAGATGCACGCTATATTCGGAGCGCAGCTTATTTATATTGCCCGTACATTTGCAAGCCGCGGCCTCACTGAGGGACTTATTTCAACGGCAACGCGTCGCTCAAGTATTTTAGCGGTTGCTGAAGACCGTAGCTACGTAGGGCGATTTGTTAGTGCTTCATACGGAACAACGTCTATAACCAATAAAACTGATCGGGATATTACGTTACCAGCCGGGGCTGAATTGCTTGCCAATGACCAAACACCTTTGGCAATTATTAACAGTGTTGTAATTCCTGCTGGAGGAACTGTTTCTGGCGTAGAAACTAAACAGCATGAAGCTGTTAGCATTACATTTGATATTGAGAAGGAAACTTTATTTCTGACATTGTTGCTTTCCAGAGAGTTAACAAAAGAAGTCTCTAGCCTGGATGTTTATGTTATTACAGATGGAGTAGAAGAAAAATGGACATATAACCCATTATTTAGAATGTCCAGAGACAAGAGTAAGCACTATTCATTGGCATATAAACCTACAGAACAACTTGGAGTCAAGTTTGGTGATGGTTCTATGGGTATGATGCCTCCAGCAGGCTGTCAGGTTCGAATCGATGTTATGGCTAGCCTTGGCGACTATACTTTGGCTGAAGGACAAAAGTTAGAACCGGCTGGAAATATCGCTCAATATGCGGAGTCACTAGAGTTTAAAACTGATTCGATCATTACCGGTGGTAGTGGTATGGAAACTACAGAAGAAACTCGAAATCGTGCTCAGTATTATGTTGCATACGATGAACAAGTGGTATGGGGCGGTGATTATCGCCAATTCATTCAGAATGTTGTTCATGGAACTTCATGGTTGAACGTTTGGGGCGAAGCGTTACAAGAGAAAATAACTGGGTTTGACGTTCGAAACATCAACAAAATTTTCTTTTGCGGACATAAGCCGGGTGTAAGCCAGGCTCAGCTAAAATCAGAAATACTGAAAGCCCTGGAGAATGTTCCAAATGAGTTGAACAAGCGGTTCGAGTATGTAGATACAAATGAACAGCCATTTACTATAAAATTTATAGGTATTGCACGTAAAAATGTTCTGATAGACGATGCTCAAAATGCTATTAAAGCAGCGTTGGAAGATAATTTTGGCCGTGATTCGTCATCATTCAGTTTATTACTACAGAGTGATGATGATTCCCAGCAATGTTATGCACAGGTAAAAGTTAAAGATATTTGGCGAGTAATAGAGTCTCTGGATATGTTTCTGTCTTACGACATAACAATACAAAATATGAAAGATGCTGTTTACTTTAATGACTTCATTTATCTTAACGTAAAATCTTCAACGTTCAGCATTTCTTACCCGTAATGAGGTTAGCATGAAAGATAATTGGCTTAAGGAACGATTAACTAAAGTAAAACAGGATTCACATCTCTGGAGTGCATTTATAGACGCTTTACAGGATGTCTGGAATGAGGCAGTAGAACCAATATTAACAAGAATAAGTAACAGAAAATCCTTCTTCACTATGGACAGTGAGGATATGGATGCCCGCATTGCTGAATACGGGCGTTTTTTCGTTATCACTGAAAAAGATAATGCCCGTAGGCCAATGCTTCTGGCGCAGCGTTTAGATGAAGTGCACTTTAAAGGTACTATCTTGCCTATTGAGCAGACATTCTGGCGTGAATTCGGTTGTATTCCTGTTAGTTGGGAACCGCTGTATGCACCTGTAAATATAGAAAAACACCCCTATGGTTCATATTTTGCGACCGAAATAGAAATACCTACGGCACAGGCTCAATTCGGTGAGCTCTTCCTGACATCAAGGGGGCTGGTCGTTGTTGATCAGAACAAGCTATATCGCTCATATGGAGAGCAGGATAAAGAAGCCGCTGTGCAGAAATTGTTATCTGACTTCGAAACAGTAATAGCCCCTTTGTTGCCATTGCATATTGTTTTTGATGGCGTCTCGTTTCGGCTTAGTGCTGTATTCCCTGAAGTGGCAGAAATATTAAATTACCTGTCTACGGATGTTTCGGTAATTGAAGGTGTTTATGTTACTGAGAGTATGGCTGATATGCTATCCCGTAGTGATACCTCCTGCCAGGCAGACAATATTTCTCTTAATGCCATACCGAACCGAACGGCAGAAAAGCAATTACATCTTGATGTAACCCCACTCGATGCGTGGCCTTTGGATTACCACCTTCAACCTGTTTAATAATTCTTCCCCCGCATTTGGGGGAAGAACAACGGAAATCACAAACTGAGCATACTCTCCTTTGGTTCATTGCTTATGAAGGGGCTATGTTCGTATGGCTGAAAATTTAAAGGTAAGAGATGGTAACCGCCTGTATAAGGCGCAATTACTTTCCTACTATTATTCACGCCGCGCAGAGTCGGCGATCGGCAAAGGTGCGCGTTTTGTTATCTCTAAGGCGTATTGGTGCAAATCTAGTCTGGTAACTGCTAATGGTGCAGGAGGCTGGAATATAGCGGACATTCCGCTCGATTTTAAATTGAGTGGCGCTCAACAGTTTGCTGTGTCCGATCTGATATTGTCCAGCGTGGATGGGATTATCACGATCAATGCAGCCTTCCCTCAAGAAAGAATGCCGGATAACACGCCTTACGACTTTAACACGCTTGTGCTTGTTGATGCTGAGGAACAGGCTTTTGGTGTGCTTTGCACCCAGCAAGATACCCTCTATAAAGGTAAACGTTACAGTATTCTCATGACAATCGAGCAAGTTGAGGGTTGATTATGGGGGCTGATAAAACGAACAACATAATGACACTATCCTCTGGTGTCTCACAGTCGTTGCTTGCTGATGTTCAATATTTCGAACTCTATAGTAGTCTGGCTCTTAACAGAAAACTAAAAAATATTGTTTTGCCTGGCTTTTACTGTGGATTTGAACCGGTTCCCGGCACAGGGTTGAGTGTCCGCATAACTTCTGAAAACTCCGAAGGTAAAGGGGCTGCTTCAGTAGATGTAAATAATGTTCAGATATCCGTTCAGCAAATAGAAGATGTGACTGTCTCGGTAAAGGCAGGGGCTACCAACATTATTGTGCTGGAAGCCAATTTTGAACATGGTGTAAAAACGACACAGGTAGATAGCGCATCTTCTGTCAGTGCTGCAAGAATTTACGCGCGTACGGACAATACTATTGGGCAGAATCAAATTGAATTATGTCGAGTTATCGTGCCTAGCGGCGCAACGGCTGTGACTAAAGAAATGATTGTGCTTAAATACCGGGTTAACCGTGCTGTTGGTGTCGAATTCTCTAATGAAATAAGCAGTACAGAAGAAAGAAAAGCGGCTACACCGAAAGCTGTCAAGGCTGCATATGACCTGGCTAACGGGAAGTACACAGCCCAGGATGCAACCACGACACAAAAAGGGATAGTTCAGCTCAGTAGCGACACCAACAGCACTTCTGAAACATTAGCTGCAACTCCAAAAGCGGTTAAAGCTGCATACGATCTAGCAGCCGGAAAGGCACCATCCAGTCATACACATCCCTGGAATCAGATCACTGGTGTGCCAACAGCTTCATTGACAGCGAAAGGCATCACTCAGCTCAGTAGTGCCACTAACAGCACGTCTGAAGTGCTGGCCGCTACACCGAAAGCTGTCAAGGCTGCATATGACCTGGCTAACGGGAAGTACACAGCCCAGGATGCAACCACGACACA